>Ga0256405_10008704_pt1 | contig 14345 bp, 11 predicted proteins | sample RumenRJG_02DNA_FD_189096 | JGI IMG/M metagenome (GOLD analysis project Ga0256405, IMG submission 189096) | Bovine rumen microbial communities from Lethbridge, Alberta, Canada - RJG_02 | ecosystem: Host-associated > Mammals > Digestive system > Stomach > Rumen | place: Canada: Alberta...
TGCCAAGGAGATAGGAAGATAATGAAATCCTTCTGACTCACCATATTCATCCTTCAAGGTTAGTATAATAGAACTTTTTCCTGAGCCATAAGGACCAGTTAAGGCAACATTTCTTATGTCCCCATTATCAATAGCATGTCTTAACACTTCAGCCAGTTCTTCCACTGTCTGATATGACGCATCGTCCTTATTTAGTTTAACTGGTAATAGTGGCTGTAACATATTACTTTTTTATAAAATCAAACTTTGTTAACAACATTCTCCAAGTCATTCAACTTGACAAACATGAATGCTATTCGCTCGTTTCCACAATACGTATTGAGGATATCCTTGTATTAACATAGAATTTTATCAAGCGTCGTATCCGTAAACGTACGCCAGATTTCTAGTTTTACCTTCTTGTAGTCATCAAATAACTGACCAACGCGCTCAATCTCGAACACAAGTCGGAGGTCGTTCTTGTCTTCATTCTCTTGTCCTTCCTTGCGATAGCCAAGTCGAGCAATCTTGATATAGTAAAGATCGCGAATGCCTTTTCCTGGGAGGTACGGCATGAAGTAGTAGAGTTTGTTGAGTGCAACTGTTGACGGGAACTTCTTGCCTGTATAGTAAATCTTGGCCGAACCATCGAGGTACTGCTCCCAGTTATCCTTCTTGACGTTGCAGATAAGGAGGTTCTTTGCGAGGTCGATAGGCAGGTTACGATGAATGCTCTTCGAATCGTATTCTAGCTCAATATCCTCACAAACCATATCATTCTGTGTAATAGGTTCAAATTCATATTGATCGAAAAGATCGAGAAAATTCAGCTGTTTTACACGTGATTTGCTTGTAATTATGACAGATTCTTCTGTAGTTGATAAAAGAGTCTCTTTTAGGGCTTGAAGTCTTTCATTAAATACGTCTATCTTACTCATGCCGTCAGTATATCTCAATGAAAAGAATTCATTAAGTAACAGTATCCCATTTTTCTCTTTCTGAGTATCTTTAATCAATGCGTACACATTCTTTATAAACGATCTCTCATTTGGACTCAGCAAGGTCAAGTCCACAACCATGCCTTTGTTTAGATCGTTTGGTTCGAATTTAACAAGACCATTCCCGTATTGACGCGAATTGTCGAGAAAAATCTCCTTTGCCACATCCGTAATAAGGTATGCAAACAACACCTCTACATCAAGCCCAGTTTTTTTAGGATAAACGCAATGGAATGTTGTGAGGTTATAAATATTTGCTTCGTTACGAATGAAACGCAAACCACTTCTGTTGAAAACAGAAACCCATATTGGCGCAGGAGGCCGATTCTCAATAGCATACCACGGAGAACGACTTGCTGTAAGATAACGTTTGTTGATTTTTGATTCTTCACCAAGATGTATGTACCTTTGCACATTTTTGTTGTTTGGTGCAGTACTACCGTTGAATAGATAGACGGCCTTATCGGCGTTTATTAATTTTGTATATTCATTCTGAGTAAAAAAAGTCTGTGGAGCATCTACAGCTTTGCAGATACATGGCATCAAGCACTCTTCGGGAATATTATAGTCATCTGCTTTTGAAGGCTTAAACGTAAAAAAATCGTTTGCGCCTGTAGCGATACCACGCGAAACCTTGGCAAAATTAGAAAACGGCACAAGATGATTGTATTTACAACTATTACCTTCTTCATAGTATGATTTCCACTTTATGTTTGCATCAAGCTCCGAGGTATTGTATTCCGTATATTCACTTAGACAAGTGTTTAACCCTTCTATATTGTTGACTAATGAGAAACGTACACTTACAGAACCAGTCGTTCTTTCACAAAGGAGAATACAAGCGGTTGTTAAAGCATCGTCAAAAGCACATTCTGTAAAATCGATGACAATTATGTGGTGCAGAGTGTTACTCTCTATCAAAGCGTGTTTTACCTCTACGCCATAATCGGAATTGAGGAACTCCGAAGGAATAATGTATGCCAGACGTCCGCCTTCTTGCAACTGGGCAATTGATTTTAGAAGGAACAAAGTATAGAGGTTAGTGAAACCATTAAGCTTTGTTCCTAAATGATTGTTTACATCTGGTATATAAGTAGCATTGTCATAATCGTGAAATTTTAAATATGGAGGATTACAAACAATGGCGTCATATTTTGCATTCCAATCACTCGCAAAATAATCTTCATTTCTAAGATTCACTCCATTTGGGCGAGCTGTAACTGCACTTGCAAAGATTTGTTCATCAATTTCGTACGCATCTATAGGTAGAGTTGCATTCTGAGCAAGGATACGCGAAAAAATTCCCAAGCCGTATGCTGGTTCGAGAACACGAGTCTTCTGCTTTCCATGTAACACCCATTGACACATAAACTCAGCAATCTTTTCTGGTGTGAAGAACTGAGCATATCTTTTGCGGTGGTCAAGAGATGTTGACGCAATGTATTTCTGTTCGAGAGTCATCCTATTAGAGTTTTATTCCAAATAGAGATTCAAAATTGTTGGCATCCAAGCATGCCTCACCGCCATCAAATTTCACATAAAACAATAATCTCCCTTTGTTTAACTCCTTTCTCACACTTTGATGATTAGGTTCGGTAACGGCTTCTGCAAGGCAAGTACCATCTTGAGAAGGTATCTTTATGGTTGTCTTGTTTTGATTCTTTGTGTCTTGTTCAATGAAGTATTTGTCATCCTCCAAATCGGGGTTTGACACAAGTTCCAAAATGTGCTGGAACGATACACCATACACTTTGTCAAAAAATACCTGTACGTAAAAATGTGGTACATTGTAAGTCATTATCCATTTGTGAACGACCTTCAAATCTTCCACCTTGGGGGTAATGGATAATGAATTGCGCTTTTGTATTACCTTCAGACAGTCTTTTAGTTCAGACAGATTGTCTGTTAATTCTTGAAGCCTTTGCGAGGTCTTCCACGTCGGTTTTCGGTAGTCGATAGATCGTACAGAAGTTTCGTCAAGCTGCTGAAGAATCGCTATCAGCTCAGGACGTTTCTGCTCTAACAGATCAACATATTCATCTAATACAATATTCTTTAACTCAATAGCTCTTTCCGTATTTTCACGAATAACTTTGTTGGCCTCTTCTGTGTATTTATTGATGAGGAAAGCGCTCGAACGAACCTCTATGCCTGCAATAGCTTTAGCAACATAGTCGCCAATCTCACTACTTGATTTTGAACTGATGTCATAACCAAGAGATTCATTAAAATCCTCCTTCTTGAACAGCAGAATGTCTGGACGTTTGCCAATGGCATCGAGTTCTGCCTGATAGTCATTGAAAAACTTTTCAAATCCTTCATCTCCTGCTACAAGGTCATCGGATTTACCATACCTCACAGCAACGATATTCTCAGAATTGTCATTAATTGCTCTGAATAGAACATCCTCTGCCCAATCGCCTTGTTGTTTGTTGGTTATGAACTCCGAAGACGCCTGTGTCGGCATTGAAGCTTCGCTACGAGGTTCATCAAAGTCAATAAGACCTGTATGGATGTTACTGCAAATGTTGTTTATAATATCTTTGTATGCCATAACTATCTTGATTTAAAATTGCTGTTATTTCTTAATTTGATCCATCCTCTTCAATGGTTGAAATCATCCTCCTCTTTCCTTATCATTATTTTTGTCCGCCTTGCCCATCAAGCGTTTTGTTTCCTGCAACTCCTTTTGCAAGAGTCGTACACGTTCAGCTAATTGCTCTTGGCTTGGGACGTTATTCCATGATTAACAGCGAACTGCAATTCTTCAACAACTCGTTGGAGTTTTTCAGAACTTAATTCTGCACCGACTTGGTGCAGTTTTTCCTTAATGGCAATAGTCCTTTCACTTTACGTGTTATTGGATGGTCGAACTCCTGTTCGGATGTCCATTCAGCCTTCAAGGTTGCTATTAGAATTATAATTCATGATGGAATATTCTTCTTTGACAGCGAAATTAATAAAAATAATTGTAAAAAAGGTGTATATGCTTAAAAAAATGGTTGTGAACGGACAAAATGGTCAGGGTGGAAGGGATAATTGTATTGAAAACTGACTAAGAAATATTTTAACTTTTGTATCGAGACCATTACGAAGGGTTACCGAAGGCATATCGAAGGATGGCGAAAAGAAAAAGTTTTACTTTGAAGTTTGATGTTTTTCTGTTAACTTTGCAAAATTAACGGGAAGAAAATGTTTAATTCGAAAAAAAGTGAAGCTCTCTTGGCTCGCATTCGCGAAGGATTGGAAATGAGCCGCAAGGAGAAACTCAGCCTCATTGTGGCGCTGAGTGTGCCTTCTATGCTTGCTCAGGTTACATCTGTACTTATGTTTTTCATTGATGCCTCTATGGTGGGACATCTTGGTGCCAGCGCCACGGCAAGTATCGGTCTTATTGAGTCAACCACATGGCTCATGGGCTCGGTTATGAGTGCTATGGCTATGGGATTTAGCGTGCAGGTGGCGCATTTTATTGGTGCCAACGACTTTTCTAAGGCTCGACAGGTGTTTAGGCATAGCTTGGTGTGTGGTGCGATATTTAGTGTTGTGATGATGCTGATAGGTGTTCTTATTCATAATCCGTTGCCTCATTGGTTGGGTGGGGGAGAGGATATTGTGGATAACTCATCGCGCTATTTCCTTGTTTTTTCATTTGCCTTGCCATTTGTGTTGCTCTTTCATCTTTCAGCTTCTATGCTGAAGTGTGCTGGTGATATGCGCACGCCTTCGTTTATGGCTATTGCCAACTGTTTGCTTGATGTTAGTTTTAACTACATCTTTATATATGTGCTCAATATGGGGGTGATTGGAGCTGCCTTGGGCACTTTGCTGAGTTATATCATAGTGTCATTGGGATTGGCATATATGGCAATATTTCGCAGTAAGATTTTGGCATTGCATCTTGACAAGGAACGCTTTGTGTGGGTGTGGGGCTATGTGCGTCATGCGGTGAAACTATCTACACCTATGGCTATACAATCAATACTTATGAGTGGTGCTCAGATTGTGTCAACGCTTATTGTTGCTCCGTTGGGTAGTGTGGCTATTGCAACTAATTCGCTTGCCATCACAGCTGAGAGCTTGTGTTATATGCCGGGATTTGGTATTGGTGAGGCTGCCACAACGCTTGTGGGACAGACTCATGGTGCAGGCAGAAACGATTTGTGTCGCAATTTTGCCTTTATGACAGTTGGGCTTGGCATGGCTGTAATGAGTTTCATGGGATTTGTAATGTATGTCTTTGCTCCAGAGATGATAGGTGTGCTCTCGCCTGTAGAGGTAATTCGCGAACTTGGCACAACTGTATTGCGTATTGAGGCTTTTGCCGAACCTTTCTTTGGCGCAGCTATTGTAACAGCTGCTGTATGTGTGGGAGCTGGTGACACATTGAAGCCTGCCTTGATAAATCTGGGCTCAATGTGGTTTGTGCGCCTCACGCTGGCATATTATCTTTCACAAAGCATGGGACTGAAAGGTGTGTGGATAGCTATGGCAATAGAACTGACATTCCGTGGCATAGCATTCCTTATTCGCCTGAATAAAGGGCATTGGATGGATTTTAAAGTGACAGAATAAAAACAATTTCTGCCAAAGTGTCACATCTGTCATGCGTGGCACATACTTTGTTATTTAGTAGGTGTCTTCGGATATGATTTCCGGAGGCATCTATTTTTAATTTGATAATAATAAAAAATAAAAAAGATACAATTATGGGAAAGATTATTGGAATCGACTTAGGTACTACTAACAGCTGTGTTGCTGTATTCGAAGGTAACGAGCCTGTAGTAATTGCTAACTCTGAGGGCAAGCGCACAACTCCTTCAGTTATTGGCTTTGTAAAGGATGGTGAGCGCAAGGTGGGAGATCCTGCTAAGCGTCAGGCTATCACCAATCCTACAAACACAGTATATTCTATCAAGCGTTTCATGGGTGAGCCTTGGAATCTCGTTGAGAAAGAGGCTCAGAGTATGCCATACAAGGTGGTAAACGAAAACGGTTTCCCACGCGTTGATATCGATGGCAGAAAATATACTCCACAGGAAATTTCAGCTATGATTCTTCAGAAGATGAAGAAGACTGCTGAGGATTACCTTGGTCAGGAGGTTACTGATGCTGTTATCACCGTTCCTGCATACTTCTCTGATTCACAGCGTCAGGCTACTAAGGAGGCTGGTACTATTGCTGGTCTTAACGTTCAGCGTATTGTTAACGAGCCAACAGCAGCTGCTCTGGCTTATGGTGTTGACAAGAGCGATAAGGATATGAACATCGCAGTATTCGACCTTGGTGGTGGTACTTTCGATATCTCTATCTTGAACTTCGGTGGTGGCGTGTTCGAGGTGCTTTCAACTAATGGTGATACTCACCTTGGTGGTGATGACTTCGACCGTGTAATCATCGACTGGTTGGCTGATGGCTTCAAGGCTGACGAGGGCATCGACCTTCGCAAGGATCCAATGGCTATGCAGCGTTTGAAGGAAGCTGCTGAGAAGGCTAAGATAGAGTTGTCAAGCTCTACTTCTACAGAAATCAACCTTCCTTATATCTCTGCAGAGGGTGGTGTACCAAAGCACTTGGTAAAGACTCTTACACGTGCTCAGTTTGAGCAGTTGGCTCACAACCTTATTCAGGCTTGTCTCGTACCTTGCCAGAACGCTATGCGTGATGCTGGTCTTCAGACATCAGATATCGACGAGGTTATCCTCGTAGGTGGTTCAAGCCGTATCCCTGCTGTTCAGACATTGGTTAAGAACTACTTCGGTAAAGAGCCTTCAAAGGGTGTTAACCCAGACGAGGTTGTTGCTGTGGGTGCTGCTATCCAGGGTGCTGTGCTTAACAAAGAAGAGGGTGTTGGCAACATCGTATTGCTCGACGTTACTCCTCTTACACTTGGTATCGAGACAATGGGTGGTGTAATGACTAAGCTTATCGAGTCTAACACAACTATCCCTTGCAAGAAGAGCGAAACATTCTCAACAGCTGTTGACAATCAGACAGCAGTAACAATCCACGTACTTCAGGGTGAGCGCCCAATGGCTGCTCAGAACAAGAGTATTGGTCAGTTCAATCTTGAGGGTATTGCACCTGCACGTCGTGGTGTTCCACAGATTGAGGTAACATTCGATATCGATGCCAACGGTATTCTTAACGTAAGCGCTAAGGATAAGGCAACAGGTAAGGAGCAGGCTATCCGTATTGAGGCATCAAGCGGTTTGAGCGACGAGGAAATCAAGCGTATGAAGGCTGAGGCTGAGGCTAACGCTGCAGCTGATAAGGCAGAGCGTGAGAAGGTTGACAAGCTCAATCAGGCAGACTCAATGATCTTCACTACAGAGAACTTCCTTAAGGATAATGCAGATAAGATTCCTGCAGACCAGAAACCAGCTATCGAGACTGCTCTCCAGCAGCTCAAGGATGCTCACAAGGCTCAGGATCTCGCAGCTATCGATACTGCTACTGCAGCCCTCAATCAGGCTGTTCAGGCAGCAAGTGCACAGATGTACGGTCAGGGTGGTCCTCAGGCAGGTGCTCAGGGCTTCCAGGGTGCACAGGGTGCTCAGCAGGAAGGTCCAAAGGCTGACGACATCCAGGATGCCGACTTTGAGGAGGTGAAGTAATTCGCTCGCAAATCAATAGGTGTATTAAATATAAAAATCCGTGTAGCTCATTGAGTTACACGGATTTGTTTTTTTTAGGAGGTCTAGCATTCCGCACCTGCACATCCTCATCAACTGCATTGAACTTGACAAAAAACTGATGAATGACTCTTTCATTGGCGACAGTGCAGTCAAGGCAGCCCATGCCATCAACGTTGAACGTGGATGGGAGTTGCCCGAGGATATTCATGAGGCACACGAGAAGGAGATAACGGAAACTTGTTAGATTATATGACTAAAACTGTTCACAGAACACAATTCTGCACGTCATAGCGTCGCCCAATCCAAGCCTGAAGCACCATCTATCTTTAGAAAGATATTGTCTGTTGGTGATAAGAATTATTCCATCGCAATGCCAATGGAAGCATACAAAGCTATGAAGGAGACCATTGAATCATCAGATGAATCTGTGCCATTTGAAAACGCCTTGAATGTGGCTATGCTGTGTTCATGAACTACGTTGATGCTGCCACCGATAGTTTCAGAATCCTGTGGTGGAGGTGGAAGTACGCCCTCAAATTGGGACAAGGACAAGGACGAGTAAGAACGTGAGTGGGCACGACGCTGCGCCAAGAAAGCGAGCTGGCTCTGCAAGCCTGTTGTTAAACTCAAACGTTAAACCTAAAATTGTAAGATATGGCTAAGGATATTACAAAACTTGTTGCCAAGATCGAGCAGAAGCAGGAAGTCAAGGAGGAGGTTACCAACTTTGACGAACAGCTGAAGATACTCAGATTGGCGGTTACTCACCTGATTACCTGTACTGACAATGTAAAACTTGCCAGTTTAGAGGTTCCTGTGCTTTTAGCATCTTTCAATGCGGCCAAAGATAGTGTTGACAATGCTGTCGATGGCATCTGCAATGCTATCACTCGTGCTCATCAGACTCCTGTAAAGGTTGACTTTACGGACGAGAGCAAGAGTTATCTGGAGGCTGCTCACCAGAAGCTAATCGCGAATGAGAATGTGTTTATCAAGAACCATGAGGCAAAGGTTGATAATAGCCTTAAAGCCTTGGGAAACAAGGTTGAGAAAGCAATGAATGGCTACAAAGGTATATTCATTGACAAGAAGACCTTCAACATCTACTTCTGGTTATTTATCGTCATCATGGAGATAGCTTTGTGCTCTACGATTTTACTCATTTGCTATGTGGTAAAGTTTGGTTGGCTATAAAGCATTAGTTGAGTCAGTTGTTATTTTGGATTACGAGACAGCCCCATCCGTGAGGACAGGGCTGTTTTATGTACGCCCAGCATGGGCGTACGCTATAGGGTGCAAGTCCCGAACGAGCCCTGATAGTGGGAATCGTTAGCCAAGAGCAAGGGTGTCCGTGGCTACGCGGAATCTGAAGGAAGCTGGCGGCAAACACTCGGCCTTACGTACAGGAACTGCATACAAGGCTATGCATGGAGGACAAGTCTGCATAACAAGGCAAAGTCCGATAACTATCCGAATCCATGTGAAGTAAATGCAGAGGGCACATGAGTTGAAAGCGTACGCTCTTATCTGGGGAGGTCTCACGGACACACATTACCAACATGTGTTGTGTGGTTGAAACAAGATTTGTCGTGAGAAGTCAGCCGAGACCATAGTACCGATGAGTGAGCATCGGGAAGGGTCGAACCATTATCAGTAATTCCAATGAAGGTTACCTTATGAAGGAAAGAATGCAGAACGAATCAAGGAGATTAGGCCAGTCGGAAAGTAGGGTGGAACCCAAGGCTATGACAGGTTTGCAGACCTCTATGGGGATAATCGAAAACGGACTTACAGAATTTACCCGCCCGAAGGACGGAATGCTGGAGTTTATTCTCTCACCTGCGAACCTGAATGCCGCCTATAAGAAGGTGAAGAGCAACAAGGGTAGCGGCGGAATAGACGGAATGAGTACAGAAGGCCTGCTCCCATATCTTAGAGAGCATGGCTCTGAACTTGTTGCATCCCTCCGTGAAGGCACATACAAACCGAATCCCGTCCGCAGGGTAGAGATACCGAAGGCGAACGGCAAGAAACGTGGGCTTGGCATCCCTACGGCAGTCGACCGTGTGGTGCAGCTGGCCATCAGTCAGGTGCTCGAAGTGCTTTATGAACCCCAGTTCAGCGAGACGAGCTACGGCTTCCGTCCTCATCGCGGTGCCCACAAGGCACTTTTGAAGTGTGGCGAGTACATAGAGCAGGGGTACGTGTTCACGGTAGATATGGACTTGGAGAAATTCTTCGACACGGTCAGCCACTCGAAGCTGGTAGAAGTGTTGTCACGTACGGTCAAAGACGGTCGTGTTGTCTCCCTGATACATCGCTATCTGAATGCAGGAGTAATCAATCGCGGCAAATACGAACCGAGCCGGCTTGGTGTACCGCAAGGCGGTCCTCTGAGTCCGATGTTGAGCAACATCATGCTCAATGAACTGGATAAGGAACTGGAACGTCGCGGTCACAAGTTTGTCCGCTATGCCGACGACCTCGTTATATTCTGCAAGAGCCGTAAGGCCGCACAGCGTACCTACGAGCACATCGTCCCCTTCATAGAGAACAAGTTGTTCCTGAAAGTGAACAAAGAAAAGACCAAGGTAGCCTATATGCGCGACATCAAGTTTCTCTCCTATGCCTTTGGTCGCAGGAATGGAAAGTGTCAGTACAGGCTACACTCCGAGAGTATCAAAAAGATGAAGGACAAGATACGGGAACTGACCAGCCGCAGTAATGGCTGGAGCTACGAATATCGCAAACAGCGTCTTACATGGTACATTCGAGGGTGGTCGAACTATTTCTCACTGGCAGGCTACAAACGAGGTATCGAAGAATGGGACAGCTGGCTTCGGCACAGAATCCGCATGTGCATTTGGAAGTCATGGAAGCGAGTGCGAACGCGGTATAAAAACCTGCAGAAACTTGTTCCGGAAGAGAACCGAGTGCGCACAGCGGCCTTTTGCCGTAAGTCCTATTGGCGAATGGCCTCACACCCGGTGGTGCATGAGGCGATGTCTGACGAACGTCTCAAGAAGGCGGGCTATCCCACGTTTACGGAATATTATGTGGACTTCAATAGGACAAGAGGGTATTATTGATAATGGAACCGCCGTATGCCGAACGGCACGTACGGTGGTGTGAGAGGACGCATGGGGAACTAATCCTCATGCTCCTACTCGATTGTACCATACAAATTAGTCACTTTCAATAATTTTACATGTCAAGAATGAACACTTTTGGTTTATTCCGTATATTGTAATTGTCATCTAACATTGCTGCATTTGAAAACACAATGCTATCATGCTTCTCTGTTCCAAAAGCATCATGGGCATGACCAAACAAATGATACCTTGGTTTAACATCTAGTACTCTGTTTCTCAAAGGTGCATTTCCCCAATGCGTACCTGATGATTCGTCGAGTATCATTACAGGTGGTTCATGCGTAACAAGTACGTCGGTATCGTTTGGAATGAACTTTTCTGAATGATTGTATGCCAATCCAAAGAAGCGAATACCCTCTATTTCACAACTTCTGTCTTGAAGGAAATGAACATTGTCGGGAAGGTCTTCTATACCTTCAGCATCCCATAGACACAAATCATGATTTCCGGTGACGAATATCTTGTGCTTGTAAGGCAATTCTATAAACCAATTCAAGAAGTCAAGAACCTCTTCCTCTGTGCCTTGTTCTGTGAAGTCGCCACAATGCACAATAACATCAGCCGTTGGCAGGTTTGTCAGTATCTGGTGCTTATTGTGAGTATCTGATATTTGTAGGATCTTCATTTATTTTTCAATCATCTTCTTTGATGTACCGTCAGAATAGAGTATTATATTGACACCCTTTTGTGGACTATTCAGCTTAGTTCCGTTTACATCATAACGAGCAACTTCTTTCCTGTTAGCCAATGATTTATCTGTCTTTATCATTTGTATAGCGTTGGTTTTGCTATCGTATTCAAAAATGAAATAGTGGTAATAACCAGGTTCGACCTCCTTTGATGATAAATCATATTCATTTGAACTATATAAGTCGCAGTCACTCATTACTGTTTTGGGATACATGCTATATGCTGATACTATTATATATGACCTATCCTTAACCTCCAACGATTGACAACTTCCACTACCCAAATAGTATGGTATTTCCACTTTGCATAACACATTTCCATCCCAGTCAACTATATTGTAGCCTGTTGTAAGGGCTGTATATGTATGTGTTACATGGCTTAATTGTCCCGCTATACCTGTATAGCTATCACCGAATTTAGAAACAGAATGTCTGCTAACAAACCTGTCGTTTACCCCTTGCGTATAGTATAATATATTAGATTCTCCATTGTAGAATCTCATATAGCTGTCAGTAGTGGTGAAATATGTATATTTTGATGTTTTGTATGGAGATACACTTTTCTCCCATTCTGTTGTCACGTATGTTTTCCTTGAACTGTCATATTTACTGCTACGTGATAAATAGATGTAATCTGTGGCAATCTCAGCTTGTCCTGCATTGTGTTTTTCCAAAACATTCCATTTTTCATCGTAAACATTGCTAACGCCATTGCCATAGGCTAAGATCTTGCTTTGCCCATCAAATGCCATAAAAGCATATGATTCTCTTTCATGTTCTGGGTTGATGGTTTTAAAAACCTGATCAATGATTGATTGTGCATTTGCTATCGAGCAGGAGAGCAATGCAAGTATTGCAACAATTTTAGTTCTCATAAATTTTATGTATTTTATTGTTTATCTTTCGTTTCCAGAGTAATCTGTTGTTATTGCAATTCAGTAAGAAAATACCTATTGCAAAATTCCACATAGTGTTTACTCAATTTGATGTCACCTAACATGTCATTATAATGAAGGGTTTGGAAAGCCATATTCTTCCAACCTATTTTTTCAATAAATGAATTGATGATTTTCTGACATTTGTTTGCTTCGTTTTTAAGATGGACTATTCTTTCATTCATCTCAATACGATTCTGTTCTTCTAGTTTGTCCATGAATCGTTCTGTCATTTCCCATGTTACACTTTGCAGAACAACTTTTTCTCCGTTATACAACGAGCCTTTAATGCCATGTGTATAACGATATAGCGCAAGTAAATGACGACAAAGTTGAGAGAAATTATAGTACACAAATTCAGTAGATTGTAAGAAAAGTTTTTGCCATTCTTCTTTGTTGTCTTCTACTTCTATTGGATATTTGCTAACATCAAAGTATGAATCCTTAATGGTTTCATTTCCGCTATAGTAAGGTTCTAGGAATTTACTTTCAACAAAGTATAGAATACCATCACGATTGTAGCTAACATCAAGGTTAGCGAATCTTCCACCTTTTTTTAGGGGCTTGGCTATCTTATTTTCAAAAACTAAATCAGTTATAGCTCCTAATTCTTCAAGTAACTTGTAGTAGTTAACAGCAAGACCAGTCGATGAATTTATCTGTTTATACTGATCCTCCGTCTGACCATCTCCTTCAGTCAAAATAGAGTTTTGTTCCTTTGTAAGTTTAACAAGTGGAGCAACATGGTAAACAGGATTGTTCTTTACTGTTGTTGCTATATTTTTATGCTTGTATTCATCGTATAATAAATCGGTGAATAATTTCATTGAGACTTTAGCCATTGTGTAATTGTTTTATAATTCTGCATCTGCTTCCTTATGTATGCAGATAACTTCTTTTGGATTAACTGTTTTGATTACTTTCTCTATTGTCTGGCGGTCGGCATGACCAGAGGTATGAATGTCCACAACATTGTAAAACATGTCACGGAACTGCTTGTACGTTGGATTGACCTTGACCTGCTCTGGATTTTTGTAATAACCATCCCATGATGAGTAGATGAGAAGTGTTTCTTCCTGAGGTAGTTTATCAAGTAAACCCTTGATTCGATCCATCTGCGATGTACCTACTACCATTGTCATACCAGTCTGCTTCAGTTTTGATACGATAGACACGGGCATCCACATTCACACCGTCCACGATGGACTGTTCAAGAGTATAGTTTACAACGATATTGTTATTGAAGAATGCTTTTGTCTCTGGTACTGGCGTTGCAGTCAAACCGATAAGTTTGGCTGTATTAAAGTATTCCAACACTTTCTTCCAGTTGCCATAGATGGAACGGTGACATTCGTCAATGATAATCAGATCGAAGAAATCTGGTGGCAAGGTCATAGTACCAGATAGCTGTACCTCACTCGTGGTGGTATCTTCATCGTCATCATCATTATCCAAGATTTCCTGTCCTGTAAGGAGAGAGAACAGGCGTTGTATGGTCGAGATGATAACATTGCTGTCGGATGGAACCTTGGCCGATTTCAGACGATTAACAGTATATATAGTATTGAATGGATCGCCATTCTCCGTTAGGCGGAACATTCCGAACTCGCCCTCTGCTTGTTTTCCGAGGTTGTTTCGGTCAACGAGGAAGAGTATTCGCTTCATGGGAGTGAATGCCAATAAGCGATAGGCTGCCAGACAAGCAGTATAAGTCTTGCCAGCTCCCGTTGCCAATACTATCAACGCTTTTTTCTGTCCATTTCGGAAGCTGTTCTCCAATTCCGAAATGGCTTCATATTGGCAATCGCGTAAACCTTTCTTTTTCAGCGTAGGCAAACCAGCGTAAGGATCATCAATCCCCAACATCTTTACAATTTCCTTGGGTGTATGGATTCGGTTCAATTCTATGAGTTCACCATCTTCATCACGGAAGTCGCGGAAGAAGGTTTCTTCG
>Ga0256405_10008705_pt1 | contig 14344 bp, 16 predicted proteins | sample RumenRJG_02DNA_FD_189096 | JGI IMG/M metagenome (GOLD analysis project Ga0256405, IMG submission 189096) | Bovine rumen microbial communities from Lethbridge, Alberta, Canada - RJG_02 | ecosystem: Host-associated > Mammals > Digestive system > Stomach > Rumen | place: Canada: Alberta...
ATAATGCTGTTACTGTGTCTGTAAATGAAGCAAATATTATTGTAGCTGATATTCCTGATAGAACTCCATCTCCTGCTGGTGAACAGAAAGCAAAATATAAATTAGCATCTATATTTTCGCTACCTCCAGCATTTTGTAGTGCTATAAGAGCTATAATATCAGTATCTATAACAGCACTACCTGCAATAAAGTCTGTTATCATAGCGTTAAGAGTAGCTGTAGAAGTTATAGCTGTTCCTGTAGCTGATATAGCGCTAATAGTTGCTGGCATAGTTTCACCTTCTATTTGAAGTCCTACTGTAAATGTATGCTTATATAGCTGTGTACCGCCACCAGAAGCTGACACTTGTAGTTCTTGTCCTGACATAGATAGTCCTGTGCCTAGTGTGATAGCTCCGTCTACACCACCGATAGAGCTTACACCAGCAGATCCAGATCCACCTTGATAGTCATCTGCTATTTCATTAATAACATTACCAATATTGTTATTTGTTGGCTCTGTGCCATTAACTTTTAATCCTAATTTTCTTAAACTTTCAATTGTTGTACTCATTGTTTTTAATTCTCCTTACGTAAGTTTATTTTTTATTTTATATATTTCATGTACATTACCAGCTAAAACATACTACGTCAGAGCAGGTAGTAGCTGATGTTCTAGTTCTTATATAACCAGCATCAGGATAGTTATAATAATAATATCTATTGCTTGAACCAGCATAATCTCTTGACCAGATATTTACGTTACTTCCAAAATAATAATCATAATTATCTCTGTAGGTTGAAGTATCTATTGGTCGATCTACAAATGCTTCAAATCTATTTAAATTAGAGCCTGTCTTATAACTAGCTGTTGTATTAGATGTAGTTGGAGAAGCTATTGCCATTTCACCACAACTAGGAATGAATAACTTACATACAACATCTTCTGTTGCAGTACTACTTCCAGTCATAGCCTTAATCCTAATTTCTTCTAATAATGATGCTAGATTTGTACCATCATTTAAAGTAACATTATATCTCGATTCTAATGTAGATAAATCTGTTTGGAAAGTAGTATTAGCAGAATATTTTTTATTAGTAGTTCCTGTTGTACCACCTGTTAAATATGAAGTTATTCTAGAAGGAACTATCATGAAAGTAGCATGTGTATAGTTGGTATTATAATCGGCATATACATATCTTCCTTCATTTTTATCAACTAATACAATACGATCAGTATAAGAATCACCATTATAGATATATGTTATTTGTTTTTCATCACCAATATGCCATGTATCTGGAATTTCATTATTTTGACATGCTCTTTTTATTTTCGTTAAGCTATTATTACCAAATACTGGATCATATCCATCATATACTATATTAGGACCTACACTAACTTTCCAAATATTATTGCCTGGTTTAACATATACAGGTGCTCCGTATGTTGACACTATTATACTCATATAAACCTCCTATGCATTAGGGTCGTATATTAAATATATATAGCCAGCATAGTAAACGCTTGGTTCAGATGCTAAATATACAATATGAACGCCATCGTCTAATATATCAGCTATAGGACTTGTTTGTTGAAATGTACATTTACTAGAATCTAATTTAGTTGTTAAATCACTTGTTGTAGCTACTGTTTTGTTAGATGTCCATGATGTTGTAGTAGGAATAGTTAATCCATAAGTAGCACCACTAGTTTTATAATCTAACTTTTTTCCAACTTCAGTGTCTACATAGTCTTTAGATGTAGCACAGCTGCCATCATATGGTGTTGTAGGAACATATATTTGTCCTTGGCTATTTCTTTGAACAATTACGTTTCCATTAGAGCTTGTATCAACATTAAGCATTCCATTTGTACCACCAGCTGCTTTTGCATATACTTGGTCATATGTTGAAGAAGTAGTTACCTTATCTAATTTTGTGTCAGCATTAAATGTAGCTACTGAGTTTCCATTAACATATACAGTGCTTCCTACTTGTGCAAATGATGAATAGCTCCATACTTCATTACCTACAGTTCCAGTAATATAATATAATCTATCAGGTGTTGTTGGATCACCATCATTATATACATAAGCATGGTTTCTAGGTGTTATAGATGGGTCTGGAAGTAAAGATGTGTTAGAAATAACTCCCATAATCATAAATGATTGTCCTGGGTCACCATCTGCTCCGTTTTGACCATTAATACCATTAGTTACAGTAAATGTAGTAGAAGTACCATTTGTATAGCTAACTGTATAAGTATCAACTAAACCATCTGTAGCTGTCTTAGTTATAGTATAAATACCATTACCTGTTGGACCAGTAGCTCCGGTTGCACCTGTCGCACCCGTTTCGCCCTTTTCTCCAGGAGCCCCTTGTGGACCTACCATTGCTATAGGACCTATGTTAATGAATTCACCATCTGCATCATCTCTTGTATAAATATACATATCGTATGGTGGTTCTGTGCCTACTAAATAAGCATCACCATATTCGTATGTGCCTTCAGGTATATCAGCTTCAGTATCAACTCTGCTTAATACTCTTACACCAAATTCATTAAGCACAGTTTCAACATTTCTAATAGCTGCTATGTCTGACTTATTCTTTTGAACTTGTTCTTGAATGTTTCTAAAAATTTTACCATCAATTTCGAACATTTATTTTTTCTCCTTATATTATTTGTGTTATTAAATATGCTATGCTTCCACCAGCACTAATTGCTAGTATTATCGCATATATCAGGTCTGCTTTGTTCATCTAATGCCTCTGTGGGCTCCATATTGACACAATGTTCAACATTTTGCTCTGTCTTAGGATTTTGTTTATCATAGTTAATTTTCATCCAATTTGCGTAGTTTAAATAGCCCGTAGACCATTGCTCTTCTGCTTGGGTCATCATGTTAAGTCCCCATACTGCTGACATTAATAGTGATACTATAGAGCCAATTAAGCTTGCCCAATTAAATGCTATAGCTAAGGCAGCGATTAAAGTAGCTGTTAAGAAGGTTGTAATTATAACCTTAATACCTTTCTTTACTTTAGTCTTTGTTTCCCATACCTTTGGATTAACTACTTGTAATATATTCTCTTCAGACTTACCTTGTAGCTCCATAAGTATTTTCTTAGCATCTTTATACTCTTTGGTTTTTTGAGCCATTTGTTTACCTTTGCCAAAGAATTCTAACCATATCATATAACCTAATGCTGATATAGCTATCTTAGGTGCAAATAGTAATATCCATCCCATAACTGTTGTAGGGAATACGAATTGTATTTGTCCGTCTAATGAGCTTAAGCAAGATAATAGCACTTGAACTACTGATAATACTGCTATCATTATCCAGTTCATATTATCTTTCATATCAAACTCTTTAGGTTGTTTTACTTTAGAGCTATCATTATTTAGTCTCTTGTACTCTTCCTCGAAGTTCGCTTCCATTCTCATTCTCCTCGTTCATAGCTAAATATTCATCTTGGTTTTTAAATTGTTGATACTTAGCTTTTAATTTGTTATATTTAGGGCTGATGATTAAATCATTAGTTGCTGCAAATGCAAAGCAAGTACCTACTATAATATACATTACTGGGCCATTAATTGCTAACACTAATACCAAGATAATACCCCATACGATTGTTTTACCTGAGTGCTTAAAAGCCGCTACAAGTCCACCTATCAATAATATACCTATTAATATGAAGACAAGCCATTCCCAGACATGTGGATTCATTATCATAGTTGTTATTAAGCCGCCAGAAATAGGTCCGTATTCTGTAATGTAGTAAGCTGTTCCCCAGCCCTTTAATTGTTTCTTAGTTTTTTCTGTTGCCTTTGACACGAGATACCTCCGCTGTTAGGGTATCAATTTTTTCATTTTGTTGTTTAATAGTATCTTGAAGCTCAGTATATCTTTCTTTTAAAGCATTTTCTGACTCTTCTCTTTGCTTAGCTATTTTATTTGTGCTTTCTTTAACCTTGTCTATGATACCTTTAACTTTCAATATAATAGCACCAATAGTGGCCACACCACCAACTGAAATAGCTGAGATAATTGCAGCTCCATAATCTTTAATTATTTGAATAAACTCTTCCATTAGTCTTCATCTCCTTCTGTTACATAAATACTTGTTCTATTTGGACTTGCTACAAAACCAAACAACTTCTTAAACTTATCAATGTATTCACCTGTAACATCTGTTTCTAATAATAGCAATAATTCATTATAAGCTCCAAGTGGTGATTTAGTTCTCTTAGTTACATTTTGTTGGTTTATATAAGCAGTCTCATCTGTTGATATAGCACTATCTGGTGCTAATGCAGTATTATATATAGCTTTATCACCTTCTTGTAGTTGTGCTAATGTTTTGCTTCTTAATTCATTTTGAATGTCATTTCTCTTAACCCAAGTAGGTCCATATTGGAACATAGTTTGCCAAATTCTAATTTTAAATTGAGTTTCAGAAGAATTAGCTATATGACTATTTCCATATTTAGCTGTAAGTAATTGCCATGTAATAGCAACATCTGTATCATCTAGTTTATTTGTTAAACCTGCTGTAGCTTGCAATTCATCATAGTTATCTTTAAAAGAAGCTATATCAGGAAAGACTTCATTAAATGTCTTAGTATTAAACATTGGTATCATCTTCACTACCTCCTTCTGACTCTTCTGCTACGTCATTTTCTACGCTAGCTCTATCATCCCAAATACTTGGCATACCTGAAACGTTTTCATCTTCAACGCACCAAATACCTAGGCCAAATAAGTCATTAACTAAATCACAGAAGTTTTGTCTTAGTTTTAATCCATCTTGCATTATTGAGCTTGGTGAAACATATTGCATTGCAACTTGTCCATCTGTAACTGTAGACTTCTTATTATAAAGACCACCTGAGTCTAAGCCAAGCATTGATAATCTGTGGTTGTCTAATTCATTCAAAGCTAACATATAATCTTCTGCTTTTACAGTAGTACCATTTGTTAACTCTTGTAATTCTACAGCTGCATTAATAGCTAACCAAGGATCACCTGTTAGAGCTGCTTGTTCTAATTGCTTAGATAATGCCTTTACTTGGTCTGCTTCATCATCGCCATTAACACGAATACCTTTAACACCAGTTGATGTCATTAAAGCTGTATTCATGTAAGGAATCATATTAGACATTACATCAATAATAGGGTCTTGTAATAAGTATCTTGGTATAACAGTTTGAGAGATTTGTTTAGAGTAATCTGTAAGTAATACACAATACTTTTCTTTGTCTTTTTCTGTATACGCGTCAGCTTTTATCTCCCAAATAGGTTCTCTTATATTACTCTCACCAAATTGCTTCCATTTGCCATTTTTATCTTCTACATCAGTAGAGCCATGGAATGGAAGAGGTTTACAGCCTGTATATCTTCCATAGATGTCAATACCGCCAGATAAAGCAAAAGGTAAGAAGAAATATCTATCAAGGGTTTTGTTATAGAAAAACATTCCGGCGCCCTTATAATATAATACACGCTCTAATAGATTGCCATCTAAGCCATCTACTAAGTTAATCCATTTAAATCTGTTAATAGCATTTTGTTCATCAACAATTCTATAGTTCTTTCTTAAGTTCTCCTTAAGTGAAACCTTAGGCTTGTTGCCAAGAGCAGCTAAAGCAGCCTTATTTTTTGGGTTAGCAGAAGGACTTATTCCAGCTTGTATTAGAGTCTCGATGTCTGGTAAATTTGCTCCCATTAGTTATTCTCCTTCATTTGTTTAATTTTATTTTCTAAAGCTATACCAGCTAAATCTACTTGTGTAGGATCATCAAAATCGTAAGTCTTACCAAGTATAGCTTGCTTAGCTTGTTTTAACTTTGCAACTCTTTGCATTGTCCATTGTTTCATTTCTAGAGATGTAGACATATTAGCAGGTACCTTAGGTGCTTCTCCTAAGCCTGCCATAGCGCCTACACTTCCCATCATAGATAATATACTGCTTTGTACTCCCATTATTTAATATATACTCCTTCTTGTAGTTCTTGTGCTAATTGCATTTGTTCATGGAATTCAAGTCCACTATTTTCAAGTCTTATTAGTTTACCTCTAATAAAGCTATAATCTGATTGTAGATAATCTTGTATCTTTCCTATTTTATTTATAGTCATACCATTATATTTTAGCTGTTCTCTTAATGCATTTACTTCAGCTTCTGTTGCATGATAGTGTTCAATAAATGGCCAAATCTTATTGTTAGGGTTATAAGCAGATACCTTAGTTAATATATCAGGTCTTGCTTTAATATTACCTAAGCTTAAATTGAAGCTATCAATAGCATAAGATTTTTGTTCTGAGAATCTGCTCTCTTGTAATCTCCAATCTATTGCACCACCAACAGTGCCTGCTACTAAGCCGGCAGCTCCACCGGCAAGTGCACCACCTACGCCAGCTTTAGCACCCATTGTGGCTCCGCCTGCTGCACCGCCAATTACACCTGCAAGTGCTTTCCAATTTCTTTCTTCTTTATCATACTCATGCATTATATCCATAGATTCAATTTGTCTATCAAATGACTTTTGATAGTTCTTGTTATTGATTTCAAATTGCTTCCATTGATCTGTAACTGTAGGAATAGAGAAGTCGCCTGCACATACTAAGCCTCTTGCGTCATTTGTATCAGCACCATACATATATTTAAAATTAGGATTAATATGTATATATGGTTGATAAGGCTTATATTGATAGTCTATATTTACATAATTAACTGTTCCATTTTTAGCTACTGAGAAGTCAAAAGCTCCTGAATAGTTAGGTGATACCATTCTGTAAAACGAAGTCTCATTCTCAATCTTTAAATCTTCTGGTGTGTCAGTTACTGTTAGTTCTGAAGATAATAATTTGTCTTCATTAGTTGAATATTCAGTGGCATGTGTTATATCAAATGTGCCAGTAGATTCATTAGCCCATAGCACAAGAGTTGCTTCATTAGCTGTTCCACCTATAACACATACAGTATAATTTACATCTTCAACGAAAGCGTCTCCTGTTACATCTATAACTGGTGCATTATTCTCCATTTTAATAGCTGACATAATTGGACAATAAGGTAATAATTGCACATCATAGCATAATGATTCACCTAATGAAGCTATGCCTAATGCTGCAGCTAAGTTAGTATTTGGATCACTTGTAAATGTTTGAACAACATTATTCTTCTTATACTTTGTAGTAAAACCATTTGCAGGTATTGCAAACATAGCATAAGGTGCGTCATTTAAATATTTAATTGTATTCTCTAATGTTCCTCTAACTTCAATTTGTGGAGAAGTAATTTCTTTTAATGCAAATCTTGCAACTTGATATTCGTTAGCTCTCTTAACAGCTAATATTGTAGAAGTATTATCATATGCACCATTAGTTTCTAAATCTATAGTGGTAGTATTATAAACGAATAAAGTATCATATAATTCTTGGTCTTCTGTTTCTGAATTATCATTAGGAATAGAATATGCATTTGTTAATATATTTTCTTCTGAAGAAACATCTACTTGTATTCTATAATATTTATTAGCTGTAGTATCGTGAATAATTTTGTTATTATATGTAATTGCTGTTGTTACATATGAATTATCTAACACGTCTATGTTTTCATGAGCACCTAACCAAAGTCTTATTGCTGATGTTAGATTTGCTTGCCAATTGGTTCTCCATACACCTGCCCAAAAGCTCATTCTTGAATTTTGTGATCCTGATGGATAAGTAGGTGTTTTAAAATGATAATAAGATGATGGATTAGTTGTTCCATAGCTTCCTCTTGTTCCGCCTGACCATGCACTGCCGTCAGCTAATGCTCTCCATTGTTCACCATAATTTGGTGCTCCACCATCCATAATGTTTTGTATTAATAGCCAGTCAGTAGGTCTCCATATAATACCTACATCACCATCATTTAAGTATGTTGCCTTAAATGTATTCATTTGGGCTGTTGTAAACTCAAAGTCTGGTGTTGTAGCTATAGCTCCTTTAAAGCTACCTGGCGTTGAAGATCCTTGACTGTTATCAATTTTATTTGTTGCCACATAACCAACATACCAAGCTGACTTTGTATCATCTTTTAATAGTAATTCATTTTGGTCCTTAATTTGGTTATATGTATTTCCTTCTTTGTTAAAAATAAATGGGTCGTTTGTTGAAGGTATAGTTGCCTTCTCTATATACATAGGTGCATTAATAACATTGTCATAGTTGTCAGCTACTATATCTCTTCTTAGCGTTAATCTATATTGATACTTTCTTGTTCTAACAGCTTCCATTACAAAGAATCTGTATAAAATAGTATTGTCTGCGTCATTAACACATAGCACATAATCAGGTGTCCAATCTTGGCCATCAATATAGTTATATGTTACATCAGCTGTAATTCCATCGTTAATATTAAAATTAACAGGGCCATATCCACCAGCTACTATAGCGCTTGTACCACGCTTTGCATAGCCATCATTGCCAACAACTGTTATATAATCTGCAAGTGTTGGCTCACGTTTTATGATCCTGTTATAATAGTTATTATAGTTTTTTAATAAATAAATTATCATTTAAGTCTCCTAAAAGAAGGGGGCAAGCGCATTTACCTGCCCCGATGCCAAGAAGAATAAGATATGCTTAGACTGCCTTTACAGTGATGTAAGGGTAGTTCTTAAAGTAAGCAAGTGTATTTCTTCCGAAAGTTAAGTAGTGATTTTCTGTCAATGATTTTGCATTGAAGAATGATGTACCAACTTCGAAAGCTGACATATATGGTGGTAACTTAGTTACGATCTTGCAGATAACTGAATCATCTTCAATATATACTTCATCTTCTTCGAAGTCTCCACCAGCTTTAACTGTTGCTCCATTAGGAATAGCATCACCAGCGAATAAGTGAACGTCATCACTGTTAATTTCTACGTCCATTTCAGCTAGAACTCTGATTGTGCCCTTAGTGTTATCATAAGTGCCATCAGAACCGATAATCTTACCAGATCCCTTGTCTCCAGCTGCAATAGCTCTACCAAAGTATCTGCTTGGTAGTTTGTAGTCTGTTAACTTAGCTACTAAGCCATCGTTGTGGAAAATTGTAGGTAAATCAAGCTTTGTAATCTTGTTTAGATACTTAGCATTCCAGATAACCTTAATATCACCTTCAGAAACTGATCTTAAGAATTGGTTATCATTGAAGTCTCTTGATACGTCTGTCATCTCAACAAATAAATCTGCTAAGAATTGAGCAATAGCTTGAGCTTCTAATCTATTAGCTTCTTCTTGTGTTGAAGCATTAGCTTTAACTGTTGTTAAGTCAATTGTTTGTGATTGTTTACCAGTTGTTGATACAGCATTACCAATGAATACATTGTATGTTGTAGCATCATAGATTCTACGAGTATCTTGAATCCAGCCAAGAATAGCTGAGTTAAATTGAGAGAATGCACCCTCATCTGCAAATGCTTGCTTTGTTAAATAGTTATCAACTGTTAGACAGATTTGTCTGAATTGGTCTAAAGTGATTACTTGTGTAGCTGGTTCTGGTGGTCTGTGTAAAGCTAACAAGTTTGTAGCTTCTGCATCATTGCCCCATGGTGCTGACTTAAGTACATCAGTACTTAAATATACCTTGCTGTCGCCTAGGATTCCTCCATCAACTCTAGCTGCGTCTACTAGTTGTTCATTTGCGCCTTTAACATTATCGGAAAAGCAATCGATTGATATAATTTGGTTATACAAGGCTGCAAAAATTTTGTTTTGATTAAGTGTTGGATAAGCCATTTTTAAATCTCCTTAAAATTATTATTTTCTTTTTGGTAATGCAATATCTTTAACACGTCTTTGATATTCATTGTTAAATACAGCCGTATTACCGTCAGCTGTTTCTACTAAGTCTTTTAGAAAGTCCTCAACTGCTTCGGCGTCCCTTATATCTTCGTCGCTAGGGCTAATTTGTCTGCCTATAGGTGCAAAGTCATTAATACCTTGCTCTTTACGCTTCTCATGTAGCTCTAAAACATACTTGATATGGTCAAGGTTAGAAGTGTCTTTATTTAAGTCTTTAATAATTTCAGCTTCACTTCTTGAAGGCTTATCGTCAACCGGTGTTGAGAATGACTTACCTTCAACTATAGATCTTAATAGTTCTTTTTCTCTTTGTTGTGATTCTTCATAAAGCTCTTTAGAAACAGTGTTCTTCTTAAGCTCTGCAATTTCGTCTAGGTACATTTGAATACCTGGGTCTTGTGTTTGATTCTCTAAAATTTCATCTGCCATATTTATTCTCCTTATAATTTGTAGTCAAGAATTGCAGCTCACCTTATGCCTGTGATGCTGACGTTTGCGATAAGCCCCTACTGTCTGTACCTCTTCGGTCCGAATCAGCTCAGTAAGCTACATCAGATATAGACATACGAGTCCACTTGCTCTACATTCTAATTTAGCTTTATTTATTGTGCATTTTTTCAATTTTTGCACAGTATTTACACTATATTATACATTGTCCTGTCATTTTTTAAAAATTTGTTTAAAAATTAATGCTATAATTATAATGGAAGCGATAAAAATGAAAATTAATATCGTATAATATAATGAAGGCGAAAAGCCGAAGGAGAAAAGAGATGAGAGAATACGCAGGATTATTAACAAAAGAGTATCTACAATTTTTAGGTATTACAGATGTGTCTAAAGATGGTAAACATATTTATCATAAAGGACACGAAATTAAACAAGGTGGCCCAACTAATGCTGGTTATATGTTTATTAACATACATGACCCAAATAAGTATCAAAGAGTGCCACAAGAATTAAGAACAAGTACTTGTGGTAAAGTAAATATTACTACACAAAGAGTAGTATTTGCTTGGTGGCATGAAAGTCATATGGTTCCACCTGGAATGGTAATTGATCACAAGAATGATATTAAAACAGATAATCGTTTTGAAAACTTACAGCTTAAGACACCAGGTGGCAATATATGGAAATACAGGGAGCTATCTAAAAAAGAAATTAAATGTAATATGAATAAGTCAAGAGCCTTTTATGAAGATAAACTTAACAATTATTTATATTTATATGAACAAGCTAAACAAGATGGTGATCAAAAAAGAGCTCACAATTTAAGATGCAATATACACCAAACAAGAGCAAGATTAAGATATTATGATAATCACAAGGAGAATTAAGATATGGATAAGATAACTAAGAAAGCTTTAGAACTATGTGATAAAAACTATCAATTACAAGTAGAAAATAGAAAGCTAATGAATATCTGTGAAGCATTAGCAGAGAAATATTTACCAGGAGACGATTTAGAGTCATTCTTATTATTTTTAGAGGCAGGTAAGTATAATTTATTACTCAAATATTTAGGCCGTCTAGATCCGTCAATTTTGGACCCAGAAGAGGAGGACTAATATGAGACCAATAGAGTGGAATAATATATGCAGAAAAGATTGGCTTAAAAATATGCCTGAATTAATATACAAGCTAGCTAATGAATATGGTTTTTACTATAATAAATTGTATAATAAAGTGAATGACATAAATGCTATAATAGCTAAGAATGATAAGAAGGGTATAAGAAGCCGTATTAATGTATGCTACGAATGTGATGATAAAAATGCTTATTGGTATTTAGTGGTATATACAAAAAAACGTATTTCAGTTTATAAGTGCTTAGAATATAAGTTAAATGAAAACTATGCAAATATTAAGCGTTTTATAAAGAAGTTCTCAGATGCTTATCAAAAAGGCAAAGAAGACAGGTTTGAAAGGGAGATAAATAATGTTTAAAATCAAAGAACATGAAATAAAACGCTGTAGTATCTCAGAATTTAATGCTATAATTAATAAAGAGAGAGATGGTGTATTTGTGTTTGAGCCTGCAGAAGGAAAAGATGTCGGACCTAGAATATATCTATGGACAAATATATCTAAAGCATATTTAGTATTTAATGAATATACAGATAAAAAAACAGTAACTAAATGCTATGAAACTGATTTAAATGACAGATACGAAGATGGCTATTTAGAAAAAATATCATCAGTAAATCAACATGCATCAGCTTGTAGCAGAGCTTTTAAGTTTCCAAGAATAATACATGACAAATCAGAAGCTGAAGTACAAGCATCAGGTATTATCTGGTCTAATAAAAAATACAATAATAAAAAGACATACTGTTATGAATATGATATGCACTTAGCATGGTTAAGCACATTTATGACATGCCCTCTACCTGATACAAGTGTAGAACCAAGACGCAGAGATATTGTAAAAGAAGGTGAAATTGGTTTCTTAACAGAAGGTTTATATAATTATAGCTGCCATGACACAGTAACATTTGCAGGAGAATATGGTGATTATATATTTCCAATAATGTATTGTCCTAATGTAAAATATTGTAAAAAATTATTAACTCAAATAAATGAAGCACCAGATAAACTTACAAGATATAATTTAAAAAGCAGATTTAATGAATGGCTAGGCACAATGCAAAATAAAAACCCATTTATTAGAGTAGCTGTAATAGCTCAATCTAATGAGAGAATAATTAGCTTAATAAAAAAGTATAATAACAAGCTTATTTTCTCAGTAACGGACTCATTAGGAGCTGTAGAGCGTATTCCTGAGCTTGATAAAATGATAGGAACACAACCTGGATGTTGGTCTATTAAAAATCAAGGCTATTTATACTCAGATGGAACTAATAGATTATATATTGACAACAAAGGTTATATTACTAATTCAGTAATTAGAGGTGTGCCTAAAGAGCATATTAAAGGCCTTACTTTAGAAGCATATAAAAAGCTAGTTAGTAAAGTAGACCCTAGAAAAAACTTATATAAAATTGATTTTGAAAACAGGAGAGTAATACCAAATGAAGAAAGGTAGTAAATTAAAAACAATAGATCAATATTGGGCTGAAAACGAGTATGTCTTAAGAGAAGCTGGTTATACCAAAGAAAAGTTTACTAATAAAATGAAGCAAATAATGTTTCACCAAAATAAAAGAACATCAGGTGCATGGAGAGTATTTAAACACAGCACAGACTTTACTAGTAAGGATGTAATTGCAGGTGAAAACGTTATTCAAGGTATGAAGAACTTAGACAAAGAAGCTTATAAGCAATTTAGAAAAGAAGTTATTGGTTGGAAGAATAAGGTTGATTATGAAGGTTTCGTCTATGATAAAGATACAGGAACGTATAAATATACGAATAAAGACGGAACTGCTTGGAATATTGTATTAATAACAGGACCTTATGGCAGCCAATATTGGGATTGGAGAAAGGCATAATGGGAGAATTAAAATTATCTAAAGACTTTTACAAGAAGAAAGAAATGCATAAATATGAGTCAGAATGGTATAATTTAAGGCCTATATTGGGACATGCCAATTGGGCTTTATTTTATATATTATTAGGTTCTCGTGAAACAGGTAAGTCATACGCAATTACTGACTACTTCTGCCATGAGTTTGTAACTAAAGGTATACCATTTATATGGTTAAGATTAACTGACAAAGCAGCACAAAAGTTATTAACCAACAATGCTGAAAAGCTTGTTGACCCCGATCTAAGACGTAGATACAATCTTAATCTTAGAACTAAGGGTAATAATGTATATAATGTTGTAGAAGAAGAATATGAAACTAAAAAGGGTAAAATTGAAAAAAGAATAGTATCTAAGACTTTATTTGCTCGTGTATATGCTATTAGTACATTCTATAATGATAAGGGCTCTATATTTGATAATGAATTCTTAAAACTAGACCCTAAAAATCAATATTTAGTAGCTATTGATGAATTTGAAAGAGAAAAAGGCGAGAAGAATACATTTGATATTACATATAGTATTGTTAACCAATTAGAGAACTTATTAAGATCTACAAAAGAAAGAACTAAGGTATTCTTTATTGGTAATACATTAGAGACTGCATCAGATATATTATGTGCCTTTAATTTCATTCCTGAAACATGGGGAACATTTAAGCTTAAATCAAAGCGATGTGTCATCGAAAATATCGAACCTACTGATTTATATAAGCAAAGAAGAAAAGGCACGATAGCGGACCTATTATTGCCCCACGCAAGCACTTTTACTAATGAGCAAAACACAGATGATACATTGGTTGATAAAAGACCTTTAATAACACCTCAATATATAATCAAGTTTACCAAGGATCCGGCTCATTGGTATACCGTATGGAATAACGGTATAATAGCTAAATATAATAAAGAAAATAAACGCAGCATACCAATGAGACCATATTTGGATGAAGTATATACAGTTGATAATGTAAAGAATATCATACAGCTATTTGATACTCGTAGCTTCCATTATCGTAACCTTATAACCTTTAAGC
>Ga0256405_10008706_pt1 | contig 14344 bp, 11 predicted proteins | sample RumenRJG_02DNA_FD_189096 | JGI IMG/M metagenome (GOLD analysis project Ga0256405, IMG submission 189096) | Bovine rumen microbial communities from Lethbridge, Alberta, Canada - RJG_02 | ecosystem: Host-associated > Mammals > Digestive system > Stomach > Rumen | place: Canada: Alberta...
TTCGCACTCCCAAATGGTCACAACCCGCCATCCGGCTTCATTGAGCGCAGATTCGTCGCGAGCATCACGAGCCTTGTTCGAGGTTATTTTGTCCAGCCAGAAACTTGTATTTGTCTTGGGGATGACATAATACTTGCACCCTTCGTGTCCATGCCAGAAACAGCCGTTTATGAAAATGACTGTGCGATATTTTGGCAAAACAATGTCTGGCTTTCCAGGAAGTCCTTTGACATGAAGACGATACCGGAAGCCATTATGCCATAAGGCCTGCCGCACAAGTTGCTCCGGTTTCGTGTCTTTCGACCGGATATGCGACATGCATTCATGCCGCTGCTGGGGCGTCATTACGTCAGGCATATCAGTATCCAATCAGGACAATCCCTTTCAATGGAAGTTGAAGACGGCCGTTGATATACAGTGTCTCAAAGAAATTGAAGATGGTATCAAAGTCGGCATGCCCGCGGTAGTTGTTGCGAACAGCAATTATCAAATAGTCCACACCGTACATCATACACGCTTGGAAAACATCCTTCAGAAACTGATTGTTGGAATAGGCGCGCCCCGCTTCGACTTCAATTACAATCCGGCCATCATTGCTGACAGCATCGGCGTCAAAGAATTTGTCAATACGATTGTTCAGGCTGAACAATACCGGCACCTTGATTTTATCTTCGGACGCCTTACTCTCTTCAACTTGGAAACCGATTACTTTCAGCTCGGGGGAAATAATGCTTAAAACCTCATTACTCTTCAGGGTATGAGTCGGAGATTCTATTTCTTTGATATGTCGGTCGAAGCATTGGATTACCCTCTTTATGGTTTCTTCCATCCCGACTGAACGGGGAAACAATTGGTATCTTAGCATGGTTCAACTATTTTGGGAAGCCCTTCTTTCTGAGGACCTGCAGATTCAACCTGAATGTGTATTTATACGTGTCGGTCAGCGGTTTTTTGCCATTGGCCACATCATTCATTACATTCCATTTCCAGTTCTCCAGAACGTGTCGACGCTTGTCCCAATCAACCATTTCCTTGACCAGATCTAGGGTGATTTCAACGTCGTCAATGCCGGAGGCCTTGCGTTTTTCCTCTTTGGCCGCTTCGAGGGCTTCACGGTCTGCGCGGTCTTTCTCGGCAAGCTCATCCGTTTCGTCAAGAAGTTCGATATTGTATTGGCAAACAATATCATAGATGGCCATCGCGCGCTTGCGGTCGGTCTCCGAAATCAGGTGGTTGTATTTCAGCTTGTAAGCGGTGTCCTTGGCGGCACTCTGGTAATGAATGGCGAGATAACCTGACGCCTGGCCCCATTCGGCAATCTTGTTCCAAAGAGATGGCGGTATGGAGCGAATTATGCCCATCTCATGTTGATAGGTCCCGCTGTTCAGTTGGTCTTCACCAGCAACTCGCCTGGATGGCGGATTGTTGGGGTCAATCAGGTCGTCTTTAATCTGAGCAAGGTCATAAGCAAACGTGTGTTCCTTGACCTTGTCCCAGCATTCCTCTTTCTTCGCCCATTCAATATAATGCGAACCAACAGAATTCTTGATGATGAATTCGTTAACTTGGACCATTAGATCGAATATGAAATCAGAGAGGGCCGGGGACAATTGCTGAGTCTTCCATATCTTGTACAGATCGAGTCTGCCTCCCGTAATCCGGGTCAGGAGCGCGATGGTATAGGGCACTGTCACATTCTTGAGCTCGCCGATGTGAAAAGCGCTCGCCTTGGTACCATAACGCTTATCGGCAGTCTTAAAGAGAATCGCCTTGGCTATGGTGTCCTCAAAGTACACGTTATTAATCTTCTTGAGATTCTCAGGAAGGTTGTTGTTGATGAAGCGTGCGTAGTTCTTTTCGTTACCACGCGCCACAATATGAGGGCCGATAACGAGTTTCTTGCCCTCGTAGACTTCCTCGTAGGCGTTGATATACTTGGCAATATCCGTCTTTGTGAGGACCTGCCCCTTGGGGTATTTTTTGTCGAAGGCGTCCTGACGGGACTTGGTGAAACCTTCCTTCTGCCGGAGTGTTTTGTATTGTCCACGGGCTCGCTCGAAGAACCAGTACGTCTGCAAAGGACTGTCAGAGGACAGAGGAGTAAGAATGTATCTGGACAGTTTTTCGAATTCGATAAGGGCCTGATTATTGGCAGTAAAGTCAGCATCGTTGACCTTGTTCTGGGTATTCGCATACTTGGATATCCTCGATACGATCTCGCTGAACTGTTCTTGCTTCTTGATGACCGAAATTTTCATCTGAACATATATGCTCGAGATATCTGCCTTGTCTTTCTTTTGTGTATAGTAAATTGACGCCGTTGTCTGGCCGCCATTGACTATCTGTAGATTGTTGATCTTGCTAATGAAGTGGCCGCTTTCATCCAGCTCAATATGGTCAGCCGTAGCGGCAAGGCCGTTGTTATAAGCGAAGAACATGTGAGGCTCCGTTTTGATGGTCTCACGAATCCCCTTATTAATCTTTCCGTTGAACTGAAGGAAAGAGCGGACATTTTGCTCCAGAAGCCGGGAGCCAAAACGCTCATACAAATTGGCAAGACAAGTTCCAGGGATAATAGCCACATAAGCTTGATATTCTTCGTTGTCTGTACTTGCCGGCAGGCAAGGGACCACAGCCTTCTCTTCGTCAAAATCTATTTCAATTGGGACGTGAGAAGCCTCTGAGATCTGGAACAGATAGTTGATGTCCAAAATCCTGTAGAAGATCTTATTCCCGTTCAAACTGGTGGACTGGGGTATTTCTCCTTTGTATTCGCCATTTGTCAAAATAAAGGCATTGACTCGGACAAGATTGTCTTTAAGCTCCTGGTACGACCCCAATGTATGCGCAAACTCGAAGATCGGTGAGGACTCTGCTACATCCTCTTCATAGTTGTTGTATGTCGCTTTCCTGAAGAAGTTGGTGATACGGGTGACTGCTTGGTCGATATCCTTCTTATAAATGACCGGAATCTCTTCCTCCGGCCGGTAAATAGTGATAAAGAGATCTACCGTCTCATAATTGTCAGAGATGGCATAACCGTTGATTTTGTGTGTCTTTTTGGTGCCGAAGTCTTTCTCATCATAGGCAACAGAGGTGTTCTCCGTTTCGCCGACTTCAGAAAGCAGATCCAGGAACAAACGGGTAAATGTCTGTTCCTGCGTATCACCTTCCTCATTTGCAAGCTGCCGGGATGTGACTTCCTGACAAAGCTGGTGGTAGTATTTCTCTATATCAGTCATGCTTTTTGATTGTATTGAAAACTGCAGACTCGGGTTTGACATATCTTGTGCAGGCAGACAGAACGATGGAGTAGGTGAGATTGCCTACACCAGTTCTGAGATCACTTTCCTTGATGCGGGGGAAATCTCCCTCTATGCGGAAAATGGATTCTCCGCGAACTTTGTATGCGCGGAAAGCATACAGCGCTTCATCTTCATCAAAATAGCCGGCAGTGATAAGCCGTTCATTGTATTTGGATAAAGCTGCAGGGTCATTCTCCAGGTCACGACGCAACTTGTATATCTTATCGGGAAGAGTTTCACCGTTCTTCTTGGTAATCTCGACTGAGCAGTGGTATAAATACAGGTTCTCGAACAAGCTCTCATCCAGCTGCCTTTCGCTGTTGATGGTAACCTCTTGGGGATTGCTTGTTGAAGTCGTCTTAACTTCGATGGCCCATGAATCGCCCATGAAATCACGCTGGGCTGCATCCACGCCAACCCAGTAGTCGAGCGCCTCAGATGCAGGGAATACGTTTTTCGTAATCAGTTTACGGAGGAATGTCAGTTCGCCATACAAACCCTGCTGTTGTGAAGGCGAGAGGCCTTCGGAACCGGCCTTGTCAAACAAATTGCGCCACTTGTCCAGCTGGTTGATAACACTCTTGATCATCTCCTCCTCAGACTCCATGTTCTTTACAGTGTTGATCAGGCTCTCGCACAAGCAGGAGAATGTGTCCCGCTGCGCCGGTGCCAGCAACTGAATCAACAGCATCTTTGAATTCACAAGAGTTTCGTCGTTGTATATGCCAACCTTGAGCTTCTTCAGATTGGAGAAAGGCGTGGTATCTATCCGGATGCCTTCCGGATAGGAAAAGGAAATGCCATAACCACGTTCGTCACTGGAATAAGTGGCGAAGATATGATAGGGGATATTGGTGTCATACAGGCGCTTGACAATCCCCATTCGGTGCTGGGCCTCCATCTCTGTCCAGAGGTCGAGCATATGGTTATTCATTGTCATATGTGTTATCGTTGGTTTCGTCGAAGTTGTTCTCGTCTTCAGCATACTCTTCAACCTGGTTGACCACGTAACTATAGGCGATGTCCGTCCTGCTGGTTGAAGGGAATGCTATGACCAGACCGATGAAAGGAATACCGGTATCTGGTAAAGAATTGTCTGCACCACGAGGATTCAATGGATAAATCATCAGGAGCGGTTGTGTCCTGGGACGATACTCTTCCCTGACAATATCGGGCGCCGGATAACTCTCTCTCCAAGGTTTTTTCGTGTCCTTTTTTCGGTCAATTGTAACCTTCAGTACTTCATCCAGAGTCGTCTTGTCCAAGTCCATGAACTCATCAGTTCTGTCACCAACAATGTGGTTCTTTCTGATATAGTAGGATTCTGATCCACTTCCTGAACGGGTATCAGAAGCAGCCGTGCGGAAGAAATTGTTTGCATCATACTTTTCTGCGAACTTATAGTGAGAACCTCGTTCGCAGACAGAGCGGGACATCAGAGCAACATTCCAGTCTGTCAATTCTCCGGACTGGTTAAGCGTTTCTATGTACTCGCAAATCAGGTCAAAGTTCACCTTGACCAACTGCTTGCCAACTTTGAACTTGTGGAAGTAGTCCAAAATATCCTCTAACGGAACGCCGCGCCATAAGTAGCATTCTTTGTGGCCATCCGGGCGCTCAGGTTCAGGCAAGGAAGACAACAAGTCTTCAGTGTAGCGAAGGTTGTCGGCACGCACTTGGACATCCATTTGCAACTGGTACGTTTCAACCAGACGGGAAGCCCATGAGACTTGAACATTTTTGGTATAACGCATCTTGGACAGCGAGGTAATCTGGAGACAACCAGGGTGCGACCTGACTTTAAGAGCATACTTGTCCGGGGTACTGCGTGCTTCAGCGAGATAGTTGAATTCTGCACGCAGTTCTTCACTGGCCATCGTAATATGGCGGAACCATCCATTGAGTTCCGGGCTGGTGAATAGACGGCATAAGTCCACGTATCCGGGGCGGTATCCGAACCACCGGCCCATCTGCATCAGCGTATCGTACATTTTGGAAGCGCGGAGGAAATAGCTGACCGACAGACCTTCGAGCGTGAGACCTCGAGACAGTTTATCGCCGCCGATAGCGATGACAGAAACACCCGTTTCTTCGTGCTCATAGTATGTGAGTACATCACCAGAACTGCCGTTGATAGACTTAACCTCAATCTTTTGAACCGCTTTAAAAAGCAGAGGTTTGATTTCGTCCCAGGAATGGACCTTAATCCGATTGTCTATGTCCTTGAGGGAAGATGACTTGATCTCTTCGGTAACTGTCTTATAGGATTTATACTTCATATCATCTTCCTCGAAGATGCATCTGAGTTCTTCCATTACAATGGGATCGTTTGCCTCAATTTCCGACTTGTAATAGCCGAACAGTTTCTCCACAAGCTCTTTAATTGCATTCTGCCAAATCTGGAATCTGGTGACGTGAATCAGCATGGAGTTATGCTTGTTGCCCTGGCCTCTGGCCATGCGAATGGCGCACGTGATAATGAAGCATTTGAGAGCAGTACGCAGCGAATCCGGTATCTGGTCATATGTGGGCAGCGGATCGTTCTTCTTGTGTTTTTCTGGTACGAAATCCGCATAATCGTCTATCGTATGGACAATCGGCAGCAGGTCATCATTGGATTCATCAGGAATTACAGAAGTACCGAATACTTTCTCAGGACCGATATAGTTATCCGGAGCAGGCAGGTTGATGATGAAATCCCTCGGGAACAAATCATCATTTGCCAGCGGAATGAATATGTTAGCGAAAGGAGTAGCAGTATATCCCACATAAGCGGATTTGGCAAACTGTGAGATAATCATCCTTATCTGTTGGTTGATCTTGGTCGGATCGAACTCTTTTTTATTGGTGTTGATTGATGCGTTATCAGCCTCATCGTCGATAACAAGAAGAGACTTTGTAATTATCTTGCCATCTCTGGCGTGAGTGTGAAGCCAGGCATAAAGACGCTTTAAAACAGACACATTCTTCTTGACCACAAGAAGAAAAGGGGTCGGTGTGTCGAAGTTTATGCCGAGTGAATCAGCACGGCCCTGGGTAAAATCGCCCTTTTCTTCACTTGTTGTGATGGAATTGGCAATAGCGTGCTTAAAGCCTTTATAGCAGCCAACTCCGATTTTTTGCGAAAGTCCCTCTTCATACTTGCGCACATACTGTGTATCAAATCCGAGGAACCCTTCGTCAAGACGGGTTTGTGTCTGGCTGCGCAGATTATTGTGGATGCCGGCAAAGACAATGATGAAATTAAATCCAGCATCAGCGGCTTTGCAAATAAGCCCAGTGTAATTGGCTGTCTTTCCTGATTGGACTTGACCTACGACAAGGCCTTTCTTGTCAATCTGGACGTTCTCCATCTGGGGATTGAACAAGTGATCCAGGACCTCGTCTGTCAGAGTATCAAGATGGGTTATCACCGCATCAGGAAAATGCTTGTCTTTTTTCAAATACTTCACATAACGAGTCCAGAAGTCCCACTCTGAGCGCTGGTCTGCTTTGAATTCTTTCAACCATGGCATGCGGCGTTCGCGCCCCTCTAGTATTTTGAAATCATCAATTTGGGTGGCATAATTTGCCAGCAGAGAGTTTTTCAGAAGCTCCTTGTCTACGTCCGGGTATATCATCGTCGCCTTGTTGACAGCAGAAACGATGTCCTGATCAGTAACCGGGACCAGAGTTTTCAGAATTTCTTCTGCAATGTTGTATGCGGTATTGAAATTATCCTGCATGACGCTATAATGAATCAATTAGTTCTTCGAAATTATTAAACGGCTCGATGTTTTTGATCTCGTTTCTTGCCTGCTCTGGAGACAAACCTGCGTTGATTTTGGTTTCGTAGAGCGTCTCAGCAAGGGACTTGAGTGCATCCAGGTCAAAGCCTTCAAAAGCATCTTTCTGGGTACCTTCCATCTCAACCTGATTGGCATATACAGCCTTAGTCGGAATCGCTTCTTCAATTATACGTAAAAGCGTTTCGATTGCCTTGTCAGGATTCTCGTGAGCCATTTCGCGGACACGCAGAATCAACTCGTTATTCCGGTTTACCACGAAAGACCACTTACCGTCTTTTCGCTTGTCCTCCCAGAGCGGCTGAAACGAGGTCCCTGCACGTTGTTTGAGGATACGTCCACGGTGTTTGTAAACTTCTACGCCTGTCCTGCGGGCTTTCCTTGCATATGCCTCCAATACATCACGACTTCCGGATGGAGGATAAGCCTGGGATTTCTTTATATCAATTTTCCACTCGGAATCCTGCGTGTTTGGTATGTCAACCTGAATGCGAACCAATTTATATGGATCTTCTTGTTTGAACATCCCCAACCAGTTTCCTGCAAGAAGGAGACGCTTGCCACGGTAAATGTAGAAGCCCTGATGCGCGTTCCAACCATTCATTCCTTCAGCAGCCATATACGCTTTTTCTGAGGAGAAATTATTTTTGTGAGGAAGGATATATCCACGCACAGTTACACCACCATTGAGATGGTCTTCAGGCATTACTTGGATCTTGCTTTCGGTAGGGCAGAACGGATTCCAAGGCTCAATTTCGTGATCGCACCAATAGAGCTTGATTGATTTGGACTCTATAAAGCGATGGAATGTCATAGCAATATGGTTCTTGACACGGTCCATGGCCCTGGAGAATTTCTCATGGGCATTCAGATCACTTTCAGAAACAGTCGGGCGTACAACCCTGTCCATATCTTTCCAGATTACAATGGTCCCAGACTCCACATCATCCAGAGCAGACGCGTATTCCTCGGGCATCCATTTTAGAAGGTCCCAAGTATCGTTTTGCGCTACATAGTCCAAATCCCATGTCCAATATGCCGGAGCGTAACCCTTTCGCTTGCTGAATACCGTTACCTTACGGCATTGGGAGAAAGATGCAGTTTTCAACCCGAGGCCGAACCGGCCCAAGTCTTTTTCGCTTCTTTTCTCATTAGGATTCTGAGAACCGGGTCGCATTGCCTGTATGGTTTCAACACTGGTCATACCGTGGCCATCATCCTTGATGGTTATTACAGACTGGCCGCCACGCCAGAATCTTTCCACCCAGATGTTCTTGGCATCAGCGGAGATAGAGTTGTCAATAATGTCTGCTACTGCCGTTTCAAGGGAGTATCCGATAGCGCGGAAGGTCTCTACCATTGACGAGGCCTTCGGCGCAGCGGATGTGGTTTCTATTTTACTATAGTCCATAGGCTATTCGTGTTCCAATTGCGGTTGCAGGGCAATTGCTATGTGGTATGACATCATTACCGGAACGGCGTTCCCAATCTGCATAAATGCCGATGTACGGCTGCCTTCAAAGAAGTAATCATCAGGGAATGACTGGAGACGAGCGGCCTCCCTCACAGAAATAGAGCGGGCATTCTCTATTGTTGGCTTCTTTGACGGGAATATGTAATAATGGCCATCCATGGCAATGTGGGCAACAACTGTATGACAGCATCCGTGAGGGTCAACCACGCTGAATCGGTTCAGAAATGAACTTGTATTCTTGTGGGTCTGAAGCCTGGGAGGGAGCTTTGCGTAATTAAGACGGCGTTTATGCTTCCACTCTTTGATGGCCATGCAGTAAATTTCCCGGTCTCGTTCGTTGTTATTCCTTGTAACGTGCTGAGTCGTAAAATCAAAAGTGCCGCGGATACCAGTTTTGTTGAGATACTCCATTTCCCCCAGGGGACGGGTATACTGAACAAGCTCACACAGTTTGCCATCTCCATTTCTTCGTTCGGGCAAATCGGAAAAAATATCCCTGCGCGTTTTGTACTTGTTTGGAATCTTGGTGAGCACCGGGTAATGGAAGCCAGTCGGGATATGGTTGTCATCTTCACGGCGCCATCCGACGATTATCATTCGGTGACGGTGCTGCAATACTTCAAAATCTGAGGCGATCTGTTCGTGCGCCTCCACGTCGTACCCAAGATCATTTGCGATTCGTTTCAAATCCTCAAAGGGCTTGACCATATCAACCGTCTGAGCCGTAGTAATACCCATAACATTCTCAAACACAAACATTTTTGGATGAAAATGCTCAATAAAGCGAAGATAATACCTATAAAGATAATTCCGGGGATCCTTCTTCACGTCCTCGCCCATTTTGGCTCGACCTGCAATGGAGTAGGCCTGGCAAGGTGGCCCCCCAATGATGATATCAACAGGTTCGCCCCCCGCAAGAGCATCCAATCTCGCAGTAATATCATCCATTGTTTCCTCGCCAATCGTTGCTTGAATAACACGATTGATAACATCTGCGGGGACCTGATCCCAAAGAGCCGAACCGTCGGTGCCCTCTTTTTTATTGCGAAGATAGTTTTCGTATATGTCGAGCTGGTTTTGCTCACGTAAATAATGAAAAGCGGCCCGTGTTTTAAGAGTATTACAGGCGTCCTTTTTCATTTCCACGTGGGCAACAGGGGTGTATCCGGCTTTAATAAAGCCTTCAGACAATCCGCCGGCACCAGCGAAAAAGTCAATAAATCTAGGCATAAGGGAATATTGCTCCAAATTAAATACAAAAATAGAGTTTTTTCTTGGTTTGTCGAGACTCTCGTTCAGCAAAATGAAGTGCTAAACATTGTTCTCCAACAAACACGGACACAACAACCCTCAAAGATAATAGTCAACCCACATTGATTGTATCTATGTAAACTTCGCCTTCGCATAATAGTATGCCAAGGTCCCCAAGAGGAAAATCACCGTTTCGATTGTCACGATCGCGATAACCCAGGCTCTTTCGGACAGCCAGATGCCGTGCCCTTGCACAACCTCTTTGAGTTTACCTTTGTATTGGGCAAAGGCCTCATTTAACTCCAGTTTGTATTTCTCAAGGCCCAATTTTTGCTCAGCAAGAACTTCCTGATGAAGGCCCTTTACCTCAAGGACGGACTTGTCGTCCAATTGGGATGTAACCTTCGCATCTTTAAAGGTCGTGAGCTGGGCGTTGATCAGATTCAATGTCCAGCCTATCTTCACGGCCGTTTCCTGAATGGCTGCTGTGGTCTCGTCCATCCCTAAGGCCTCTATCAGATCAACTTGCTAGTAAATGCGAGTAAATTTTACTCGTAAAAACATCGTTCTATGGCCGTAGAACAGCGTTTTAATCCTCCTCAAGTAAGTAAAATGCTAGTAAAATGGAGTAAATGTTCGTCTTTTTACTCGCAACGTACATCAATAAAGAAAGAACCTGATAATCAGCGACAAGCTTGTTTTCTTTCTTTATCCTGCCGCCTTTTTTACTTGTTTTCTGCCACTTCTCACAAGAAAGGGGATGATAACTTCCTGGTTAGTGGATCCAGCTTCCTAGATAAGCGTAATAGCTTCCTAGATTATCCATCGAGCTTCCAATATAACCACCCCTTAAGGGGATATATTATCTATCGTTATCATTCATTTTGCTTCATTTTCAGCGCCAGTTATTCTTTATAAAACAACCCACATAGAACAAAAGGATAATACATGAACATGCGCTGTCCTTCGGATAATCCCTTTAATTATCTCGATTTCTCGCGGTCTTTTTCTATATTTGTAATTAAACACTTAACCTCATAGTTCTTATGGAGAATATTGTTATTAAAATGAGTGAATATGAAGTGCTTAGTAGCGGATCGATACTAGCACTTGAAGACACTCCCGTTGAGTTTCAAATACGGAACTTGACTTTTGTTTTCGTTTTCATTAAATCAGAAGACGAAAACAAGGAGATGGTGGTTAATGTAAGAGGTGAATCTAATGTGCGTGCCAGAATAGAGTTTATTAATTTTGATAACGAGTTAGGATGTGGTCTTATAAACCCAATAGCAGTGGGACATATTCAGAATAGAGAACTGTCATTACTAGTTCGTTTTTCACAGTTGAATAGGGGCGGCAAGTTAATTCATTATTCGTGGTTATTAAAAGGGGCTCCACTGATGACTGCACAAACGGAAAATAATAGTTAAGGAGAACCATATGACAGAGCCAGATATTCACAACAACACTGCAGGCAATCAGCCAACACCATCTATTACTGACACTCCGATGGCACCGTCTACGCCGGGGACTGGGGTTACAGCCGACATGTCATATCATGTTGCCACCCCATTCTCAAAAATTGCAGATAAAGTTACCGGTAATAATCCAACGGCTATTCTTCTCCTCAATTTATGCGATACCTATCAGCAAGAAATAACAAATCTTAATGATAGGCTTTTTAAGCAGTCTGAAAATTACCAGCAGCAGATAGACAAGATTGCAGAGGCGTTTCAGAAACAAATAAAAGACCTTGATTATAAGAGGGAAGGGAAAGAGCAGGAAAAAATCGACAAGATTGATGAGTTACACCGAGAAATAGATGATCTGATAGTTGCTAATTCATTTTGTAAGAAACTAACGCCTGTTAATATTTTTGGTTCTGTTTTAACCTTGCTCGGGACTGTGACGGTGGGAATTGCTGTTTCTTATGATAATTGGTGGCTTATTATCATCTTTTGTGTATTGTCTGTTTTAGGCTCACTACTGCCGACCATCTTCTTATACTTATCTCAAATAAAGAAACATACAAAGAAGTTATAGACATTGATGTGATATTCTTGTAATTAGCTCTAAGTTTTTATCAGTATCTCTAATTGCATGCTTGTTCTGTGAAACAGATTATTTCATATTGGTTTTGTTATGCGCAATGACATAGACGTAGGCATAACAAAATCCACGAACATAATCTGAGGGAGAACTATTAATGCTTGCTAGCCTGACCTTGATAGGGCTAATTATTTTGTACATTCTCCATCCGATCAAGAAATCCGATATTAAAAAAGTCAGGAAACATATCAGATTGGAAATGAACATGAGCCAACAAACGCAAGAAACCATAGCCTACCGCATCTGTTCTATATGGGATAGGAGTATATCTTTTCTTAAACTGTCGATCAAACTCACTTAATTCTTCAGGAAGCTTAATATTTGTCTCAACACACAGGTTCTCAGACAGGTTTGACTCAAAAAGCAGTTGCTCAATATCGACATCATCACATGGGTATGCAACTTGAAGGTTTACCTTTGATTCCTTCACCAGGTTATATATCAGTTCATATAACTGCTGGCTTTGGAAAAACGAACATATTTCGCATAAAGTGACTAGTAACAGCGATGATTCATCTTGATAATGCTCACTTTTGTTATGAAGACTTTTTGCTAATTCGATCCTGTTCCCATACAGTTCTGGGAGCATTCCTTGTTGATTATAACGTAAAATAATATTCTCAATAACCCTAACTATGTAATCGAACAAGAATTGAACGTCGTCATCATTATCCCTATGGCGCACGACAAAATGGAAAAGAAGCAATAAAGGAATACTTTGGGTGTCAAGCATCACCGAGTCAAAACCACTGTTATGTTCGAGGAGCTGTTTTATCTGGTCTCTTTGAACCCTATAGTTATTACGTCGCTTCTCCTTGTCGGGAACGAAAGCGTTCATTGCCTCATATAAATAAATGAGACTTGCCAAATAATCAAAACACCTTAAAGGATAACAGACTCTTTCACCACCTACATTGGTGATATCGTAAAGTCCCTTTGGCCGCATCGCAATCGGTAGAGTCCGCTCATAATAGTCTTGATATATTCTAAACTGAAGAAACAGCAAGCCCTTGAATCGCTCGATTATAGACTTTTTGCCTTCAAACTTGTTTTTTAGAATCCATGCCCAAGTTTTCAAAACCGCTAGATCAGAGCATACCTTGGCTGGATAGAGATTCTCTTCGTTCTTCGCAAAGCTATAAATAACAGCTGTGATTAACTTAACGCTAGAGAATGTATTACTTAATTCTCGTGTCTTATGAATTGAAGGGCTGGGGAATCTACTTAATTGCTTATCTAGGAGAATATTAAGATCGTTGAACTCGCATGAACGAACTTCCAGCAAAACAAGTGTTTTCTTGAATAGCTTGTAACTTTCCTCGTCCGCAAACAAACATTCACCAAATAAATAATCAGTAAACAGGGAGGTCAACTTATTGATATCCCATCGTTCAAAATTGTTTTCGGGGAACTCCCTCTTAATGAAGCCATCATAAGTTGGACGAGTATTCTCCATTAACAGTCCATTGTGGACAAAAACTATACGCAAAGGCAACGAGTCAAACTCTGGAATAGACGAATCATTATATGCCGTATCTTTGGCCGCTATAATAGAATCTCGAAATCCATCTTTTTCAGAAAACGTCCTGTCGTTAATATCCTTTGCCGCGTTCCCTTTCAACTCGAAATAGAATCGAGATTTTACTCCATTGCTATCTTTTCCAATAGCTATTACATCTTTACCATATTGAGACTGACCTCTTGAATTCTTGGGTGTACTTACGATACGGAACCCCATGCTTTCAAGTAGCAGAGGGAAAATATAATCTAGTTCATTTGTCTCATTAAGAGACTCCAAGTATTCCCGGACTATAATATTTCGCATGGTTCTGTGACCTTAGACCAGTCAGACATTACTTTTTGTTCAAATGTGAGGTTCTCCATCAAACTGTTCGAATGATACATCATCGGGAAATAACCTTGGGTGCTGAATCGAGCCAACCTTCTTGTATGACCATTATCGTCTCTAAAACCACCACCTCTAGCCAGCAGCACCTTGGGGAAAAAATCTATAAATGAAGGGCCCCGTTTCGCTTCCGCTTCATCTATGGATGACTGCATATACACCGATTCGGCTTTTCGACATTCGTCATATACATCATACTGTGTTGAAAATGCGTGTAGTTCCTTGCATTTCCCCTTTTCATCAAAGACTGAATCAATTTTATCCAAAACCTGCTTAAAGAGATTCGCCTCTTCGTTCTTCAAGTCCTCAATAACATTTATTTTTCCTTTGATAACGCCCAAGTAGTTCTCAGCATATGGTGTTAAAGAACATAATACAGTATCTCTAACTAACTTAGATTTAGAGCCAAATAAACGTAACGCGGATTCCGCACGAGATTCCGGGTTAATCATATCTTGGACTATTGATATTGCGAACCTCACTTGTAATTCCTCAGAAAGCTCTAGTGGTTCAA
>Ga0256405_10008708_pt1 | contig 14340 bp, 17 predicted proteins | sample RumenRJG_02DNA_FD_189096 | JGI IMG/M metagenome (GOLD analysis project Ga0256405, IMG submission 189096) | Bovine rumen microbial communities from Lethbridge, Alberta, Canada - RJG_02 | ecosystem: Host-associated > Mammals > Digestive system > Stomach > Rumen | place: Canada: Alberta...
CCTTTGCGGAGAACGTAGAGAACCAAATCAGCGTGTATTTGAAGGACTGACTGGTTCGTCTTGGATTTCTCGTCCATTGAAGAAATGGATTGAAGCATCGGGCATCAAGAAGCATATCACATTCCATGTCTCGAGTCACAACAAAATCTTTTATTGATTGAATATCAACGAATTAAGTATTTAAAAGAATGTAACTGCTAACGATTTAGAAACGAGCTATATTCTTTTTCTTTCACAACTTTGCAATATACAAAGAACGCTTTATTTACGAGTGCAAAGATAAATCTAAAATCTGAGAAACTATTTTTTTTGCTCTTAATTTACATATTTTTAAGAGGTGAACATTGATTGTCTATCTCTTTTGTAAATTACGACATTGCTTTCAAGCCAAGACCTAAAAACAGAACCATAAAGTTTCAAAAATAAGCATAAAAAGTGGGATTTGTAGCATCTTCGACTACAATCACCTTATAAAATGCTAAAATTTTGCCTATTTATGATAGATTATCGCAATAAATTATTATTTTTATAGGGTAAAATGCAATAAAAATATGAAGTTAAATCGCATAAAGGCAGTTTTAGAGGAGAAAGGTATAAGCCAAACTTGGCTTTCCAAGAAAATGGGCAAGAGTTTTAGTACGGTCAATGCCTATGTGTGCAATCGTACCCAACCAAACCTTACAACGCTTCTTGAAATTGCACAAATATTGTCTGTGGATATGAAGGAACTTATCTCGGACGAGAAAGAACGTAGTGCTAAATAAAAGACAAAACATAATGGAACAGTCACAATATAACTTTTTGTTCTCGTTTATCTGGAACATAGCCAATGACGTACTTGTGAACGCTTTCAACAAAGGCGATTACAAGAAGGTCATTCTGCCTATGTTGGTGTTGCGCCGCATTGACGTGCTGCTCGAACCGACAAAGGATGCTGTTATACAGATGAAAGAACAGCTTGACAAAAACAAGATAGAAAACCAAGCGCCAGTGTTGTATGACATTACTGGCTACCCATTCTACAACACCTCCAAGTTTACGATGAAGACTTTGAAAAGCGAGATAGACCCTCTTCGCCTTAAAATGAACTTCATTGAATATCTGAACGGCTATAGTAAGGATGTGCTCGACATCATCGAAAAGCTGCATCTTCGACAGGTTGTTGACAACCTCACGGAAGCGGAGCGTTTGGGTAGTATCATCGAGAAATTCACGTCCGACAAAATAAACCTCAGTTCAAAGCCAGTATATGATGGTGAGGGTAAGATTCTGCATCCTGCTCTTGACAACCACACTGTGGGAATGATGTTTGAGGAACTCCTGCGACGTTTCAACGAGGAGAACAACGTGACAGAGGCTGGTGAACATTTCACACCAAGAGACTACGTGAAGCTGCTTGCCGACCTCGCCGTGCTTCCTGTTGCCGACAAAATTAAGGCTACGACATACAGCGTGTATGACGGAGCCTGTGGCACTGGCGGAATACTCACCATTGCGCAAGAGCGCATCAAGCAAATTGGCAAGGAACAGGGAAAAGATGTGGCAATCAACATTTACGGACAAGAACTATTGCCAGACACTTATGCCACTTGCAAGGCAGACCTTATGATTTCTGGACATATCAAGTCGTTCCAATACAACTACGCTGGTAAGGAACGAGAGTATATCGCTTTCGACTCCACTGTTTCTCGTGACGGTCATGCTGGAGAAACATACGACTTCTGCATCTCCAATCCTCCTTTCGGTACTCCGTGGAAAGAGGACTTGAAGAAACGTGGATTGAAGGAAACAGAAAAGGCAAAGTTTACGGACTCTCGCTTTAATATCGCCATAGGCAATGGCGAGAATCGCAAGGATATAACTTTCTTGCCCGACATCGGCGACTGCCAGATGCTGTTTCTTGCCAACAATCTCAGCCGAATGGTGGATGACACGGAAATGGGTACGAGAATCGTGGAGGTGCATAATGGTTCCTCACTTTTTACGGGCAATGCAGGAAGCGGAGCAAGCAACTTGCGCCAGTACATCATCGAGAACGACATGCTGGAGGCTATCATAGCCATGCCCGAAAACGACTTTTACAATACAGGTATCGGCACATACATCTGGATAGTAACCAACCGCAAGGAGGAACGCCGCAAAGGATATGTGCAGTTGATTGATGCAACCGACATCAAGTCTCCGTTGCGCAAGAACCTTGGTAAGAAGAACTGCGAGACTAACGAAGCGGACCGCAACGAAATTGTCAAGATGCTGCTCGACTTCAAAGAAACAAAGAAAAGCAAGATCTTCCCGAATAAGGAATTTGGCTACTATAGCGTGACCGTGGAGAGACCTCTTCGTCTTGTTTATGAGAACCTTGACGAAATCGCACTGCCCGGCTTGAAAAACAAGGGCGATGTGGAACTTTTGCAGCGAGTGGTTGAGGCATGGAAAGAAAACTTGGGCGGTCATACCGTGGGTGATTTCGCATTGTTCTTGATGTTGGAACAGATGAGAGTGAAAGTGCCAGCGTCAAAGGTGAAACTGGTGCGCCAGTATCTCGGCAAGCACAATGACAAGGCTGATGTTTGCTTCACTAAGCCGACAAAGCGTGACAGTGCGGTCGTGACAGACCCATCATTGCGTGACACAGAGCAAGTGCCGCTCCTCTATTCTGGAGGCATTGATGCCTTCATGGAAAAGGAAGTGCTGCCGTATGCGCCCGATGCGTTCTACGATGCTGCAAATGTGGTTGTTGGCTATGAGTTGTCGTTCACCAAGTACTTTTACAAGCCTGTAGAACTGCGCACTATTGCCGACATCACAACCGATATCAACGGCATAGAGGGCAGACTGAAAGGCGTACTTAAAGATATTTTAAACGTCTAACCGTTAATGATATTTGTGTATGAAAAAATATGAATCATATAAAGATAGCGGTGTGGGATGGATTGGAGAAATTCCGAGCCATTGGAGTTGCGTTAAGGTAAAACATCTACTTCGTGAAAGAGTTGACAAATCGGAAGATGGCATCGGTGAACCTCTTTCGATGAGTCAAAAGTACGGCTTAATTCCAACTTCACAAATGGATGTTGTTCCAAACCTTGCCACTTCGTATGTTGGTGCGAAATGCACAAAAATAGGTGATATGGTATTGAACAAAATGAAAGCCCATTTAGGCGTTTTCGCTTTGTCTGCATACGATGGACTTGTAAGTCCAGATTATGCAGTATATTATGGTACGGGTAGAGCGGATTTAGAATATCTTGAATACCTGTTTAAGACCCCAATATATGTGTCTGAATTCATCAAAAAGACGACAGGCGTAGCTATTGGATTCAACCGTTTATATACGGACGATTTGTTTAGCATACCAACACACTATCCTCCGATGCAAGAGCAGAAGAGAATTGTTGACTATTTGAAAGATAAAACCTCTAAAATTGAACAGTATGTTTCCGCAAGAGAGAGAGAGAGAGAGCTTCTTGACAGTTTAAAGCAATCTGAGATTGCAAATGTTGTCACTAAAGGATTGAACCCGAATGTTCGCATGAAAGATTCGGGCATACCTTGGATTGGCATGATTCCTGAGCATTGGGAAATTCGCAAGATAAAATTTTTGTTTAAGGAGCGTTCGGAAAAAGGATTTCCTAACGAGCCTGTACTTTGTGCGACTCAGAAATACGGGGTGATACCCCAAAGTATGTATGAGAATAGAGTTGTCGTTGTAAACAAAGGACTTGATGGATTGAAGCTGGTAAAAAAAGGAGACTTTGTCATAAGTTTGCGCTCGTTCCAAGGAGGTATAGAATATGCACATTACCAAGGAATTATTAGTGCAGCCTATACGGTATTGATGCCATCCAAAAATATAAATCCGCTCTATGTTAAATACCTTTTCAAATCACATCCTTTTATAGGACTTTTGAAAACATGTGTTACTGGAATACGAGAAGGACAGAACATCAATTACGACATGTTGAGGAACAATAGTATAATGCTACCTCCTGCTTCTGAGCAGCAAGCCATTGTTGATTACATAGAAGCCAAGCTCTCTAAAATTGACAGTTGTATGGCTGACCTCCAAGCGGAGATAGATTATCTCAAAGAGTTCAAACAACGTTTGATAAGTGATGTAGTGACAGGACAGATATGTGTGGCAAAGCCACAGAGAGGAGAACAACAATGAACAAGGAACAGCAAGACAAAGCTATGTTTGTATCGTTCTGTATAGAGCAATACGCAAAGGCAAGGAATATGGCTACTGAAGATGTGGTGAATTTGTTTGAGCAATATGGTATCGCAGAGCATTTCTGTGAGTTCTACGATGTACTCCATACACAAGGCGGTCAGTGGCTGGTTGAAGAAATAGACAAAATGATAAATGAAAGAAGAAAATGAGCAAAGTGTATCATGGAAGTATTGAGGAAGTAAAAAGTCCAGAGATACGCCAGCCAAACCGTTCTCTCGATTATGGTTCAGGTTTCTACACAACAACCTCTTACGAACAGGCGAAGAAATGGGTAGAGCGAAGAATGAAAGACAAAGGAGTGTCTGTCGGCTACATCAATGTCTATGAGTTGGACGATGATGTTGTAAAGGACATGAAATCACTTTTCTTTAAGAAGCCAACAGAAGAATGGGTGAATTTCGTAATGAAAAACCGCACGGAGAGGGAGTTCGTCCACGACTACGACATCGTGTATGGGCCTGTGGCAGACGATAGTGTTTATACTCAGTTTACGCTCTATGAGGGCGGCATCATTAGTATGCCGACTCTCATTCAAGAATTAAAGACATATAAATTGGTTGACCAGTATCTTTTCCATACGGAGAAGTCGCTGCAAGCCATTAAATTTGTAGAATCAAAAATCATCAAGATATGAGTGCAAAGATAACACAGGACAACCTGTATTTGTTGTTGCCTTTAAAGATTGGATGGCTTGCTCCTTGGCTCTCGGAAGATAAGGGTATAAGCCTTACGGAAGCCATCAAGCGTATTTATCGCTCAAAACTCTATAAGAAACTATCCACTGCAAGTACTCAATACTGGCACTTGGGACCAGTGGACTTATACAATGAGCTGAAGAAAGAATTTTAATTTGAAAGCGTATGCCAACAGACATATCGGAGAAAGAACTCGAAACAATACTCGTCAGCTATCTTCGTGACCATCAAGGTTATGAGGAAGGCACGTCCAGCGACTACGACAAGGAGTTTGGACTGGACACGGAACGAGTGAAACGATTCATCCTCTCCACACAAAAAGAAAAGGTGGAGAACACGGCGTGTTTCGCCTCTCCTACTGAGGAACGAAAGTTTTTCAGCAGGTTCAGTGCAGCCCTAAGCAAGCGTGGTGTGACGGACGTGCTGCGCAAGGGTTTCAAGTACATATCCGAGATATTTGATATGTATTATCCCACTCCATCGGCACTCAACCCAACTGCACAGCAATACTACGACAAGAACATATTCTGCGTAACCCGTCAGCTCTATTACAGCAAGGAGAAAACGGACAGCATTGACGTGTACATATCATTGAACGGTCTGCCAATCATGACGATGGAGCTGAAAAACCATTATACAGGGCAGACCGTGGAAAACGCCATCAAGCAATATAAGGAAGATAGAGACCCGAAAGCAGACCCGACGGCACTAATTTTGCAGAAACGCCGTTGCGCCGTACATTTTGCCGTGGACGATGACGACATCATGATGTGTACGGAGCTGAAAGGCAACGCCTCATGGTTCTTGCCATTCAACAAAGGCGTGAATGGCGGTGCAGGGAATCCTGTTAGCCCAAATGGAGTGCGTACAGCTTACCTGTGGGAGGATGTTCTTGGTAAACGTTCTCTCTCTGACATTTTGGAGAACTACGCCCAAATCACTTTTAAGGAGAAAGAAGTAAAGAACAAGAAGACTGGCAAAAGAGAAAAGAAGACAATAGAGAGCATCATTTGGCCTCGCTACCATCAGCTCGACTGTGTTCGTCAGCTTCTAAAAGCCACTCGTGAAGGTGGTGTCGGACAGAAATTTCTCATCCAACACTCGGCAGGCAGTGGCAAGAGTAATTCCATCACGTGGCTTGCCTACCAGCTTGTGGGATTGCTTGACGGCACTACCCCTATATTAGACACGGTGATAGTTGTGACCGACCGCGTAAATCTTGATACCCAGATTCGAGACAACATCAACTCCTTCAAGCGATTGTCTAATCTTGTGGACTGGGCAGACTCTTCGCAGGCATTGAAGGATGCCTTGCAGGACGGCAAGAAGATTATCATTACCATCGTGCATAAGTTCCCATATATACTCGAAGCTATAGGCTCGGAGTTGAAAAACAAGCACTTCGGCATTATCATTGATGAGGCACACAGCAGCCAGAACGGTTCGCTGTCTGCCAAGATGAATATTGCCCTGTCGGGAAACGTAGCAAAGAACGAGGACGACCTTGAAGACAAGCTCAACGCAATAATCGAGGGTCGCAAGATGGTGAAGAATGCCAACTACTACGCATTCACGGCAACACCAAAGCCAAAGACTCTGCAAATGTTCGGTACACCATGTCCACAGCCAGACGGCAAGGTGCAACATCTGCCGTTTCATGAATATACAATGAAGCAAGCCATAGAAGAAGGTTTCATTATGGATGTGTTGAAGAACTACACGACATACGCCAGCTTCTACAAAGTGATTAAGACCGTAAATGGCGACCCTGAGTTTGACCAAAAGGAGGCTCAGAAGAAAATCCGTGCGTATGTGGAAAGCCGTCCCGAGACGATAAGGCAGAAAGCAGCAATCATTGTCAACCATTTCCATACGGCTGTATTGGACAAAGGGAAAATTGGCGGACAGGCAAGGGCGATGGTAGTGACCAGCAGCATATTGAGAGCCATTAGTTTCTACTATGAGATTGAGACTTTGCTGAAGGAACGCAAGAGCCCATACCGTGCTATCGTGGCATTTTCGGGAAGCAAGGAATGGAACGGCAAACAGGTGACGGAAGCCGACATCAATGACTTCCCCTCAAAGGACATAGAGGAGAACATGGGTGAAGACCCATATAGAATATTGGTAGTTGCCGACAAGTTCCAGACTGGCTACGACCAACCTTTGTTGCATTCCATGTACGTTGACAAGGAACTCTCGGACGTGGCAGCAGTGCAAACCCTGTCACGCTTGAACCGTTGCCATCCGCTGAAAAGAGATACATTCGTGCTCGACTTCTACAACGATACAGACAAGATACAAAAGTCATTCCAACGGTTTTACAAGACAACAATTCTGTCGGATGAAGCCGACCCAAACAAGCTCAACGACCAAACAGACGAGATAGAGAAATATAATATCTATACAGAGGAAGAGGTGCGTGACTTGAACACCAAATATTGGAACGGCGTAGAGCGTGAACAGCTTGACCCGATAATCAACAAGTCGGTTGAGCGTTTCAAGCTGTTGGACGAGAACTCGCAAATCAAGTGCAAGAGCAGCATCAAGGGATTCTTGCGCTATTATCCGTTCATTGCAGCCGTAACACCATATTGCAGCAAAGAATGGGAAATGCTCAACACCTATTATATGATGTTGGTACATAAACTACCAAAACTGAAAGGTGAGGACTTCACTGATGGTCTGGAGGAGTGTATTGACCTCGACCAACTGCAAGTGACAAAGATGAGCGAACGGAAGATAGAATTGGAAAATAAGGACACGGAGGTTGACCCTATGCCAATGGGAACAGGCAAAGGAGGAAAGAAAGAGCCAGAAATGGCTAAGCTCAGTGACATTCTTGAACAGTTCAACGACATTCACTGGCAAAACATTGAAGCTGTGAAAGTTCAGATAGACAGTCTTCCAAACCGCTTGCAAGCTGACCAGAACTTTGTTAATGCAGCGAAGAACAGCAACAAGGAAACCGCACAAAAACAAGGTTTCACTTCCATGATGAGCATTGTCATCAAGATGATGAGTGAAAGCACGGAATTCTGCCGTCAATACCTTGACAACAAGAACTTCCAAAATGCCATCAATGAAAGAGTATTTCAACAAGTGTATAGCAAAGTTTCACAAGGACAATAAAAATAAGAAAAATGAACAAGACTATTACAAAATATCTGTTGGCATTATGCCTTATATGTAGCGTTGGCAATACATTTGCACAACATCGTTATTATTGCGAAGTTAAAGGAATAGAGAAAGACTTGTCTTCCGGTCTAAAAATAATCTTCGACTTCGGTACAAAGGCTTCATATAATATCTGGGGAGACCTAAGTAGCAAACTGAAGTTCGTGGACGAGAATGGTGAAGAAATCAAATTCAACAGCATGGTTGATGCTGCAAACTATATGGTTGATAAGGGGTGGAGCTTTCAACAAGCATACTCTTCCGCTTATGGTGGTAAGCCAGTGATACATTGGATTTTCTATAAAGATGCCGAAAATATGGATAAAGCAAGAGAAGGAATTATGACCAAGACGGAATATCAGAAACTAAAAAAATGAGGTTATGAAGGAAGAAGAAAAGAAAACGTTAGTTGATGCGGTAAATTGTAAATACCCACATCAGAACTTAACGGAGATTTATTACAATATAGGTAGAGCATTGCCTTTTACTGCTCAAAGATTCCCAGACGGAAGAGTTTCCGACTGGTATCGTAATCAGTATGTGGAGGTTGTACGAGTAGAACCACATGGAAGAGGCGGCAAGTTTGGAAATGTATTTGGCTTTTATTACCGTAATGGCGAAAGAGCGGATGCCTATGAGAATGACCCAGAACACAGTTGGTGCACCAAGAATGATACTGAACCGCAACCAATACCATGTTGTGGGTGTGGCTCATGGATGTTATTAGACATCATAGGTGAGAAGACTACAGAATCTGTTAAAGTTCTTGGTCTTGATGACAAGATTGGCTTTGGTAAATATAAGGATATGACTTTGAAAGAGGTCATCATTAAGGATTGGCAGTATGTCAAATGGGCGATTATAGATTCCCAACACTTATATACCGATGTCGATAAGGTATTGGAATATCATATGGAGAATAGACCAACACTTGGTCCTAATGATATAATGAGCTTCGGGAAATATAAAGGAAAGTCCATCGAGGAGGTTTGCAAAACAGACCGACAATACCTTATATGGCTTTCACAAAACAACGATTCTTTCAATCTTGATTGGGAGAAATTCAAGTAATCAAATTAGAATGTAGCTATGAAGAGATTTATGTTAATATTTTGCTCCCTGCTTATAACATTAGGAGCGACTGCACAAAGTAAGTTAGGTTCGCAAACTACTAAGATCGCAAAAGATTCGACATTGATAAAGATACATGACCTATTGGAAGACGTGGATTTCCGCATACACGGTCTTGACAGATACAAACTCTATCCAACAGAGAACATCTACAACTTTCTGCAATTAGACACAAGTACGGGGAAAATAGATGTTGTGCAATGGTCGTTAGATGATGGCAAAGAAGGTTCTGTTACCCTTAACGATGAAGATTTGTCTCTTGACACAGGGTGTGGAACATTTGAATTGTATCCAACAAAGAATATGTATCAATTTATCCTTTTAGACAAGGTTACAGGTAGAAAATGGCATGTCCAATGGGGATTTGAAGCAAGCAAAAGATGGATTAAACGAATATATTAGCTTTGGCAGAATATGGCAATAATTTGTTTGATAGTATTCTTTGCATTGGCTATCTTCATTAAATTGAAGATGCCAATGTGGAAAGGTAAATATTCCGAGAAGTTGGTGCATAAGAAAATGTTACAACTACCAGATGAGTACACAATTTTCAATGATTTTTTGTTTGAGAGTAATGGACATTCAACTCAAATTGACCATATCGTCGTGTCACCTTATGGGGTATTCGTTATAGAGACAAAGGGTTATAAAGGCTGGATATTAGGTGGCGAGAATTCTGAATATTGGACGCAGGTCATCTACAAAAGTAAACACCAATTTTACAATCCTATAAAGCAGAATGAGGGACATGTAAGATTTCTTCGCCATTTGCTTAAATGTTCTGTTGACATTCCGTTAATTCCGATTGTTGTTTTCAATAATTCAGCAGAGTTGAAAGTTCATGTCAGTAACCATATAGTTGTAAACAGATGTAATTTAAATTGGGCAATATCTCAATATCATGACATTATTCTAAATGCTACACAAGTAGATTGGATTGTCAATACTATTCAACGATATTATACAATAGCTGACAAGGAAGAAATAAGACAGCACAAGCATAATGTTCACGACAGGCAATATAGAGCAAAGAGTTTAATAAGGCAAGGCGTTTGCCCACAATGTGGTGGTCAGTTAGTTTTACGCAAAGGAAGATATGGCTCTTTTTATGGGTGTTCAAACTATCCTAAATGCAAGTTTACACTAAATAAATGAGAGGGGGAATGTATTAAGTGAAGTGAACCCCAAAGTTTGGACAGATTAAACACTATTGCTCTTTTGGAATTGAGTCCGGTATTGTACTGGGCTCATTCCATTTAATCTGAGCTTTATTCTCTCGTTGTTATAATATTCAATGTATTCTATCAAGTCTTTCTTGAAGACCTCTGCCGATGTGTATTTACCAGGATAGAGCAGTTCGGACTTCATGAGACCAAAGAAGTTCTCCATCATAGCATTATCCAAGCAGTTGCCTTTACGAGACATACTTTGAGTAATGCCATGCTTCTTGAGACTTTTCTGGTAAGCTGCATGCTGGTAGTGCCATCCTTGATCAGAATGCAATATAACGCCCTCAGGCAGCTTTATACGCTCGTACATCTGGTTGAGCATACCCATCACCATTTCTAAGTTTGGCGCGTCTGCAATGGTGTAAGACAGTATCTCTCCATCACACATATCGAGTATAGGAGAAAGGTAGATCTTGCAACCACCAACAGTCATCTGGGTTACATCCGTAGCTAGCTTCTAATAAGGTCTGTCGGCCACGAAATCTCTGTCGATGATGTTAGGGGCCGTCTTGCCAACCTCGCCTTTATAGGAGCGATATCTTACTTTCCGCACTTCACTCTTAAGCTCGAGTTCATCCATAAGCTTTTTGACCGTCTTGTGGTTAATAAGACGATTCCTGTTACGGAGTTCTATCGTAATGCGCCTATAGCCGTAACGCCCCTTATGCTTATGGAAGATGGCATAAATCATATCTTTCTCTTCTCTGTATTTGTCTTTCTTCTTGCTGTTTTTAAGATGATAGTAAAACGTACTGCGAGCCATCTGTTTGAGCTCCAATAGCAGATCGAGGTCTGCATGCTCGTTGCGCCTTAGTTCTTCGATGGCCCATGCCCAATCACTCTGTTTCGGGCTTCTCTTTCCTCGACTAAGGCTTTCACTTTTTTTAGTAGGAGATTCTCCAGCCTTAAGCGTTCGTTCTCCTTGCGAAGACGCTCGTTCTCCTTCTCGTACTCTTCTTTTGGAAGTCGCTTGACCATACGCTCATATGTTTTGGAAGGCCTGGATTTATGGGATGCCAGAGCTTCGAATCCGTTCCTCTCAACCAATTTAGCCCAAGTGCATATTGCAGACTCGGAGATATTGTATTTGACTGAAAGCTGGTGCAAAGTTAACTCTCTTTCGTGATATTCACGAACAATTTTGCATCTTTCTTCATAAGGAAGCTTACTTCGGCCTTTCTTTTTCGGCTTAAGGCCTGGGATTCCTTTGCTTCTATATGCATCCAACCATTCATAAAGCAAATGGTGACCCAGGTGAAGTCTGTCTGACACAGAACGGGCTGATTCTCCTTGGAACACATACGATATTGCCTCCAACTTCTCTTCTACACTAAATTCTTTCTTCATCTTGAACCTTTAAGTTGTGTCCAACTTTCTGGGTTCACTTCAGCTGGGGGCTTCTATGATGTTTTCTACGACATTACCGCCAACATTACCGCCAACATTACCGCCATTGTCATTAACAAAGGCACAGATAGCCTCCTGGAACTTATCCATGCCACCTATTGACGTGGTTCGCTCCACACGATAGGTTTCCGTGCTATGCAGCAGTTCTTGTATTTCGTCTTTTGTTATCATTTAACCCTTCTCTATTCTCAACAGTTCGTTTATATCGACTTCGAGGAGTTCTGCGATTTTGACGAATGTCTCCATAGGTGGCTGGCAGGCATTGGTACACCATTTACTCACAGTAGTAGGCGCACAGCCCAACTGCTCGGATAACCACTTGTTGGTTCTCTTCTTATCTACGAGTACTACTTTTATCCGATTTTCCATTTTTATTCTGTTGAAGTTATTATTCTGAGATCTGATTGCACATTGTCAATCTCCAAATATCCATCTGTATGGATGGCCTTGTCGAGGACATCTGTCTTGAATGCCACTCTTGTTCCCTTGCAGAGCATTGTGCCGATGTGGAGTACAATCTTGTAGAGTTGATGCCCTTGTATGTGGAGATAAGCATTGTCTTCGTCAAGATGCTGGTTTGCCATGTTTTCTGGCTGCTGAAGATTCTGAAGAGCATCTTCAAATAGCCGTTTCACATGTTCTATATAGGCACTGCCGTTATCTGTCAGTTCGTCACTTGTAGGTTGCAGTGGCAGACATGCATTGAATTTGGTAATGTTCCATTGTTGATTCAACTCGGAACTTTGGCTGTAATGTACAAGGTAGAGGAGCGGTTCGTATACAACCTTGGAGAGCCCTTGCAAGAAGACATTGAAGTCAAATTCGGCATAAGGCACTAACTTCGCAAATCTATTTTGAAGATGCTCTGCCTCGCAGAAATGATTCTCCCAGGAATAGGCATACGTTTGGGCAATGTTAACATCCGCAGTCAATCCAGTTTCGCCTTTCAGCTGTCGCAAATCACTGTCTATACAAATGAAGAAAGTCTTGGCAAGATATGCTTTGTAGCGCAGACATTGTTCACAACCGCGGACATCATTACCTTTCTCATTCTTCGAGTATGTAATAAAGTGGTAATTTGCGGGAAAGGCTTTCTGGAGTTGGTTGTTCCAGAAAAGTTTATCCTCAGCATCCTCCAAATGTACAACAGCCTTGATGCTTCTGTCGCGCAAAGGAATATTGCGATAGTAACGTGCTTGTTCTTCGATTCTGTTCATATCACATTACTTAACTGGAGTAGTAATGTCCTCCATATAAATAATCTTATCTCCCCATCCATCGCCAAAGATGCTTGGAGAATGGGTGGTGATAAAGTATTGCGCATTAGGGTTGAGCTTTACAAGAGTATTGATTAACTCATATTGCCAGCTGATGTCGAGCGAGTTCTCTGGTTCATCAAGTAATACGTATGCTTCTTTGCCATCCATAAGGAATACACGAAGCAAAATCAAAAGAATCTGCTTTTCCCCAGAAGACAGAGCGTCAATCGGTATAATCTGTTCTCTAGAGAGAATATTGAATTTGTTTCCTTCAATTTCGATGTGCTTACCCGTGTCTTTGAACAAGCCGTTTACGGTTGAAATGAATCCCTCAATACGTGCTTTCATCTCAGCCTGTTTTTCTGCGGAAGCATCAATCATGGCCATACGATGGTACATCATTGACGGCCCCGTTTTCATATCGAACATATAGAATTCAAGATCTTGTGTCAATGCATTCACCCCTTTGCGCTTGTCACGCATGGCAATATTGTCAATAGAAGGTACAAACACAATTTGTTTTTTGTCATCGAGATTCTCAAGAGCTAACTTATAAATCTCGTTGAGCAATGTGGTTTTGCCACTACCGTTGATACCAACGATGATGTTCACATCCTCGTTGGCTTCGAAGTGAACATTATACTTGCCCCAAAGACAAGTTGAGATTTCTTTAATTTTGGAGTACGACATAAAGCCTATTCTTTAATCAGTTCGTTACTTCTGGATGAGTATACACCATATTAATAATACGCATACAAAATTAATCATTTTTTGCTAAAACAAAGAATAAATATCTATATTTTCTATAATATTCCCCGTTTTAATAGCATTTTCTTCACTTTTATTCTCTAAGACTACCATTATTCAGTGTACAAGGTACAAGGCTAAAAAAAGTGCCAATATTGGCAGATTTTTAATGTAGGATGATTATGCATCACGACTAAAAGTTGTCAATATTGACAACTTTTAGTAATGACGCATTTTTGCTATATCTGCATTCCACACCCAACCCAAATCAAGAAAAATGTGGTAAGGATGTGTTTTATTTTGGTTATTTGGGGAGAAATATATACCCTTGCAGTGATTTTGTAACATGTTGATTATCAATGGTTATTTCCGTTTTTGCAACATGTGTGCAACATCCGGTGCTAACGCATTGATAGTCAGTTAAAGTCGTTTTCGAGGAAGTGAAATAATCTAAGAAGGAT
>Ga0256405_10008709_pt1 | contig 14340 bp, 10 predicted proteins | sample RumenRJG_02DNA_FD_189096 | JGI IMG/M metagenome (GOLD analysis project Ga0256405, IMG submission 189096) | Bovine rumen microbial communities from Lethbridge, Alberta, Canada - RJG_02 | ecosystem: Host-associated > Mammals > Digestive system > Stomach > Rumen | place: Canada: Alberta...
TAGCAGTACTAATAAGTCGTGAGGCTTGACCATATTATCCTCTCCGCGCATACGGCGTCATGATCCTGAATGTCTTCCTGTTTCAGTCCCTTCCGGTCCTGATATATATTGTGTATTAGTGCCTGGTGGCCATAGCGGCGAGGTAATACCCGTTCCCATCCCGAACACGGAAGTCAAGCCCGCCCGCGCCGATGATACTGCCCTTCCGGCGGGAAAGTAGGTCGCTGCCAGGCTTTTTCTTTTTAAATTTATTCTTTACACCTTCGCCGCCCCGTCCCCGCCGCGCCTTCCGGCTCGCTGTGGGTGCGTGCTCTTTGACTTATAATTCCATTGGCACTTCTTTTTTCATTGAGAAAAATTGTTTAATTGCTTGTTTTAGCAGGTGTATTGCTATTTGATTCAGAACTTTATTTTTCAGTTTTTAGAACTTTTTTAAGTGAGACACCGGCATGTATACCGTTTCCAATATATTCGTATATATCGCCTCTTGTTGGTGTCGCAGGAAAAAGAAAAGTGTATCCGGTAAAAATATCTATACCTAATTCTTTTGTAACAGAGTAGCGCCAGCCTATATTATTTTTGAATGAAATCACTGCGGCACCATCGGTATTACCAGATGCTGAATTATCATGATAGAGCAGCAGATCTGTTCCTAAACCAAAATTAAAAAAAAGTTTTCGTAGATCTCTACAGAATGGATAGTAACTTCCTGAAAAAACTACTCCTACGGTTGTACACCATGTCTCTTCCAGATTTGTCTTGACGATAGTACCATGAAGTCCGACGATTGCTGAAATATGGTCTATCGTGTACTGCTCATGGTTTGTTCCGATTCCGATTCCATTATTTGACAAACCATGGATTAAATATGAAATATCAAAAGAGAATGTTCTGTATATTTTATTCTGTTCTTTATTGTTTATAGATGTATTGTTATGCTGTTCTGGATATATAAACGTTGTTATTGAGAAAAAAATTAATACTGAGAATACAGTTTTTGCAAACATAGAATAATATATATAGAATATAAAGGAACATTGTGCGGGGGTCAAGTTGTCTGTTTTTGCTCCTCTGTATTGCATTCTATAACTAAAAAAATCGTCAAGGTTGTTTTCCGTAAGATTGTTTGGAATCTGTTCTATGATCTTTTATTATGAGTTCATTCAGAAAACTTCCTGTTATAGATGTAAGCATAGATTTAATAAGCACATTATGTTATAGTTAAGTATATATACATATTCGGAGGTACTTATCGGGTCATGGAAGAGAATATTACAGAAGTTGTAACGTTACTTATCTTTCAGCTGGCAGTAATAATTTTTGCTGTCCGTATTTTTGGTAAACTTGCTGCCAAAGTTGGTATTCCTTCTGTATTGGGAGAGCTTATTGCAGGAATTGTCATAGGTCCATATGCATTAGGCAGCATTGCGTTGCCGGGGTTTTCTCATGGCCTTTTCCCTTTTAACTCTGCCTCGTTAGTTGTTTCCCCCGAATTATATTCAATTTCCAGTATTGCATCTATAATTCTTCTGTTTGCATCTGGAATTGAAACTGATTTATCATTGTTTATTAAATACTCTGTTTCCGGCGGCATTATTGGTTTTGGTGGTGTTGCTGCCTCTTTTTTATTTGGTGATATTTGTTCCATGCTTATGCTGCATGCTTCATTTATGGATGTACGCTGTTTGTTTCTTGGTATTATGTCTACAGCTACATCTGTTGGAATTACAGCACGAATCCTATCTGATAGAAAAAAAATGGGAAGTCCAGAAGGTGTTACAATACTTGCATCGGCCGTTTTTGATGACGTGCTTGGCATCGTGCTTCTGGCTGTGGTCATGGGTATTGTTGGCGCTATGCACGGCAGTGGTTCGCTTTCGGGCAGTGCTATTGGTATGATTGCGCTCAAGGCTTTTTCTATTTGGCTGGTATTTACAGTATTATGTATCGTTCTGTCAAAAAAGATTGCGCGGTTTGTCCGGCTGTTTGGCGGTACATTTGACTTTTCAATAGCGGCGCTCGGAGTTTCTTTTGTGCTTGCAGGTATTTTCGAAAAGCAGGGCCTTGCGATGATCATTGGCGCTTATACGACGGGCCTTGCTCTTTCAGGTACTGATATTGCACCTGTCATTCAGGAACGTATTCATGGTCTGTATAAGTTTTTTGTGCCGGTATTTTTTGCAGTAATGGGTATGAGCGTTGATGTCGGGCAGCTTTTTAATAAAGAAGTTCTGCTGTTCGGCGCGGTATATACTTTAGCAGGCGTCATTTCTAAAGGAGTGGGGTGTGGAGCTCCGGCGCTTGCGCTCGGCTTTAATTTAAAAGGTGCGTTCCGTATCGGTTCCGGTATGATTCCGCGTGGCGAGGTCGCCTTGATAATAGCCGGTATCGGACTGACTGCTGGTGTTATAAATCAGCAGCTGTTCGGTGTTGTAATCCTTATGACGTTGATTACAACACTTGTTGCTCCGCCTCTGTTGTCTGTTGCGCTTAAAACTAAGGGCCGAGGAACTAGAAAGGATGTAAAAACTTCGGATGCGCAGCAGTTTGTCTGGGATTTTAAAGATGCAGAGATTGCTAAGCTGATCATAAATATGTTCGTATCTGATCTTCGTTCCGAAGGTTTTTATGTACAGTTGATGAATATTTCTGATGGTATACTGCAGGCTCGTAAAGGTGATATTTCTCTTTCGATTGTACAGGAAGGCACTGAGATTGTTATAGAAACGGCTGAAGAAGATATGGGCTTTGTAAAGGGCTCGATTTATGAGATGATTATCAGGCTTAACAAATCTTTTGAATCGCTTAAGGTGCTGCATAATACAACGGCGCTGCAATACGGATTTGCTAATCCTGCCAATCGTGTGGAACCGGAGTTGTTCCGTGTGCTGAAGCCTGAATGTATTTGTTGTAATTTAAAAGGTACAACAAAGAATGAGATTCTTGAGGAAATGGTTCTTTTGCTTGAGGAATCCGGCAATGTCAGAAATCATGCCAGAGTGCTTGCTGCAATGCATGAACGGGAAAAGAGCATGAGTACAGGACTGGAAAAAGGAATTGCGATCCCCCATGCACGAACTGACGGTGTGAATGAACTTTCGTTGGCAATTGGTATTAAGAAGGACGGTGTAGACTTCGATTCATTGGATAAGCAGCCTGCAAAGATTTTTGTGATGATTGCAACACCTCAGTCAGGTGCTGGTCCTCAAATGCAGGTTATGTCCGCAGTGAGCGGTGCGCTTATGCAGAATGATGTCATTGAAAAGATTCTGCAGTCAGAATCACCTGCTCAGATTGTAGAACTTCTTAAACAGGCAAGTGATAGGAAAAAATAACACCGTTTGAATATTATATCCAGGGACAGTGTATGAACTGCCTGTCCCTAGAGTAATCTGCAAAGACCATTTCCTCTGAGCGAAAGGAAAAGCTTTTTACCTAAAAGTTCAAGAATCTGATGTCCTTCTGCTGCCGTCCCTGTTTCAGGCCTTATCTTTTCAAGCGCATCAGCAACGGCTGCTGCGGTGCCATGAGCAACATCCGCATAGTGAAGCTCTCCCATATATGACCAGCACAGCTGCTGTTTGTTTTTCTGGCTGAGCGAAATGCACTCTCCGCCAAGCCATACATAAAGCTCTGTTTTTCCGCTATTTATAGAGTTTTGCTCATTTCGTTGCGGAAGTTCTGAAAACTGCCTGTCCCTGAGCTGCTCATATAACCCGATTTGCTGCTGTATATAATTTTTAGAAACGCTTGGTGCCGGTACTTTGAATGGGAACCAGCTCTGGACGTTTTTTTGCAGCCCTTGCCCGTGCATCCAATTATCCACCGCGGTACTTACGGCACGACCGTATTTAGAACTTTTATTTTCGCCTGCAAAGGGGATATCATTCTCTGCAAAACGGGCAGTTTCGGTTTTAGCATCCAAAATAGGATGCAAGTCCGGATGTATACCCTGTTCCCATTCTCGAAATACCGTAGAATGTCTGGTCAGCGTGAACTTATGAAAAAAAGCAGAGTCAAGCAGTCCTGCTTCAAACAGCTGACGTAACGTTTCAAGCGAGTCGATCATATCCTGCTCAGTCTGATTCCAGAACCCGTATATCATATAGCCGTGTGTTAGAATACCTGCTTCTTTAAATGCTGCGCAGGCAGAGACAATACTGCCGATATCAGTTCCTTTGTGTATAGAATCAAGGCCTTTCCCTGTTGCAATCTCAATTCCCGCTGACACGCCGGTCAGACCTCCGTAAGCAAGAATGTCCGCTAGATCGCGGCTGAACGTTTTCTCAAAGCGGATATTTCCCCAGAAAGTCAATTTCGGACTGTTCTGAAGCGGAGCTGTACTACGGCAGTTTGCCATGGCAAATTCCTGCAGCGCAAGCGGCGGACATGCCTCATCAACAAAATGAATGCCGTATACTCCTGTCTCATGCGCCTGGTTACGCATCCATTCCTGAAGTTTTGTTACATCAGTTTTACAATAATGATATACATATTCAAGTGATGTATCGCAGAACGCACAGCGGTGCCAGTAGCATCCGTAGGCAAGATATGCTTTCAGCCATGCACCGTCAGACCACAGACGGTGCATGGGATTAAAATCATCTGCAAGCCGTGGGCTTTTTTGCATTGAAATACCTGTATAATCAGGAAAAATACAGCGCGTAAGCTTATTCTCTGCCTCTTCATAGCAGGAAACATGATCAAGCGGCTGAATGATTTTATTGTGATACGCATATTTTAATTTATACAGCTGATTACCCGTCAGCATCATGTTATTGTCGATCAGTGCCAGAAAACTCCCGTAGCCCCGGTCATAGCTGATGCAGTCTGCATAGTCAAAAAAGCGAATGTCGCTCATGTTCCGCAGCTCAGTATTGACATATCCTCCGCCGATCACAGAAAGTGCTTTGCCTGCGAACATAGTCCTAATGTATTGAGCTGTATAAAGTGCCGCGGCTACAGTACCTGGAAATGGAACGGAAATGCAGAAAAGCAGCTGATCTTTTTTTGTATAGGGGTGCAGCGTATGTTCTAACAGCGGTTTATAGAATGCTGTAAGTACCGGCGCATTCAGCGCTGTAAGAATATCATCCAGGCTTGCTGTACTTGATGCTATACGTTCTGCATAGCGGATCAGCTCAAAGTTAGAATCATAGGCAGCTGAAATATAATCAGCCAGATCTGCAAGCGCCAGGCTTGCAAGAATACGGGCATCGTCAGCAGAAACATCCCGTCCCAGCGAAAGCAGGTATTGTTCCATACGGTTTCCGCGAGGAACGCTTGCAGAGCGGACGAATTCATGGCACCATTCATGTCCGCTCATACGATCAGTTCCTCCGCAGACTAGCGCCGTAATTCTGTCGATCCATTGTATCCAGAAAGGTTTCTGCGATATATACCGCCTGAGCTGAAATGCAGTCTGATCGTCTCCGTTTGATTCTGCGGTCTGCGCGGCTGCAAGCGCTTTTTTATAGCTTCTGCTGAAAAGTTCCTGCAGGCCTTTGGAAGAAAAAATCTCATGGAACAGCTCTGTACTCAGATCGAGCCATGTCACGGATCCAATCTTGTCTGCATAGCGTTTGTCCTGCTTCAGATAGCGAAAAAACGAAGCGAGATATGCTCCTGACGGGTAGGGTGTGTTCAACTGTACCAGCGGAGGCTGGATGATAACAATATCCATAGGTTGCATGATTCCTGTCAGTAACGAAAAGTATCCGGAGCGGGCACGTCAACTCCGGATACTATCAAAAAACTGCTGGGCATATTTTACCGTGGCCATAGCATCCCGCGCGTAAAAATCCGCATGAATCATATCTGCATATTCCTTTGTCATAACGGCTCCGCCTACACAGATCTTTGTCTCCGGTGCTTCCTTCCGTAGCAGCTGAATCGTAGCTTCCATAGATGGTACCGTGGTAGTCATAAGCGCCGAAAGTCCCACAAGTGGAACATGATCTGCCTGTACGCGTTTTACAATTACATCCGGCGGCACGTCTTTACCAAGGTCAATGACCGTAAAATCATAGTTTTCCAACAATACTTTAACAATGTTTTTACCTATATCGTGGATGTCTCCTTTTACGGTGGCAAGAATAATAGTACCCTTGCTTCTGCCGGTTTTCCCCGTCTTTGCAAGTTCTTCTTTTATAACTGCGAATGCAGACTTAGCAGCCTCTGCGCTCATAAGCAGCTGAGGAAGATACAGCCGTTTTGCTTCGAAAGCTTTTCCTACCGTATCCAGACCCGGTATCAGTCTTTTACTGATAATGTCCAGCGGCTGCTCAGTTTTAAGCAGCTCTGCTGTACAGTTTGCAGCCTGTTCTTTCAGTCCGTGTACAACAGCATATTCCAGTGTTCCTGCGACAGGTTCGTCTGTACTGTCTGAAGGAGCTGCGGATGGTACGCGGGCCGCAGTCGGCGCTGCTGCAGGCGCCGCTGCCGCCGCTTCAGCAAGTTTTTGCGCAAAGCTGATATATTTAAGACACTGAGGGTCATGTCCGCGCAGTACGCAGTAACCTGCGTATGCTTTTTGAATTTCTGTGGACAAAGGATTGATAATGGCCGCACTGAGCCCCTGTTCCATACACATGGTGAAAAAGACGGCTGTAACCATGGCACGTTCCGGCAGTCCGAACGAAATATTCGAGATACCGAGGCTTGTACGTCCTCCTTCGCTAAAGATTGCTTTTACGGTGTTCAGTGTGACAATTCCTGCCGTATCATCCGAGCTGACTGCCATCGCAAGCGGGTCAATGATGATGTCACTTTTTGCTATGCCGTATTCCGCGGCTTTTTTATAGATACGGTGTACAATATCCATGCGTCCCTGCACCGTATCTGGAATCCCGTTCTCATCAATGGTGAGTGCGATTACAGCTCCGCCGTACTTTTGTACAAGCGGAAACACTGATTCCATAATCTCCGTTTTTCCGTTTACAGAATTGACCAGCGCTTTGCCATTGTATCTTCGCAATGCAGCTTCCATAACGTCCGGAGTACCGGTGTCAATCTGCAGCGGAATGTCGGTAACAGCCTGCAGCTCCGTCATGACGGTCACCATCATTGCCTTTTCATCTATTTCCGGCAGACCGACATTTACATCAAGTACTTGCGCGCCTGCTGCCTCCTGATCAAGTCCCTGCTGAATGATGTATGGAATATCATTATTCCGTAACGCTTCCTTAAACCGCTTTTTGCCCGTAGGATTGATCCGCTCACCGATAAGCACCGGCGCATTTGCGCCGCCGATACTGACGCTGTGAGTGTATGATGAAATGACGCATCGGTCTTTTTTGACCGGAGCAGCCGGAACCATCTGCCGGGTAGCATTGACTGTTCTGCAGATATATTCAGGATTAGTACCGCAGCAGCCGCCAAGAATACTTGCGCCGTAACCGGCAATAGTGTGCATAATAGAGGCGAACTGCTCCGCATCAACACCATAGACCGTCCGTCCGTTTTCGCTGCGTGGAAGGCCTGCATTCGGTTTTACGATAACAGGAATACCTGCCGCCTCTGTAAAACGCGGCACAAGCGGCGCCATTTGCTCAGGTCCGAGACTGCAGTTCATGCCGAGCGCATCTACACGCAGCCCTTCCAGAATGGCGGTCATCGTTTCAGGATCTGCTCCGGTGAGCAGTTTGCCTGTTTCATCGTAGACAGTCGTGGCAAGGATCGGAATATCTTTATATGTTTGTGATGCCTCCCGCGCTTCCTTTGCTGCAAGTACTGCGGCCTTCATCTCATAGCTGTCATTCATGGTTTCAATAAAGATGGCGTCCAGTCCTTCGCAGGAAAGTGCAATGTCGATTGTTTCCCTGAATACTGCTACAGCATCCTCAAAGTCAAGGTCACCCATGGGCTTAAGCAGTTTGCCGCAGGGACCGATATCAAGTGCGACAAAGTGTGGCTGTCCGGCGGGAGAAAAAGCTTCCGGTACCAGATGTGCCTTACGCCCGTCTGCAAGCTCCTGATCGGTGAGCCCCTGCTCAATCCGCCGTCTTGCCTCATTTGCATTGGCAACTGCCGCGCGTACAATGGATTCCAGATCATTTGCAGCTTCAAGCACTTTGAGCGCACTGGATTTACCGATGTTTTTGTTGTGCGGGAATTTGAGGCTGTATGCGCCGAATGTGTTGGTCACTACGATATTAGAGCCTGCTTTAAAATAGTTGTAGTGCAGGCTGATGATTTTGTCAGGATGGATAACATTCCATGTTTCAGGAAATTCACCGGGTTTCAATCCCTGTCCCTGAAGGACTGAGCCGGTGCCGCCGTCAAGATACAGCATCTGTGTACCAAGCAATGATCGAAGTGACTGTTTCATATGAGCCTATACTAGCATAAAGCAGGCTCTTTTACCAAGGGACGTGTATAGAAACTGGGGATTTGTTTACTTCGGGGCGATGCCGATGAATGCAGTGACTGATTTTTCAGGAGCCATGATGAGCGTGTCCATAAGGCTGAGCCCGATTTTCGTACAGGGAAGAATCGTAAAAATCAGCTGTTGAACAGAAAGGGGAACATCTCCGTAGCCCGGGCTGTACCGCGGGCGGGTGGTGAGGCCGTTATGCGCTGCCTGTTCGCTGATCATGGCATTAAAACTGTCGCATACGGATTCTATGAACATTGCTCCGGCAGCCTGCAGAACTGCTGCCTGTACGCTGTCCAGCCGCTGTGTACGGCGTATGAGCGCATCTACCTGTGCGCCGATTGTGGCGGCAAACACTGTAACTGCAGTACATCCGGAAAGATTACGGGAAAGATCAGCGGATTTGATGGTAATATTAGCAAGTGACAGTGTGTCGTCCTGTTCCTCCTGCAGCTCAAAGGTGTCGTACACCACCTGAGGCCTGAGCAGCGGCCTGAGCTGCTGTATTGCCTCCCGTACAAGCACCTGAACGGTTGCATCCGCCTGCGCGGCCGCAGTATATCCAAGATAGCGGTATACTTCCCGTTCCTCAGCGATAACCTCTGTATTCTGCAGCCTGTAAAATGATGAAGCCATATGCTCATGAGCATAACAGACATTACAAAATGCCGTCAAGGGATAGCTTTGTGCCGCACTCCGGCGAAGTGGCCGGGCAGCCGCGGCAATGCTTTGTTTAAAAAGCAAACATGGCCACGCAGAAAAGTCAGCATGTAAGCTAGACAAGCGGCAGGCCAAAAGATAGAATAATGAGCGTCCCGTCAGGAGTGGTTATGGAAACAGCTTTATATCTTATACCGGTGCCGCTCGGCAATACGCCGTTTGATCAGGTGATTCCTGCATATAACCGTGAGATTATCAGACAGATACGGCATTTTATTGTTGAGAATATCAGATCTGCATGTAAGTTTTTGAACATGCTTGATAGTACCATTCCTATACAGGAACTTGAATTCTATGAGCTTAACGAACATACGCGTCTGGATTCTATTGGCAATTATCTGGATCCGCTTAAGGCGGGGCTTCCTATGGGAGTTATTTCAGAGGCAGGATGCCCTGCGGTGGCAGATCCCGGCGCTGATGTAGTTGCTATGGCGCAGCGGCAGGACTTAAAGGTAGTGCCGCTTGTCGGCCCGTCCTCCATATTAATGGCGGTGATGGGCAGCGGATTCAACGGACAGAGCTTTGCGTTTAACGGCTATCTGCCTGCCAAACCTGCCGAGCGGGCGGACAAACTGCGTTTTCTTGAGAACCGTGCGCAGAAAGAGCGGCAGACTCAGCTGTTTATAGAAACTCCCTATCGGAACATAAAGATGATAGAAACCGTGACTTCAGTTTGCAAGCCTGACACGCTGCTGTGCATTGCAGCAGGCATTACCACCGGCCAGGAATATATTCATACGAGGACGGTTGCTGCGTGGAAAGCGCTGCAAAAAAAAGGCGGTCTGCCGGAGCTTGGAAAAGTTCCTGCCATCTTTCTGCTGTACCGTTAAAAACGCCGTTGCGGCGGCTGCGCAGGAGCCGTTCTGCAGGGCAGATCCCGGCGGAAGCAGCTGCCGGGCGGCAAACACTGATTTCCGGGCAGCTCATACTTTTCTGTATTATTTTTTTGCAGTATATGCTATGATGGCACAGGCGGCATCGGTATGCGCCGTATGGAGGTATTATGGCAGGTCAGAGAAAGGGACTGGGCGGTTTTATCACTCAGCTTGCGCTTTCAGTGTATTTTGCAATAACCGGGCTGTGCATGCTCGGCCTGGGTAAAACGGTTTCTGGTGAAGAGATTGCTGCGGTAGCTGAATTCTTTAAGCAGATGTCTCATGTGTTCTACATTATCGTGGCTGTAGTACTCGTGGCCGGCGGTATAATCCTGTTCGTGCGTGCGTTCTGGCACCGGTTCAGTATCATCGACACGCTTGTACAGCTGGTCATTCTTGTTTTGTGGATCGCTGTAACGGTTGTAACGCTGGTGAACAGCTCTGGTGAGCTGCGGTCTGCTCAGATTATGCACTGGTTGCTGCTGCTGGCAAAGAACGCTCTTATTATCGGCGGCCTTTTTACGGTATGGCGTTAGTACGGGGGTAAGCGGTGACATCATATAAAAAAGAATTCATTGACTTTATGATTGAAAGCGGCGTGCTACGTTTCGGCGACTTTACTTTAAAGAGTGGACGTCGTTCTCCATTTTTTATGAATGCGGGTGCCTATGTCACCGGCAGCCAGCTGGGACGGTTGGGGCAGTATTATGCACGGGCGATCCATGAGTCGTTCGGTGATGATTTTGACGTACTTTTTGGTCCGGCTTACAAAGGAATCCCGCTCAGTGTAGCAACGGTCATTGCCTATCATGAGCTGTACGGCAAGGAGATCCGTTACTGTTCGAACCGCAAGGAGGCGAAGGATCACGGTGATGCCGGAATCCTGCTCGGCAGCCCTCTGCATGATGGTGACCGTGTGGTGATCATTGAAGATGTCACTACTTCCGGTAAATCTATTGAAGAAACTTTTCCGATTATAAAAGCCCAGGGGTCTGCTCCTGACCGTATTACAATAAAAGGTCTTATGGTGAGTTTGAATCGTATGGAGCGCGGCAAAGGCACAAAAAGTGCACTTGATGAAATTACGGAGCTTTACGGATTTCCTGCGCGCGCCATCGTTTCTATGCAGGATGTAATAACCGCGCTGTACACCGAAGGTGACCGGACGGTTATTACGGAGGAGCTCAAAAAATCGCTTGACGCCTACTATGCGCAGTGGGGTGCGCAGTAGTTTCTGCTACAGCTGCAGCGCAACAGAAAGTGACAGCGGTGCGCTGCCTAAGCTTGCGGCGGTGATACCGCCGCTGCCGCTTTCTTTGTAACCGTAACTTGAGCCGTCGTATTCAGGTACACGTACATACTGGATGCCCGCCTGCACTGTGCATTTCGGTGTGACGGTAAAGTTCAGTCCGAACCCGATGCCGGTTTCAGGAACCCATCCTGCCTTGTTGCAGCCGCCCATGCAGGTACTGTCCAGATGGTCAAATGTGGCATAATACAGGCCGAACATGATGGTGGCTGTGAACTCAATCTTATCGTTGAGCGGGCAGAATGCAACAGAAAGAGGCAGCCGTAACGATGCCTCTGTGTCGTTATCGGGCACTTCGTTATACGTGGTCTGCTCCGAAGTGCTGCCGGTTTTCAAAGGATTCAGGATCACGGGACCACCCGTCGGCTTTATGGCATTACGTACTACAAAAACATTCGGGCGTATACCTGTACGCAGCGTGTCGTTCAGCTGCCATGTTCTTCCCATATAGAGCTCGAACTTATGATATACAGGAATTCCGTCTGTATCCGTACAGTTATTGGTACCGTTGAATGTTTTTATGAATGTATAAGCGGCACCCGTACTGTTGTCCGCATCTTTGCCGTATGCCGCGCGGAAACTGCCAGAAGCCTGCCGCAGGTCTACAAGGTTTGATTTCCAGTACAGCTGCTGGTAGTCTGCACGCGCCGAAACTCTCAGCCTGCTGCCGCTTTCTGATTCTCCGAAAACATATGCCAGTTCCAGTCCGGGCTTTATTTTTCCTTTGCCGACAGTGACTTTTGTACCGTCATCTTTTGCAGAAAAGCAAAAATCGTAGTAACTCGCTTTGACGCTTAAACCGTTGTTGAAACCTGCAAAAACATCTACATACAGGTCAGTCATATTTTCCGGCCAGTCCTGATAATTCGCTATCCGCTGATAAAAGCGTGCGGCAAGATATATGTCTGAAAGCATGACCGTGCCGTTCATGTTCAAATAGTTATTCTGTATACCTGTGTATGCGGCTGCCGCCGGGCGGTTGTAGTCAAGCCAGTGCAGGCCGTCCGTTGTATGGTCGTAGCTGTCTGTGAACGTACCGAAAGACGCTGTGCTGAGCGCACTGCCTGTTTTCGGCTGCCAAGTGGAGAACGCTTCCGCTCCCGCAGCTGCAGGAAGCAGCAGTGCTGCAGTTAAATAAAAGGCCCGGCGCCGCGCTGCCTGATATATTCGATTTGTCCATGTGGTATGTATGATCCGGTGAAAATTCAGCCGGGGCTGCAACAGAGTTTGCGAGTGTACGGTCATATAAGTTTCCTGTTTTTGATATATGCACCTTGAAAAAACACCTTCGCGGCTTTTCCAAGAAAGCCAGTTTCAAACGTTCCGGTTTGTAAAGCTGACATGATGATATGTTGTTACTATACCAAAAAGCTGCAAGCTCGTAAATGCCGTAGACCTCAGGTTGTAATACGGGTATAGTAGTCATATGGCGACACTGTTTGAGTATCTTGACTGGCGCGGTGATGTACCGTTTAATGCGGTCCCGTTCAATGAAGTGGATGCGCTGCTGCTGTGCCAGCTTGCATATCTGGATTATTCGGGTTTGGTTGGTGACTCTTTTTCTGCGCGGGTACCGTTGTCCGCTGCCGCAGATGCATTTTTCACTGCGGATGATTATACCCGCCGTGCTGAGCTCGGACTGCTTATAAATCCTCAGACGGTAAGCCTGCTGCGAGCGGCAGGCGCATCTGTTAGGTTCGGCAGCGTCAGAATGTGCGCATTCCGTGCGGTTATCGATCATGAGGCCGAAGAGCAGTTTTGTGCCGTCACCTATATACTTGAGGACGGAAGCAGGCGCAGACGGTTGCCGGGCGGCGTAAAGCCCCGTGTGTTTGTATCATTCCGGGGTACCGATGATACGATAGTCGGATGGAAAGAAGATTTTAATCTGGCGTTCATGAGTCCTGTCCCGGCTCAGAAAGATGCTGCAGAATATGCACAGCAGGCCGCATCTGTATTTTCACGCAGCGCACTGTGCTTCGGCGGCCATTCAAAAGGCGGCAACCTGGCGTTGTATGCTGCGATGTGCGCTCCGGCATCTGCCAGAAAGCGGTTGTCTGATGTGTATAATTTTGACGGGCCCGGTCTTACGGTACGGCAGACTGCGCTGCCGGAGTACAAGGCCGTTGCTCCTGTGTTCCGCTCATTTTTCCCCCGGTTTTCAGTGGTAGGGATGCTGTTTGAGCATGCAGAATCCTTTACGGCGGTACAGAGTACAGAGTCCGGCCTGATGCAGCATGATCCGCTGTCGTGGCAGGTACGGCGGACATCTTTTGAGACATTACCGGAATTGGACCGCGGAAGCTGGTATATTGACCGTACCGTGAACGGCTGGATGAATTCTTTGCCTCAGGAACAGGTACGTCAGTTTGTGGACGTGCTTTTTTCCTTGCTTACGGCCGCGGATGCCCGTACCAACAGCGATCTTGCCAAGGACTGGCTTGGCAGCTCTGCCGCCATACTGAAGGCTTTTACCGCGCTGCCGTCGGAATCCCGGGACCTGCTGCTTGATGTAACCGGCAGACTGATCTCTCTGGGCTGGAAAAACCTTCACCTGCCGCATCTGCTGCCGGAATGAGGGACGTATTCATTATGGAACATATTCGCACTTTATCATTATCACTATCCATGCTATAATTATGTTCATGAAACAGACGTTAGTTTTAGGCTCTACCTGTCTTGATGTTATGCTGAAGGTTCCGCAGTTTCCTGCTTCCGGTGATGATATTAATCTTGAATCAACACACCGTTCACTCGGCGGCTGTGCATATAATGTTTCAGATATTCTGACTAAATTCCAGATACCCCATACGCTGTGCTCTCCTATCGGCGAAGGCTTTTACAGTTCGCTTGTGGAGCAGATGCTGCTTGATAAAGGTTCACGTCCGTTCGCTCAGGTGCATGATATGGACAACGGTGCATGCTATTGTATCGTAGATGCAGCAGGACACCAGACATTCCTTGCTAAGCATGGCGCTGAGTACCGCTTTAATGCAGGGTGGTTTTCATCTATTGACTGGGACAACGTTGACAGCATCTACTGCTGCGGCCTGGAAACAGCG
>Ga0256405_10008710_pt1 | contig 14340 bp, 11 predicted proteins | sample RumenRJG_02DNA_FD_189096 | JGI IMG/M metagenome (GOLD analysis project Ga0256405, IMG submission 189096) | Bovine rumen microbial communities from Lethbridge, Alberta, Canada - RJG_02 | ecosystem: Host-associated > Mammals > Digestive system > Stomach > Rumen | place: Canada: Alberta...
CTCCAAAAGGTGCTTGCCAATTGCTGCCAACGACAAAGCAGCCTGCACAAATTGCACAGACTGCTTTTGGTTACTACATAGATTATTTTTGTTTTTTGCGCTGTCTACTTGACAGGGGGCGGGTCATATGGCACTGAGGGGCTTTTTTGTTCTGTGCGGACTGCGGTGGCATATTTATGCACAAAGAAAGAGCGTATGCGACCGCATACGCTCATAAATTTTGGTACTGCTTTGTTTATAGTGATGTTTGCTGCTATCAGGAATAATCAACAACATCTATCCAGCGCATGAGAAGATCCTTTTCTTCTTCTCTGCCCTTGATAAGCTGTGCAGCAGCTACTATCGGGAGCCATGCCTGTACATACTGCTTCGATGTACCGCTCTTCAGACAATATTTATCAAGGTATGCATCTGCCACATCAGGATTGTTCAGGCAGAACAGCAGATAAGTTCTAGCTACATCAGCGGAAGCATTGCCCTGTCTTGCTGCCGACCAGTTGATAACATAGGTGCCCTCATCGTTGATGATGACATTCTTGGGAGCAAAATTGCCGTGGCAAAGCTTTATGTGCTTGGGCATAGAATCCAGTCTTGTGAGAAGCTCGTACTTCTTGATCTCGTCGATAGCGGCCAGTGACTTGATCTGACGTGCCATCTTGTCTTTCAGTTTCGACAGCAGAGGCATATACTGAGCGTGTATCTCTGTCTGGATATCGATGAACTGGTTGAGGTAGGTATCCATCTTATCGGGATTTTCGTCCATAAGCTGCTGAAGGGTCTTACCCTTGATGAAATCGAAGGAAATAGCCCACTTGCCGTCTATCACAGATACCTCATGGAGTATGGGGGTCTTGATGAAGGAGTTTACCATTGTGGTCTCACATCTGGCGTGAGTAAGTGCCGCATAAAGGCATTTCTCCTTATATTCGGGCTTGTTGTAAATATTTATGGACTTTCCGTCACATTCGTAGATGTCATAGATGTCGCCGTGAGCGATGAAATTTTTCAGTTCCATAGAAACTCTCCTTTTCAAAAAATATCGCCGTACTGTTTATGGTATCGGTGGGTACGTAAACAATTAACTGTCTTTGTACTGTTTATATTATACTACGATTTGATTAGAATTTCAAGAGGTTTTCGTTATTATCACAAACATTTAGAAATTGTTAATAAATATAGTGATGTATGTTCATAAAACAACGCCTTATATGGCGAGTTTCTATAAAAGGGCTTATGCGGCGTTGTGTATATTATCCATATAGTTATAGATATACTCCATGTACAAAAATAAAAGGCTTGTTTGTGAACAGATGTGTCAGATAAAAAACAAGTCCGCAAGATAGGTTTTGATTATCGCAAAAAGTAGTAATTTACGGCGTTGACAAATCTACGTCGGCATGATACAATATAATGACGATACCTTTAAGGGGGCAGCTAAATGAAGAAGTCACTAATCTCGATGATCGCGGCGGCAATTATGCTCAGCGGGTGCGGGTTAAGCGATATAAAAGAAGTTATCAGTGCGAAAGTAGACGAAAAGATAGAAGAGCATTCCATCGAAAAAGGCTCGTATACTCAGGAACAGGTCAATGAAAAGATCTATAAAGAACTGGCTGAATGCAAGCGAAAGATCGTATTTGACGGAGTTGTAAGCACTGAGATGGTGCAGAATGCGGTTTACGGCGCGAGGTATGACCGCCCCGACATATTCTGGACAGGTGGTTTCACAGTGAGTACGGATTACTCCACAACTACTCTTGAATGTGACAGCGTTCACGACCTTGATGAAAAGACTCTGGCTGAAATGAAAGCGGATATGGACGAAGCTCTTGATAAGGTCGTAAAGGAAGCAAGCGGCGGTGCTACGGATTTCGACAAGCTGTTGTTGCTTCATGACAAGCTTATCGAAATGTGTAATTATGATTACAAAGCGGCAAAAGCAACAGATTCGGAAGACATAGGATTTGCGGGGTCTTCATACGGCTGTCTTGTTGAGCATAATGCTGTATGCGAGGGCTATGCCCAGGCATTTTCTCTGGCGGCGCAGAAGATGGGCTTTGAATGCGGCATGGTATGCGGCATGGCAAGAAATGAGAAACACGCGTGGAACTATGTCAAGATAGACGGTGAATACTACTGGTTAGATGTGACCTGGGACGAAAACGCTACGGAAAGCGAATCCAAATATGTCCCAATGCACAAGTTTTTCATGCTGGACGACAGCCGATTCATGAAAGGCAGGACAGTTGAGGAAGACGTGCCTTTTGTGCCTACGTGCAGTTCTATGGATGAGAATTACTATGTAAAGAACGGTTTGTTCCTCGAAAGCTACGACTTCGATCAGATGAATGCACTGATGAACGAGCATAGAAGTGATGGCGGTCTTGATGTAATGTTTGCGGACAGAGACAGCTATGACGAGGCTGTGGAAGATCTCATGAAAAAAGGCAATATCTGGAATGCAGATGTAATGAAGGACAGCGCTGACAACGCTCCTTATTTTGCCGACCCCGAACTCCGCATACTGACGATAGGCATTGAATAAGCGTAAAACAGCGGTGATCCCGCTATTGACAAATTCGTCCGCGATATGATATAATAAACACAATGAGTAATCCAATACCCCGACTTCGAGAAAGTCGGGGATTTTGTGCTTGCAGTGTATAATTCGGTTCCGGGTGGAAACGGGCTTTATATGGGGAAATGGTATGAATAATAAAATATCGGCTATTATTGTGACTATGATGATCTTTGGAATTTCATCTTGCAGTATGACCTCTGATGAGGTTTTGCAGGACGGCAAGGTATCTAGTAGTGAGATAACTGAAGAAAGCAGTATGGTCAATGAGCTCAAGACTCGAAAAATAAAACGTGGTTATAGGTCTGTAATTGATGAGTATGCAGAAAACACAATGGAGTATTTGGTTAATAAGGATACCGAAGGATTAAAGACTTTATTTTCAGATATGTCAAATGAAAACTATTCTCTTGGTGATGAAATAGATAGAGCCTATGATTTTCTGGGTGGAGATATAATTTCTTTTGGTGAAATAGAATCGCATACGGGAGGATCGACTTTTGGCGGCGGACATACGAGCCGACAGACAGGTACATCATATATATACGAAGTGAAAACGGATAAAGATGAATTTGAGATTTTTATTGGTTGTGTAATAATCAATGACGATGACATATCTCAGGTAGGTATCCAGAATATAAAAATCAAGAATTCAAGCTTTGATATTAATGATCCTGATAGAGAAGAAAATATGGTATCGATTGGCAAGTTTTTAGGCAGTTGGTATGAATAATGATATAGTAAAAATGACAGGAGTAAGAATATGGATATTTTTGAAAAGCTGAAACAGCTCTCCGCACAGCGCGGTGAAACAGGTACTAAACCCGAGTATATCATCGTTGGATTGGGAAATCCCGGGATACAGTATGAGGGCACAAGACACAATGCGGGCTTCATAACGATAGAAGCTTTGGAGAAAAAACTGGGATTCTCATGTGACAGGCATAAGTTCAAGGCTAAGGTGGGCAATACCGTCATAGGCGGCAAAAGCTGTCTTGTTATGAAGCCCGAGACTTTTATGAACCTCAGCGGCGATGCTGTGTCTGAGGCTATGGACTTCTACAAGATACCACTCGAAAATGTCATTGTGATCTTCGATGATATCTCCCTTGATGTGGGTCAGATGAGGATAAGAAGAAAAGGTTCGGCGGGGGGACATAACGGCATCAAGAGCATCATCGCACAATGCGACGGTGAAAACTTCCCGAGGATAAAGCTTGGGGTAGGCAAAAAGCCTAATCCCGCATACGACCTTGCCAAATGGGTGCTTTCAAAATTCAGCGAAGATGACAGAAAAAAACTGGACGGTGCCGCTGAAAATGCTTGCAATGCGCTGGAACTTATGGTGCAGGGTAAGATAGATGAAGCTATGAACAAATTCAATGCGTAGTTTTTAGGGTATGATGTGATGAATATATTTTTTGAAACGGCGAGCCGTCTTGAACATTACAAGGATATCAAGAACTGCCTGCTGAAAGGCTATACTCCTGCCGCGGTGACAGGAGTTTCGGGTGTACACAAAGCTATGCTTACGGCAGCGCTGTCCTCACTGGGCAAGTGCTTGCTGATATGCGCCGACGAAGCCGATGCCACCAAAATGACGGCTGATATCAACGAGATGGCAGGTGAGCAGATAGCCTGCGTTTATCCTGCAAAGGATATGAACTTTGCTTATATGGAGGGCATATCCCGCGAGTACGAACATAGGCGTATAGCGGCACTTTCGGATATAGTATCGGGCAATTGCAGGATAATGGCGGCGGGTATGGAAGCATGTCTGCAAGGTACGATACCTCCTGCCGCGTTAAAGGAGAATACTTTCGTTATTGAGAACGGCAGTGAGCTTGATGCAGAAGAACTTTCGCGGAAACTTCTTGCTGCGGGCTACACTAAGACCGATCAGGTCGAGGGTGCGGCGCAGTTTGCTGTGAGAGGTTCGATAATAGATATCTTCCCTGTACAGGATAAACAGCCTGTGCGTATCGAGCTTTGGGGCGATGAAGTGGATATGATGGCGTATTTCGACGTTGAATCCCAAAGACGCTCCGAGCCGCTGGATAAGGTGACTGTCGCACCCGCTCTGGAGATAATCTTTCCTGACAGCGCCGAACAGGTAAGACGTATGGAAGAACTGGCAAAGTCTGCCAGAGGAAAGCTGACCGACAAGATAAGAGAGCATATCCAAAAGGATATCGACCTCATCGAGAGCGGCATAATGCTCACCGATCTTGATAAATACTACTCCCTTGCGTACAGCGAAACGGCTACTGTTTTCGACTACTTCGGCGGGGGCTTTTGTGCTGTCTCGGAATACAACAACTGTATTGAAAAGGGAAAGGCGGCGTTGGCACAGCTGTCAGAAGATCTGAAGATACTCTACACCGAGGGCATACTCTTCAAGCGGCTGGAGGGCTTCTGCCTTGATATGGGTCAGGCGGAGAGCAGGATAGTCAACATGAAGACGATCTTTATGGATACATTCATGCGCTCGCTGAACAGTGTAAAGCTGAAAAAGCTGATAAACACCGACTGTCGTCAGACCTCTGCGTGGGGCGGAAGCATGGTGGCTTTGCAGGAAGAATTGCAGACCCTCTGCGATAACGGTTACTGCACGGTGGTGCTGGCAGGTTCGGAGAAGACCGTGCCTATCATCGTAAAAGACCTGAAAGATTCAGGTATAAATGCGGAACAGATGGGTGAAAGCTTCGATATAAAGCCGGGAAAAGTCTATGTTCGCACGGGAAGTCTTTCGGCGGGATATGATTACCCATCTATCGGCTGTGCGCTGATAACCCAGATGAAAGCCCTGTCCTCGAAACGCAAAAAGCCCAAGCATAAGGCTGGCGAGGAGATAAAAGCGCTTTCGGATATACATTCGGGTGATCTTGTAGTACATTCGATGTACGGTATAGGCAAATTCATGGGCATAAAGAACATCGAAACAGGCGGTGTCAAAAAGGATTACATCACTATCAGCTACGCGGGCACTGATGTGCTTTATGTGCCTGTTACTCAGCTTGACCTTGTATCGAGATATGTGGGTCCCGGCGATGACGGCAATATCAAGCTGAACAAACTGAATTCCACTGAATGGACACGTACAAGGAACAAAGTTCGTGCCGCTGTAAAGGATATGGCTGAGGAACTCACAAAGCTGTACGCACAGCGTCAGATGGCAAAGGGCTATTCCTTTGAACCTGATGACGACTGGCAGAGGGATTTTGAGGAAAGATTTGACTATCAGGAAACAGATGACCAGCTGAGGGCGATAAACGAGATAAAGGGCGATATGGAAAAGCATACCCCCATGGACAGACTTCTCTGCGGCGATGTTGGCTTCGGCAAGACCGAAGTTGCACTGAGGGCGGCGTTCAAGTGCGTTGTCAACGGAAAACAGTGTGCGATACTGGCACCTACCACGGTGCTTGCATGGCAGCATTATCAGACGGCGATAAAGCGTTTCGAACATTTCGTGGTGAAAGTCGAACTGCTGTCAAGATTCCGCAAACCCAAGGAACAGGCGGCTATCGTTCGTGAACTTAAAAGAGGTACTGTTGACCTTATAATAGGTACTCACAGACTGGTATCAAAGGATGTTGAGTTCAAGGACTTAGGTCTTGCGATAATAGACGAGGAACAGCGTTTTGGTGTGGCGCACAAGGAGAAATTCAAGGAAAATCACCCCGGAGTGGATATACTGACCCTTTCGGCAACACCTATACCCCGTACCCTGAACATGGCGCTCAGCGGCATAAGGGATATGTCCGTCATAGAAGAACCGCCTATGGACAGACACCCGATACAGACCTATGTTATCGAACATAATGACGGTGTGATACTGCAGGCTATAAGTAAGGAATTAAGGCGCGGCGGACAGGTCTACTATATACACAACAGGATAGATACAATACTCAGGACGGTTGACCGTCTGCAAAACAGTATTCCCGATGCGAGAATAGGCTATGCCCACGGACAGATGGATGAAAAAGAACTCTCCGAGATATGGCGGCAGGTGGTCGAACACGAGATAGATATACTTGTATGCACAACGCTTATAGAAACCGGTATAGACGTACCCAATGTGAATACGCTGATAATCGAGGACGCTGACAGGCTGGGACTTTCACAGCTTCATCAGTTGAGAGGCCGCGTGGGACGTTCAAACAGGCGAGCTTTTGCTTACTTTACATTCAGACGCGGTAAAGTGCTCAATGAGACCGCAAGCAAGAGATTGCAGGCTATAAGGGAGTTCACACAGTTCGGTTCGGGTTTCCATATAGCTATGAGAGATCTTGAGATACGCGGCGCCGGAAGTATACTTTCGGCAAAGCAGCACGGTCATATGGAGGCTGTTGGATACGATATGTACCTGAGACTTCTCAACGAAGCTATAGCCGAGCAGAAAGGCGAGGAGATACCGCATTCGCCCGAGGACTGCCTTGTGGATATCGCCATAAATGCATATATACCCGACGGCTATATCGAGAATGCGGCGCAGAGAGTAGACGCTTACCGCAAGATAGCGTCGATCGCGACGGAAGAAGATTCCCGCGATGTACTTGATGAACTGATTGACCGTTACGGCGATCCGCCGAAGTCGGTGCTTGGTCTGGTGCAGATAGCGCTGTTGAGAAACAGGGCTTCAAGACTGGGCATAAAGGAAATAAAGCAGATGGGCCCGAAGATGCAGTTCTATATCACGACCTTAGAACCAAGGCAGATAGCGGCGCTTGCAGGCAAATACAAGAGCCGTGTGCGTTTCGTGGACGAGTTAAAACCGTATTTCGCGGTGACAGCGGGAAAGCAGCAGAGATCCGCGGAACTTATGCAGGAAGTCATAGAGACTATAAACCTGCGCTGAATACAACATCATCGCAGTTTAGGCGGGGAGACCCGTTAAGATAGGAGAATAGATTTGAAAAAAGATTTTGTAAGGGGTATGTCTCACGGTGTGCCGATAATGCTGGGATATCTGTCGGTATCCTTCGGATTCGGCATAGCGGCGGTCGGTAAGGGGCTGAGCGCACTTTGTGCTTCGCTGATATCACTGACCAATGTTACAAGTGCGGGACAGGCAGCAGGTATCGATATCATCGCGGCAGGGGGAACTCTGCTGGAGATGGTTCTGGTGCAGATAACCATAAATATGAGATATTCGCTGATGGCACTTTCGCTTTCGCAGAAGCTCGATAAGAAATTCACAACGCCCCACAGGCTTGCGGCAAGCTACGGCATAACTGATGAGATATTTGCTGTTTGTGCCGCGCAGAATACTCCGCTTACACCCGCGTATATGTATGGTATGATATTCGTGGCTGTATTGGGCTGGGTAAGCGGCACGGCTATGGGTGCAGCTGCGGGTCAGCTTCTTCCTGCCGCCGTATCCAGTGCCATGGGACTGGTACTTTATGGTATGTTCATAGCGATAGTGGTACCTCCTTGTAAAAAGGAAAGGGGCGTGCTGGCAGTTTCGCTGACAGCTGTGGTGATTAGTCTGCTGTTCAAGTACGTGTTCACTGCGGTATCGGGCGGATTTGCGATGATAATATGTGCGATAGTTGCTTCGCTTCTGGGTGCATGGCTTTTCCCTGTAAAGGATACACAGGAGGGAAAAGAATGAGTATTGTGATATATGTAGCGGTGATGGCAGGAGTTACCTACCTTATACGCATGGTGCCCTTTACATTTTTCAGGAGGAAGATAACTTCAAGATTCTGGCTGAGTTTTTTGCATTACATACCCTATGCGGTGCTGAGTGCAATGACATTTCCTGCGATAATCTACAGCACGGGAAGCACCGTCACTGCGGTGGCAGGAACAGTAGTGGCGCTTGCAATGGCATATTTTGAACTTCCGCTGATAGCAGTGGCATTGGGTGCTTCTGCGGCGGCTTTCATTGCGGGGCTTATCATTTAAAAAAAGAAACAACGAGTTGAGGACAAAAGGAGAAGACTTTGGATAACAACGATAAAAGATCATTATTTGAGAAACAATATCTCAGGCTGTATAAAAAACTTTATTACTGCGCACTTGCAGTGCTTTGCAGAGAAGCAGAAGCCTCAGATGCAGTCCGTGAGAGCGTGCTTGCTATGTATGCGGTATACAGCGGGGAATGTACTGCGAGGGAATTCGATGTAAGGATATTTTCGGCGTTGATTAAGACTACCGAAAAACTTCACAGAAATAAGAGCTTTTCGCGGGATGTTGAAGTCGTGAAAGATGATGTGCCGCATGTGCTGGCTGAGATCAAAAAGATATCTCCAAAAGAAAGACTTTGCCTTGCTCTGAATGGCATAGCTGGGCTTTCGGCGGCAGATATCGCTGATATAACCGAGATGAAGTCCACTGAAGTAAGGGCGAATATCTCTGACGGAAGAGAAAGGCTGAAAAACATCGGTTTTAAAGGGCTGGGACGCGGCGTGCTGATAAAGAGCCAGGAAGATATGTTCCCGATACCTGAAAAACTTCGTCCCGAGAATATCGGTGAGATGCTGGATAACGGCAGTATGGCGATAACAGCAGCTGCGATGGAGGCGGCAAACAAAAATCCTGAAATTGTCAGAAAGCAGAGCAAAATCCCTAAGATAGCTGCCGCAGCCGCTGCGGTCGTTGTTGTTGCGGGCGCTGGCTTTATGCTTCGCGAATGGAAAACTCCCGAAAAATCAAAGAAAGCAGAAAAGGTGATCGCACAGGAAGAGAAAAAAGATGATCTCGGTTTTGTAGGGCTGAGAAGAGGTTCATATAAATCGCTGCATACATTTCTCTGCGAAAACAATACACAAAGCGGGCTCTATTTGGACAATACAGCTGACACGCAGTATATCGATGACCGCAGCTATGCGGATATCGATACATCTTATAGTATGAGCTACTTTTTCAGAGATAAATGCCTTTATGATGGTGACGGAGATATAACTCTGCTGAAGAACAGCGGTAACTCAAAAAAAGAGAGAAAAAGTCTGCGGAGATTTTTGCAGGAAAATGATAAGGTGTTCGATGCGGGCGCGACAAGCGTTAAAAGCTGTAAGCTTGATAAGGGCAAGGCGGAATTTTCCGAGCAGGATATGATGAGTGATACGTTTATCAGGAAAGACCTTGCAGAAAATCAGGTGTACAAGGAAAACGGAACGGAACCGGGACCTTACGTAATTGGCATGATGATGAACGGCGATGAACTTATAGTTTTATATGACTTCCATAAGCCTGAATCGATAGGTGATAAAACGATAAATCAGGAGTACTGCGGGTTCAGTGTTTTTGACAAGAACAGCGAGGAACTTCTTTACGAGTATGAACAGCCGGGGATAATGGAAGACCTTATCATTGGCGATAATGGCAGGATAACTGTTATAAGTCGGTATTCTTCCGGCCGAAGCGCTGCGGAAGCTGAAAAATATATTTCGGGCGAGCCTGCATTTCTTCCGGAAACATATGAAAACGGCGAAGCATCGCTTATAGATGAAGACGATATCTATATCTCTGCAAAGGCTGAAATGCCTGTACTTAAGATAATGAGCAGTATTGATACTGCAGGAGAGATGAAATGTACCGACAAATTGGCGCTGACTGTCTCGTCTTCAAAAATAATCGAAAAGGGAAGCGATATATGGATCGCTTCGCGGTGTGGCGTAAGTGATGAAAGCGCTATGCAGATGATGAAAATAGATACTTCGGCGGGGCTGGAAATAAAAGCTTTCGGGGACATTCCTTCCGATGCTGCGTTTGCTTTCGACGATTATATCTCTTCTTTTTCTGCTGTGAACGGTGTGCTGTATATCTCAAGCGGTGAACGCGCAATAGCTTTTGATGAGGAACTGAACTGTCTGGGACAATATAAGCGCACGGTATATCTCGATAAACCCGAGGTGGCCGATGAAGAATGGCCCGGCAATTTCAGTGGTTCTGTTCTTGATGGTTCGACTGTGTATTTTGCGGAATATATGTCAGGCGAGGACGACAGCAGGGAAGCTGTGGTGCTGGAATCTGCCGATCTGAGTGATATCAACTCTCCGAAAGTGACGAGCTACAAGGAGGATACGCTTTCCGCACCTGTAGTGACAGATGGCGCATACGGTGAAGAATGGTTCGCTGATGACGATGTATGTCTTATTATTTCGGATCACTATGATGACGATGTTGCCAGTTTGCTGTTAAAGCTTGTTAGCCTTCGTCCTGAAGACGTTGTTGAAGGTAAAGCCAGCCGACCTGTATTTAAAACGGCATGGATTGAGGACGGATTTGCAAGAGGTTACACCGAATATGATACCGACAATGCGATACCAATACGCAGACCCGGGGTGCTGTCGCAGATTGAAGATCTGAAATGTGAACCTAATGGTATATTGTACTGCCCGATAAATGGAAAATACTGCTGTTTGCCGCTTGAAACGGAGTTCGATCATGATGCCTATGAGATATCCATGAATGAATATTACCAGTATCTTATCGATGGTGAGGACGATAAAGTTGCCGAGGATTACGATGAGGACGGCAATACGGTCTATTATTATTACAACAGTAAAACCGCAAAACAGAACTATATCCTGATAGAAATCGATGGTGAAGAACTGAAAGTCGTAGGCAAGACGTCTTTCGAGCCCAAGGATATCGATGATATTTATCATTATCCTTACCTGGATGTGACAGGATTTGTGGTGTACGATGACTATCTGTATATTTTTAGTTCCCAGTCATTAGTTGAAAGTTTTCCTATCAAGGATATCAAATAGTAAATAGTATTTATATGAAAGCGCGTTTGCAAAGGTCTGGGGATCGTTGCAAACGTGCTTGTATTTTTATGGGAAGTGCCTTAAACGTTTGCGGATAATGATCCGTACAAAGGCTTTGTGCATAATGACGAAAAGAATGTTGAAAACCTTGGGGGTAATTGGGAATATGAGATTGTTTGCGGGCGGTTCGTCACACATCGGGTGCTTTTTTACGAAAATTTTAGACTAAGCTGATATTGTAATAATTAATTTGGTTAACAAAATATACTGTAACCGATTTTTAGTTTTTGGCAAAAAATGTATTTTCTGCTTGTGAACTCATTCACACATTAAATCGATAAAGCGACAAAAGTTCTGTATTTTGTGTGAACTTTTAAGAAAACTTATTGACGAGTACCAGTTATTGTGGTACAATATGGCTATAGGAACAGCTTTTACAGCAGTTCTTGCGGCGGACGATGTAATTATTTTGTAATTATATGTATGTTCGCTAACTAAATATCCGAAATATTTATGCGTCAAACACCCAGATATAGTAGTCGAGCAGAGTTAACAGAAACTTTACAAATTACAAAAGAATTACAAACCTCTCTCTAAAGGTTACAAAATGCGACATTTGGTAACAAAGACACTGTGCTGAGTACAATAAATTTCCCTGTTTCTTCAAGAATTCGGGAAAAATACCAATTGCAATTTTTTTCATTATGCTGTATAATGTTCATAGTGGTAAAAAGTGCGATTTGGTGTCAAAGTTTTACCGGATCGTGGCAGATATGTCCGTGAGGGGGTGAGCGCTTGGCTTTAAAGACCTTGATGGGTACTTATAATCAGAGCATGGATGTCAAGGGACGCATGAGCTTTCCTGCGAAGTTCCGTGAGATCATCGGCGAGCGCTTCATCGTTACGAGAGGTATCGACCACTGTCTGCTGGTATTCTCTCCCGAGGATTTTGACAGGCTGAATGAAAAATTCCGTGAGATGCCCCTGGCGTCGGGACGGGATATCATAAGGTTCTTCACGGGCAGCGCCATTGAAGCCGAAGCGGACAAGCAGGGCAGGATACTGGTGCCTCAGCCGCTGAGAGACTGGGCGGGACTTGAAAAGGAAGTCATCGTGATGGGACTTACCGACCGCTGTGAGATATGGGATAAATGCAGATGGGAGGAACGCAGTGCGAAGCTCGATGATGAAGCACTGCTGGCAGCTCTTGAAGGAGTTGGGATATAGATGGAATTCAAGCACGTCTCTGTTTTGCTCAATGAATGCATCGAGGGACTTGATATAAAGCCTGAGGGCATATATTGCGACGGTACTGCGGGCGGCGCGGGACATTCGCGTGAGATAGCCAAAAGGCTGACCACGGGAAGGCTCATCGCAGTTGACAGAGATCCCGAGGCGGTGGCTGTTGCGACTGAAAGACTGTCGGGATTGCCAGCAACGGTAGTTCACGGAAATTATTCCGAACTGGACGAGATATTTGAAAGACTCGGTCTTGAAGGTGCTGACGGCATACTGATGGATCTTGGCGTATCTTCCTATCAGCTGGATAATGCAGAGAGAGGTTTTTCCTATCATGCAGATGCTCCGCTGGATATGAGGATGAGCAGTGAAGGAATTTCGGCACGCGATGTTGTAAACGGTTACGATGAACGGACACTTGCCAGGATAATATTCGAGTATGGTGAGGAGAAATTCTCGCGGAACATCGCAAAGAAGATAGTTCAGGCAAGGGAAGAAAAACCGATAGAGACAACGCTGGAGCTTGCCGAGATCATCAAATCGGCTGTGCCGCAGAAGGTAAGACGCGAGAAAAATCCCTGTAAAAAGACTTTTCAGGCGATACGAATAGAAGTCAACGCTGAGCTCGAACATCTAAGCACTGCGCTGGATAAAGCTTTCGACCTGCTGAACGTGGGCGGAAGACTTTGCATAATCACTTTCCATTCACTGGAAGACAGGCTCGTCAAACAGAGATTCAAGAGCTTTTGTCAGGGCTGTATATGTCCGCCTGATTTCCCTGTGTGCGTGTGCGGAAGAACTCCGAGAGGAAAGCTCATAACAAAGAAACCAATCGAACCGACAGATACAGAGAACGAAGAAAACAAGCGCGCTCACAGCGCGAAACTCAGAATAATAGAGAAGATTAAAAATGACCCGCAGTGACGGGAAAAGATAAAGAGAGACAGACAAAAAAGAGGAAGCTTGTGTAAAAATTTTCTGTGCGCTTTTGGGGCGCGTATAGAGGTGTATCATAAATGACAAAATATAACGATCACAGCAATCTGGCTCATGAACTTGAACTGCCTTACGTGGATGATCCCGAGCACGGCAGAACGGCTGTGCATGAAGAAAAGAAAAGGTCCAAGGCTATCCCTGCTGCTCCCGCTATGAGCATCGGAGCGAAGCTGGCGTGGGCTATACTTATAATCATAGCCGTTTCTCTGATGGGAAGCCTTATCTACGGTAAGGTGGAGATATCCAGACTTTACAATGAAAGGGCAGGTCTGGAAAAGCAGCTGGATCAGCTGCAGAACGAGAATGTAAGTATGCAGTCTGAGATAGCTGAGAGAATGAATATGACCAAGGTCGAGGAATATGCAAGAAACGAACTGGGTCTGCAAAAGCTTGATAAATCTCAGATAGAGTATATAGAGATCGAAACACCTTCAGTGGCTGAAGTTAAGGGCGGCGATAAGGAAGATGCTTTCGCACGTTTCAAACGCTGGATCGATCGCGCTTCGGAATATCTGGGGCACTAAATCATATATTATATAAGAAAGTTAAGCACAGATAAATTGTACTTAGCTTTCTTGTTCTATTTTCAAATAGGTTTTATCTGCCCTGTGAGAGGGCATAAAACGCATTTATCGGGACGGAGGTTAAGTGATGACCGATAAACCAAGTTTAAAAATGAAAACAAGGCTCACCATATGGCTGTGCCTGCCTGTGCTGCTTTTGCTGATATACATGATATGGGGCATATGGAAGGTATCCATAAAGGAAGGCGCGAAGTGGAAGGAACTGGCTAATTCA
>Ga0256405_10008712_pt1 | contig 14339 bp, 17 predicted proteins | sample RumenRJG_02DNA_FD_189096 | JGI IMG/M metagenome (GOLD analysis project Ga0256405, IMG submission 189096) | Bovine rumen microbial communities from Lethbridge, Alberta, Canada - RJG_02 | ecosystem: Host-associated > Mammals > Digestive system > Stomach > Rumen | place: Canada: Alberta...
TTTGTCGAAAGAGATCCAGCCTTCAAGCTCACAACACTAGCATCTACCACATGAAGATACTTATAAATCTCTTTGTCAAGATACCATGCAAGTGTCTGGTATTCTTCCCCATTGAAAATTGACTTTGCCAATTCCATAAGAGAATTCTGTGCACATACCTGAATCTCTAAGGGCTTAATTTCTGTATTCATATCATAGCCAGAAAGATCCGGCTGAAGAATCAACTTCGCAAGTACCGCTTCGAAATAAATGGAAACGTATGTTGCGTTGTCTCCATTGACAATACGTTCAGTACGAAGCATTTCCAACTTATTCCGATACTTTGCAGGAAATGCAAGATTGATCTTCTTCTTTTCCGGATGATACGTACCATTCGTATATCCAGAAAGCACATCCTGGATTGCTTCTTCTACAAGCTGCTCTTTCTGTTCGTTTGAATATCCTTTCAGAATCGGTTCTAGAAAGTTATTCTTTGCGATCTTCAGTTCAAACGAATACTTATCAACAATTGCCATTTGTATATCTTCCTTTCTTACATCAGAAAATTCAGTGCATCGTTCACAGAGTATTCATGCTTCACAAAGAGCTGATGAATGATGCACTTGAGATACTTTGCCTTACGCGGATCCATGTGAATGTTTTCATATTTCTTCGAATACTTCATCAGTTCTTCCGCTACCGGGAAAACGTTGAAGGTATTCAGAATATGCTCTTTTTCCTTACGAGCTCTCGTAAGATCATTCTCCAAAAGAATGCGTTTCTCTTCTTCTGCGGTTGCAAGAGCAAGTGCTTCATCACGGTCTTTCTCTGCTTTTGCAGTTGCATGTTTGGCTTCATCCATCTGCTGCTTCATTTGCTCTAACTGTTCTTTCAGCCGAGCAATCTCTTCATTGTGAGCATCCGTCACATTTTCATCCTCCTTCGTAATCGTATGGATGATTTCGACTTTCGCTTCTGGTGTTGCCTGTGTCGAAACAACTTTCATGGTAGATTTCATCTTCTCCTTCTTCCAATGATCATACAGCATATGAGCACCTCTTGAGTTGCAATGAAGATATTTCTTCACATCGTCTGCCGTACCACCGAGATTGAAAATCTCTTCTGATACATGACCATCTTTCTTATTCTTGTATTTCTCCGGTTCACAGAGAACATACGCAAGGTAGATACTGATATGGAAGTTCCTCACAATGTGTTGTAAGTTCTTTCCATTATACGTATCTTTTACCTTCTTTGCCAAGACTTCAAAATCACTCATAGATTAATCATCCTTTCTTAGAAGAATCGAATTCCAATGAAGTATGCTGACATCCCTAATTCTGCTAAGGAAATGGCAGCAAAAAATGCCATGAAATATTCTCCAATGCTCCAAAGAATTCGATAGAGTTTTTCATCCATCTTTCCTGACTGCTCTCTTGCAATAAAGAAGATAGTAATGAATACAAAGCACTGAATGACTACCACGGATAAATGGCATAATTCTTTTACAAGTGTATGTGACATCGTATTCTCCTTTCTAAGAGGATTAAAAAATAAGGAACGATGATAGGGGCATCGTTCCTTATTTTCTATCAAATTGTTTTTGTAAGGAAAACGTTAACGGGTTGTCTTGAAAAATCTTCTTCGAATTTATGCGTTCAGCTTCTGAACAGCTTTACGAATTTCTTTCGCAACTCCATTCATGGCTGTGAACACGCCGAAGATCACGACATACTTATCCGTCATCTTGACAGAGAATGCCTTGTTCTTCTTGAACTTCTTCGTTGCCTTGATGAGATGTTTCACTTTCGTGAAACCTTTCTCCTCGCGAACTACTTCGACATTCTTCAGTTCATCTTCATGAATCATATCGAACGTCAGGTTGTCTTCCTTTGCTTCGTATTTCCCGTTGTCATTCAGCTTGCAAAGAAGCTGAGCGACAACAACAGGATCATACGGATCCTGGTAGTAAGGAATCTCTGAGACCGTATAAGTCATTGCATAATGGCTCATACGGCCCTTGATCCCTTCATCGTTATATGCGGAAGATGCTCCGAGCATCTTCTTCTCATAGCGCTTTTTCGTTTTCTTCGCCGCTTTCTTATCGACGAAGAGACCAATCTGACGATTGGACCAGCCTTCTTTGAGTTCGTACATCACATTTTCTTTTGCCATTTGTATCTTCTCCTTTTAAACTAGAATGAATATATAGGAAACTTGAAAGATTATTTTTTTTCTTCCAAGCTTTCTACTGATTGATGAATCATTTCATCTATTTGTATAATATATATTTAAAAACTATTTTGAAAACGGAGAAAGAAAACTTAGATCTTGAATCTAAGTTTTCTTTAAGGTTATTTACTATTGGATTATTTTTTTCTATCAACAGAAATATTCATAAAATAATCCATCATAATTTCATGGGACGTAAATACACCGAATAAAATAATATCCGAGTGTTCATAATCGTCACATGGAATTTGGAACAAATTATTTACTTCAAATCCATCTATTTTTTTGAGTAAATTAAATCCAGACCCAAATGGCTTTTGAACAGGCTGAAGAAACATATCTTCCCAATCACAAACATTAATACAGACATTATCATCCCATGTAATGTAAGAATTTTTTTCTTCATCATAAATTGTTTTCACGCTAACAACAATTACTGGATTCTTGTTAGGATTATAAACTGGAATTTCTTCCATCACTAACATATCATCCATATCTTTGAAATATTTATCGCGATTTTCTTTATTTCGGAAAATCACTGATGCATTTTTAAATTGCTTTTTGTATTTTTCATATGCAATTTCAGCATCTTTCACATTTTTATAGTACCCAAGGATTTTTTCTTCGTTTGTTGCATCATTTGCAAGCATAAGGCAGACCATTGTATTTTCATTATAAAGTTCCATTTTTACTTCTCCTTTTTTTAAAGTTTCTTTAAAAATCCAAGCTTTTGTAAATCTTTTTTTCTATTATTGATAATATTACGATAACTATCTTCATTTGCTCCTTCGATTGGAAGTTGTTGAATGATATCCTTTGGTCGTAATCCTGCTTTCAATAGACCATCAATTTTATCGTAATATTTCAAAAATTTTTTTTGTCTTCTAGGTGGGAAAATATATTCTTTTGATACATTTTTCCAAGTTCTCCGATTCGCAATTTCTGCAATAACCTGAGGCTTTACATGAAATCTGGAAGCAATTTCAGGATATTTATATTTCCCACTTGCAATGTATTTGCAAATTTTATGTACATCTTTCACACTGAGAATATTATCACTTACATGATAGAGTGGATCTTTTTCACTTCTTAACTTATTATTGGTCCATTCTAAGTTATCCGCCCTACAATTGTAAATATCACCATCTTTTTCATATAATTGATTATACTTCTCTGGATCAGGATTTTCTAGAAAATAATGAGCAACCAGAAATTTCACTGGAATCATAATGCTTTTTTGTAATTCAGTAACATATAATCCAACTCTTGGATATCCAGATGCATTATTTATTTCAGGTACTTGAATCCGCATACTCTTTACATTGACAACACGTCCGTAATTGCTAACTCGATATGGAAGTTTGTATCCTTTCCAAACAATTCTTGGAGACCATAGTTCGCTTGTGCAATCATCGTTGAATGATCCAAGAATATAGATACTAGGAACTTTCATATTGAGTTTCATATCCTTGATTCGTTTTTCTCTTGATCCTGAATTTAATGAGTATTTCTTATCAAAATTCAATCCAACTTCTCCGGCAATTATTCTATGAGCTTTTCCTGATTTAATAGACTGAATTACTGATAAATTTACGCCCAGTGTTTTTGCGATGTATGAAGCAGTTTTTCCTTTTAGAAGCATTTTAGATGCTTCTCGAATTTGTTCATTAGTAATTTTCATCCTAATTAATCCAGTATCATACGCGTGTTGCGTATTTCTAGAATATTCAACCCATTCAAGATTCCATACTGCATTATTATGTGTATTTCCATCCAAATGATTTACTACTGGGCAGTTATCAGGATTTTGAATATACGTTTCAGCTACAACACGATGTACCATTGCATTATACGGCTTTCCTTTGTAGTATAAAGTAAAATGATAGTAATGATGATCATCATCTTTATAACGTAAACGCTTACCATACTTATTGAAAATATTTCCTAGTTTATCTACAAAATACTCAGTTACATTTCCTCTAAATATAGCCTTAGATAATTCATTCTTCATATAAATCCTCCTTTCTAAATTATCTAATATAATGTTTGTACCATTTAAACTTTATGTTAAATGAAAGATTAAAAATAATTTAGTTAAAAAAGATGTACTATAGATAATTTTTATCTATAGTACATCTTAAATATCGTTATATATGTGCTGTATAGTGTCAGAGGAGATTATGGACGCTCATCCATTTCTTATACGTCTCCTGCGGACTCGTGCCAAGATTCCCTTCACGATACTGCTTGATGTAGAAATTGCTCTGAATAGGAAGCGTAGACACATTTTCGTCATTTGCATTCTCTAAAGATCGTTACTCTTTAGACGCTTTTTTAAAGCTGCTATATGTCACCATATAGATTAGACTATATCTTCATCCTAATAAATAGGATGGCTACCATTTCCACCCACTTGAGTGTACTCCCATAAGGGATAGTCGTTGAACCTTCTCTAGTTACCTAGAGCTTGGCTGCTGATTGTCTCTTATTACTAAGAGAGTTCCCAGCAATTAGATAGCTTTTTTCTATATCATTACTGATATAGGCAGCAAGAAAATTTACCGCTGGCAGCACATGATGTTAGGAATGTTCGGCGTGATTGGATTTCTGTAATTCGTCTCAATGTTGAAAGAGAACTGATACTGACGATACGTAATAATCGTATCCGTCAGCGGAAGAACCACAATACGGAATCCTTTCTGAATTTCCTCTTTCTGAGAAGCGATGAACTGAACACGCGTACCATTGACCGTGGAAACACCAAACTTGTAATCAAGCTGGACGCCACCGACATTCGATCCCTGGTTCAGAACCCATTTAATATGGTCATCCGTTGCCGTGAGCATTTCCATGACATACGTATTTGCAGACACTGCAAACATGATGCGTTCATCACGAAGCTTCGTCTTCAGGTATGCAAGAACACGCTCGAAATAGTAACGAATCTGCTCGGAGCGCCATTGCGATTCCGGAGCCATGTACGGCGTCGGAGCAGCAAGGTCAAACTCAAAAGCATCTGCAAACGTGAAGTTGTAGCCCATCGGCTGGAACACACGCGTCGACTCAATTTCCAGCGTATTGTTGTAGGAATCCTCGAGGAAGCGCTTCGTATTGGAGTCAGCCGTCTGAGCTGCGACATCCGACATATCGGAGACCATCTCAACCGTGACATCAATGTTCGCAAGAGCTTTCTCTTCCTTAATACGCTCAATCGTCAGACCAGCATTGAAACGCTCTTTCTCGGAGATCGTGAACTGACGATTCTCACGAAGTTTATCGAGCTCAATGATAGCATCGTTGTTCGCATTGGAAAGATGGCCACCAAACTGCACAGAGATCTTCTTAGCATCGACATTCGTGTTATCGGTGTTCACCGTAACATTGACGACGCCCGTGTAGAAGTCAACCGTACCATAGACGTAAATCTTGGTCGGAACCGTAATGGCAGCCTGCTTCGAAGGAACTTCGACGGTGTTGTTAAAGGTCTTCGTTGCATAATCCGGACGGATGTCAAGATTTGCAAGTTCAACCTCTTCCGTACCAGCCGTAGCATCCGACGGAACCGTAACTTTCAGTCCATTGATGGAGAAATCGTAGCCAAGTGCATCACGCGTCGACAGAGAACCATCGGACTCTTCCAGAACGTTCAACTGAACGCAATCAGCAAGCGCATACCACTTCGTGGTAACACGTTTACCAATGGACTGATCCGTGAACTCTGCATAGGAACCATCATAGAAGCACTCCGGGAAGAATTTCTTATTACCGGCAGCATCTTTGAGGAACCGACGCTCATACGCATATTTGATGATCGGCGTATCCGTAACGATCGTATGTACCATATCCTTAAACTGATTCAGGATATACTCCTTCTTCAGAATCGGCATGGTAGCCGTAACGATCGGGGAGAGCATACCAACGTTGGATGCCTCGTCAACCATCATCTGACGCGAGTTCTCAATGAACTGATCGAGTTTCGCCGCATGATTCGACGTATACTCATCAACGCCTGCACCATAGTGATCGAATGACGACTCCGACGTCGGATTGAGAACATCACCAAACATACGATCTTTAAAATCGTCAAACAGCGTCTGACTCGTAACAATACGATTCATGGACTGCATCGGATTCATCTGATACGTATTTGTGAAGCTCTCAAGCGTGTCTTTGATCGTCTTCTTATAGCTATCGTCGGATTCGGTCGTAAACGATCCAATACCGACAGTCGGCTTAAAATCTGGATCATAAATATGCTGATACATATTTCGAACCACCTTTCTTTGAATTTTCATTATGGTTAAATTTATCTAATTGTTTGATCTTCAGATTCTAATTCTCAAGGAAATACTTAGGATCTGAGAGATCATGCATCAGAAAGACCAGAAACGTTATGATTTTTCTTTACTATCTTATTTTACAGCATTAATCTCTTTCTCGGTCGATTTCATCTTACGAATCATCTCCAAATTAATTTCCAAGATCTGAATGATGTAATTGAAATTGTAAAGATTAATATCCGCTTCATTATCTTCATAATACATCATGAGATATCTCATGACAAACTGGCGTAAGTTCAAGAGATTTCTCTTTACCTGATTGTACGTTACCGATGCAATGATAGATTCTTTATCCGAGTTATCAATGGACGAGATAAAGGAACTAATCGTATTATAGAGTTCCACATAATTATTCCGAAGCATCGTTTTGTTATTCTTCTTATCGATTTCGGTAATCTTCTGTGGATCTTCTCCATTCTCTGACATATCAGATGTTGCATTAACATCTCCCATGTCAGCTCCTTGGTCAACATCAGCATTGGGTTCTTTCCCATCTTCAGGATTATCTTCTCCACCAAAATCTGCATCCATATCCTCCAGATTATCTCCACCGGTTGCATCTGCATTCGGATCGTTTCCTGTTCCAACATCATCCGCTGGTGCAGGATTTTCACCCGAATTTGCATCTGTAGGATTATCTCCTTCCGCTGGAGGAGTATCTGTTCCGGTATCATCTGGAGGAGGCATTGCAGGATCATCAGTTCCTGCTGTGTCTGCTGGAGGATTTGTAGCTGCATCTGTTGCTCCTGGATCAGGAGGAGCATCGGTATCCATTCCATCATCCGGAGGAGGATTATCTTCCTCTCCTTCTGGTGCTGGAGGTTCTTCAGGGTTAGTTTCTTCTAGATTCTCTTCCCCAGTATCTTCTTGATCTTCATCTGGATCAGGAGGATCTTCTTCCTCAAGAGGTTCATCAGCTAAATCAAAATCTTCTTCTGGATCTTCATCCGGAACGTTGGTATATTCATCATCCATATTGGTCGCTAAGTTTCCTCCGACCCCAGGATCTTCAATATTCGTTCCAGTATTTTTACGACGAGTTCGTCTTGCTTCCATAACCATTGCAAGTAATGGATCCATATATTTCTTCCCTCCTATTCATGGTTATTTATCGTTCTTATGAATGCGCATCCGGAACCGATACATCAATATCGGAACGCTGTCCAAGGCTACGTCCTCCGGTGTAAGTATCAGGATCCTGAGAATAACGGAGACGAGTAATTTCTTTCTCAATCTTATTCTCAATACGCATCAAATCATATTTCGCTTTCCGGTTACCATCTGCTTTTGCATCTTCGAGTTTCTCACGCGTAACACGAAGCTCCAATTGAAGTTCCTGAATGCAACGTTTGCGAACTTTTGCACGCTGATCATCTTCGCCGTTATCAAGAGCAAGGGCTTTTGCAGACTTCACATAGAACTTCAAACGAGCCATCTTGACCGCAAACATAATCAATTTCGCAATAAGAACGAATGCGCCGCCAGGCAACAAACCAATCAGAGCCGTCGTAAGAATCTCGGATTTATACACCATAAGAAGCTTCAGGAAGATTCTACGATACTTCAACCACCAGTTATTCGTAACGACTTCTTCTTTGGCGGCTTTATCACCAACAAAGTCATTCACGACATCAATCAGTTTCTGAGCAACTGGCGTCATTGCATTTTTCACAGAATTGAATTTTACTTTTGCATTGAATGCAACTCCATGAACTGCTTTTCCAACCGTTCCAGAAACCGCTTCCATTGCAGCATGAACCGATTCCGGATTTGCAACTTCAAATGCTTCCATACTCGTTACAAAGGAGGAATCTTCCATATGGAGTTCATTCTCTGCAAGGCATGCATAAACGAAGCATTCTACGAGATAATTATCATAATCATCTGCGGTCTTAAATGCAGACTCTGGAATCAGCCACATATTCAAGCATGGGTGTGAAATAATATGTGCTTCCAAAAGATCTACTGCTTGCTTCAGATTCAAACCCTGTTTCATATAGCTTTGAATCAGAGGAAGATTCCGGAACGATTCAATTTCATAACATCCGAGAGAATCCATGACTCCAACATTTTCCAGTCCAGTTTCATTGGATTCTTTCACTGGTTTCTCATTTTCTTTCTTATCCTTCTTCAGAATCCGTTTTGGATTCAAAAGGACATATCCATCTTTCTTTGAATAGAAAAAAGTACCAAGAGTAGATTTCTTATTGATCTTCCAGATCAATGCCTTCATGAATGAAAAGACTGTGCCAGATTTCCCAGAGGGAATATCTACCTTTGCAATGATACGAGTATGCTTATTCTTTTCATTGGATTGAAAGTATTGGATCGGGAATTTTCCCATATAGTTCGAAGAAAAGAATTCGATTGCCTGTTTCCGTTCCTGCGGAGAAAGAGCTTGTTGATTTGCTGATTCCAAGGTAGGATCGTAACCTTTTGGCAAATAGGACTCTAATCCAAATTCCATATCTTCAAGAGTCATCATTTGGATACCCTTCCTTTCTATTTGTAAATACATCCGTATTCTATGGATTAAAGTCATGTCGAGTGAAGTAATGAATGGGATAGAAAAGTTTGTGTAATAATTTATCAACCTATAAACTATATAGTAACTAGAGAAAATAAATATACTATGTTACTTACGAATGACTTTTTATTCGGAATTTTTAATTGCATTATTGGTGAATCGTAAGCATCAATGACCATATGAATTTACATTTATATGGAGGTATCATATTTTTTGGCAAAAAATATGATACGATGCGATTAAAAAAATAAGCTGTATGGGTAGTTGTTGGCCCATACAGCTTATTACCGTCATATCGTTATATATGATTAACGATACAACTCTACTTTTGCTTTCAGACGATGATCAAGTGTTCCAAGATCATGATAAGCATAATTGTCAGAGTTCTCGATCAGCACGGTTGACTTTCCCATGATTGCAGCCAACTTCAATGGAACTGTGATGATATACAATCCAGGATCTTTCTTATTCGGTTGACGAAACTCTGCAATCACGGCTGCACTCTTGTGATCATGATAATCTTCATCGAACGCAAAGGTTGTCATCGGAGCACCAAGATTCATAAGAATCTGATTGTAAACGGATGCTTCTGTATTCAGAAGAACCGTTTTCACTTCTGGATCATCGGATGGAAGAATCCGACGCATCCATTCATCTGGCATATCAATGATGTTATGCGACATTCCCTGCGAAAGTGTCATCTTTGCGTCATAGAGATCTCCTTCAAACTCGAAGAAATCAGAAGTCTTTACATGGAATCCATTGTTCCGTTTGACTTCATACCCTTCACTAAAGAAGTGTGCTTCCACTAATTTCTCCATGGCTGCATTGAGAACGTGTGTACCTTTGATATCCATAAGATATATCCCTCCCATAAAATTAAAATACTGAATACTCAATGATAATATATATTTCAATGGGAAATTGAAAATCAAGAATCGTAAACAAAAAGGAAAGAGATGAATCGAATCTCTTTCCTCACATTAAGTATGTTTAAATCTTAGAGAATTCCAAGATACTTAAACATACTCTCAAGGCCATACCTGAAGGCAACTAAGTTATGTGCAAAGTTATGTTCCAGGTATGCCCGATAAGTCGGTGGTGACTTAACGGGAAATTCCGAGTATGGAATTGGCATCCCGTTCACCTCCTTTCATATACATGATAAGAGGTAATAGAATCCCATTGGATGCATTGTCGATTCTCTGCATCCAATGGGACTTCTACTGCGTTATCATTTATTCTACTGATATAATATATAGATCAAAATTTGCTTGAGATGGAATAGAAGTATCTTAGGATCAATTTTTCCTAAGATACTTCTAACGTTTACTTACAGTACAAAATCAAGTCCGAATTCTTCCATACCTTTTTCTAGAAGAGATTCGCATGCCTCTCCACAGGTACCTGATCCAGCTCCGCATTCTTTCGTGCAACCTTCTTCCAGAGAAGAATGAAGATCTCCACCGGAGAAACCAAGATCATTTACTGGACAAACACCTTTATGACCTTTCATGGCACTTCCACGTTTGTACATCGTTTCCATTTCTACATCTTCCGTATCATTCCCCAAAGAGGAAGAATCTTTCGGATCATAGAAATCATCGACATTTTCAAACACGTCAGACCAGTCATCTGCAACATGAATTGTATCCATAAATGCTTCACCTCAATTGTATATTCAAACGAATATTTTATTTTGTTTGATTATCGGTTTGTTTAAGGTGAAAGAATTTGCTTGGATTCTCTCCAGAGATAAAATCATTGAAAGCTGGATTCTTTCCATCATCCAATTCCTTGATCATACGTTTAAGTTTTCGTTTTGCTTCATCCAATCGATTATAACGTTCATCATCCTCTTCTGCATGTGGAAAGAAGAACCTATATTCTAACACAAGTTTTTCATAACCTTTTTCAATCATCAAATCTAAATTTGCTTCATCAAAATCATTCGGTATATAACTCCGATTTCTCCACTCATCATATGCAGAAAAATGATGAAGTTCGTAACGTTCTAAGATTAATTGTCGATGGATCAAATCTACCATTCGATCTGTTCTAGAAATGCTAGAAGGCTTTTTAACTTTCATTCCATGACGATCAAGAGACTCTCCCATAAGATATGCGATCGATACATCAAAAAACTCAGAAATACTCTCAAAGTTTTAAGTGTAGGGTTATAATCAGGCTTATTCTCAATTTTACTTATCGTTGCTGCTGTACAAACAGGCTTCCCATAATATTTTTCTAGCGCAATTACAAGTTGACGTTGCGACATAACGCCTTTTTCCATTCGTAGTTGTTTTAAACGAGTCATAAGAATTCCTCCTATATTACTATACTTTATATATAATATATACGAAAAAATAGTTTTGGAATTTTCCACATATTTATAACGGAGTCTATATAAAGGAGGTTTATTTATTATGGCTTTTGATTTGAAACATTTTACGGATTCGATTCTGACGCAGGAAAATGTGAAAGAGTTTCTTACGGATCGGGCTCGTCGAGAGATGATGAAATGGGCAGCCAATAAAGCAATTCCTACAGCTCGTGATGCAGTTTCTCAGTTCAATGAGAATCTTCAGGAATGTGCAAAGACAGAGACTGGATGGTGCAAGATTCGTGATGGATTCTTCCTTCCGACAGTTCTGAGCATTACGGTTTGGTTTATGCAGCAGTGTGCTACATACATTGAACAGCAGACGTCTCAGGAAACGGAAAACAAGGAAGCCTAAACGAAACGAATATGATATTGATTCTATGATGAATCAATATCATATTTTATTTCCATAGGTACAAATTTGTATATAAGGTATTACGAAAAGGAGTAAAGTAAAATGACAGATAACGAAGAAATTCAAATAAATGAAGAGCATGATACGTTTACATATCAAGGAGAAGAATTTCCCCTAGAGATTATGAAAGCATATGATGAACTTCATCGTTTGGAACTTACAATTGATCAAAAACAGACGGAGCATCTTCTTGCCCAAAAACAAGCTACTTTGAATGTGTTGCAATTATTGAAAGTATTTGCAAATCAAGGTCATAGTGGCTTTAGTGCTCCATATATTTTGGATCTCTTCCGAGATTGCGCTCTATTTCGTCCATTAACTCCATTAACCGGAGAAGATGATGAATGGGTAGCAATTGACGAAGATGATAATCCGGATCATCCAGAAGAAAATATCAGAGATTATGGAGTATTCCGTAAGAATCATGATAATAAGACTGCTTATTACATTGATGGTATTTACTTCAAGGAACCTGGAGGAGGATATTTTAGTTGCAAAGAATCTGCAATTCCAGTAACGTTTCCATGTAATGCAAAAGATTTAAAGCCAAGATATTTCGCATTGGATCATAACATTGAATTTGATGAGAATTCTCCATATAGCATCAAAAATCAAATTAAGAACGGAACGTATACGGAAGAAGGAACTGCGGAACGATCTGTTTTGATTCCGGTTGATATAGTAAAAGAGGATTGATAAGAATGACAGATCAAGAAATTGAAATTGAAGAAAAGCATTGAGTGAGATTACAGTAAGTGTATTTCTAAGAGGATTCGTTTGATGCATGTATGAAATTGCGCCTAGATATCTTCGGAGAAAGGTAGAATAGTACAATTCCATGGAGAAATGACTTTATTGATCTTGATGCATTGATTGGGAATACACACGCTGAAATTAAATCACTTGCAATTTCGAATTATAAGTTGATTCACGATATCAACTAAAAAAGAAAGTATACTAGAATTGAATCTAGTATACTTTCTTATTATGCTTTGATTCCATGAGATGAAAGATACTCAAGAATTGCAGATTTATGTTCTGCAATCAAGAGGTCTTTTACATCTTCCAGTTTATACCATTTTCCGTTTTCAATAACATCTTGATCCGACTTATCAACACGCTTACGGTATTCAGAAGAGTATTCACCCACACAAATGTATGAAACTCCTCCTATCAAATCAATACAGCGTTGTTATTCTTATCTTTGATTGTAACAAGTTCTTCCGCATACATGGAATCAGCTTTCTTCTTGAATACAACCGTACCAGAAAAATTTCGAATCATGATGATATTCATATCCGCCGGTAGATCATTCACAAAACCATGCAAAGTCATGAAACTGGCAGAATGTTCCATCTTACATTTAAACTTCTCGATATCCGTTGGAATCTCAATATCCAATGGAAGGCTTTGACCTTCTTCCTCTGCCTTTTGGATACCACTAAGGGTAAAAGCACAGACGAATCGTAATATCTGGTACGGTTTCTTCTTCCACGTATAGGTTTCCGATTTCGTTAAAGGATGAAATGGAATATTTAGATTCCTTGTGCTATTAATCTTAAGATCATTCATGAATTCTTCCCAGATATAATCATGGCTAAGAATTCTTTGCATGGAATAATTAAATTCTTCTATGGAATCTTCGAAAGTTACTTCATCAACTTTCTCATCAAAAGCATCATGATTGCGAGAACTTGACATGATCGGATAAATCGTTGGTACCATGATATACACGGTATCCTTTTCTACGTTTAATTCTTTCATTTTTCTTCTTCCTTCTTAAACCAAATATTCATTCTTTTAAAATGAATATTATCTGTAATCTTGATGATAAATCCATTCTTGGAATATTCTTCACGTCGGAGATTTATTCTTAGTTTCCATAGACACCCTGCCAATGTCTACTGTGGATTCCAACCCACTAATCAACGGCGCACTATTCGCGCATGCTTTTCGCTGGAAATCATACGGGATATAGCACTAACCCCTCCGCTTGCGCGGTACCCGGGCGCTGCCTCAACAAGTCCTCAGAAGAAGACTCTGGTCCACGGTCTTAACAACAAACCCCGGGCAAATGTAGCATATTTAATTCATTGGAATCACCTCCCCATATTATACTACGCTATAATAATATATCTTTGGAATCCTAAAAATATGATTATAGATTCTTTGTTATCGAAATCTAGAGTTGCTTGGTTTACTGGATCATAGTATTCTTTCATATAATATCATTCATATAGTAATAATGTATTTCAAACGATTTTGAGAAAAAAGAAAACTGGATGTAGAGTCCAGCTTTCTTTCCTTCGGTGTGTATCACACGATGACTTCCCTGATGAAGCACCAATCGTGCTCATTCATCTTGCAATATACCTCGTTGAAAATTTTGCATCTTTCTTCGATGCTAAGGCGATGATCATTCGTGATGTGGCCGACACGGTTCGCATCCTTCGCGCTGATATG
>Ga0256405_10008713_pt1 | contig 14338 bp, 16 predicted proteins | sample RumenRJG_02DNA_FD_189096 | JGI IMG/M metagenome (GOLD analysis project Ga0256405, IMG submission 189096) | Bovine rumen microbial communities from Lethbridge, Alberta, Canada - RJG_02 | ecosystem: Host-associated > Mammals > Digestive system > Stomach > Rumen | place: Canada: Alberta...
TCGTTCTGTGGTACGGGCAACAACCTACAGTTCCTTAACGACCTTACAGGCAACCGCCGTTGGCTGCCCTTCGAGGTGGATTTTATTGAGAATCCACGCACTAACCCTATCGACTACGAGGCTGTGTTCTCTGAGGCTTATGCGCTTTATCAGAAAGAGGATTTCCATCATTGGCTTAGCTACAATGAGATGGAACAGCTAAGTGTGCACAACGAGACGTTTGAGGCTACACAGCAGGAGCTTGAGCTTATTCGCCAGACATTCCGTCTGCCTGGCCCGGGCGAGAAGGGCGAGTTCATCACCCGTACCGGCATCATGCAGGCCATAGGATGGAATCCTGCACTGCACCTTGATGTCAACAAAATCGGTCCTGCCATGAAGAAGTTAGGTTTCGAACGTAAGCGTACTAGCAGCGAGCGTGGCTATGTGGTGTGCCGTTACAATGAGATGGAGAAATGCGAGCGTAAGTGGGCCATGGCAGAAATCGCCAAGGACGAAGACGACCCTGAAAGTGACAACAATGACACTGGTGACACTGTTTTCATATAATCCTTCGCGTACACATGTTATATTATATCCCTACGCGGTACGCGAGAGAAGTTAAGAAATAGCTGTCATATGTGTCACCATTGTCACCAACAATAAAAAAACAATTAAAAACAATCATTATGTTAGAAGTAAAAGACTATTCAAAGCAAGAGTTGGCGGATGCAATCTATGCCAACAACATTAAACCAGAAAGCCGATTGCACAAGTTGTGGCGCGAGACAAAGGGCTGTCCTGAGCTGATGGCTGATCTGAGACGATTACATTACCGCTCTGGCGATACAGGCTATACAGCCCAGATGGTGGAGCGAATAAAGTATCACCTATGTATAGACTGAAAATGTGTTAAATCTGAATTATTCTGCTTATTGTGCCGACAGTGATTGATTCTGCGTACAAAACGCCCTCACGAATGTTGTATCTTTGTAACCGGTAAGCAAGACAAGCTGTTGGGATGGCACTTACGCCTCGTCGAGACGTCACGAACCAATCGTTCAGATTATTCCTTTACCCCCATAGGGATTATCCGAACACCCTGCAGAAACTATCCGGATAGATCGTTAAGACTATCTCGACGCCCCACAGATGCCTCGGCTGCCAGCAACCTATTTTTTACATTTTTAATTTTTAAATTTTCATCTATGAGTCAGAAGTTTATTAAACTTAAGAACAACAACCGTGCAAACGCGAAGGCCTACGGTAAGTATTTTGCCACTGCCGTTTACGACAGCCACTTTGTTGGTACCGATGAGATTGCCGACTTTATCCAGCGCCAGGCATCAGTAAAGAAGAGCGACATCAAGGCCGTGCTGCAGGAGCTGGGCGAGGCTATGAAGCACTTCTTCGAGATGGGTCAGAAGATCAAGCTTGAGGGTATAGGAATACTGAAGGTTGGTTTCTCGAGCATCGGTGTCACCAAGGCCGAGGACTGCGGCGCATCAACCATCACCACACGTCGCGTGCTGTTCCAGCCAGAGACCGAGCGCGTGGTTGTGGGTCAGACAAAGAAGAGCGATGGCACCGTAAAGCAGAAGTATGTTACTGCCATCAGTCTGCTTAAGGACGTGATCTTCGAGGAGACTCACGACAACTCGATGAACGTGGAGAACGAGAGCCCTTCTAACAGTGGCAGTGGTAATACAAACCAGCCCAGCAACGGTGGCAACACTCAGCCAAGTGGCGACGTTCCAGGCGAGGGTGATTAATCGCTAACCGGGAGTGCATGTTGTCCGGGATAAAGCTACGGCTAAACAGGTAGCATAGTCTACAACATTGCCAAATCACAGCCGTGAAAGCAATCTGCTGCATGTGCTCCCTTTTTCTCTTCATGTTATCTCATCACACATCAAACATCATCCATCAAACATCTATTATGTCTCCAAAAGTTAGAAATTTCCTCAAATTCCTTTCTTATCTCCTCGCCGTGCTTGCTGGTGGCGGCATGGCCAGTTGTAACTTCATGAATCTTGGACCCATCATCTATTAAAACTATGCAGAAAGAATTAATCCCACTCAAGCCTGAGGATGTGAAGCTTATCGTGATTCATTGCTCCGCTACCCGCAGCGATCGCCATTACTCCGTTGACAATCTGATTGCCACAGGCGTTGCCAAATGGGGCCAGGCATCCTATCACTGGTATGTGCTCCGCAATGGCAACATTGTCCCTATCCTACCCGAGTCAGTACGTGGTGCCCATGCCCGAGGCTACAACCGCTGTTCAATCGGCATCTGCTATGAAGGCGGCATCAATACCAAGGGTAAAAACGACGACACCCGCACCCCGCAGCAGAAGGCATCACTCTACGAACTCCTGAAGCAGTTGCATCGCGACTACCCTAAGGCTCGCATCATAGGCCATCGCGAGCTTCCCCACGTAGCCAAAGACTGCCCCTGCTTCACCGCCAGCTCCGAGTACGCTGATCTCCAGCCGTAAGAGCAATCCACTACTTAATTAAGAAGCCACCTTCGGGTGGCTTTATTTGTAAACCTATGATATAGAATACAACCCCACCAAAAACATCACATGCTTTCTTTGTTTGCAACGAACAAACGAACAAAATGAATTTGTGAGTAATAATGGTTATTTCCCAAAATCCTTCTGAACACCTTCACCAATAATCTTTGCGAGATAAATATGTTCTTCTCTCACTATAACATGGGCAAAATAGTCTTCTGCAATGCCTTTAACAGTAACTACCTGATTTCTAATTCCACCAATATTATGACAATTGATGTATCGTTCAAACATATTTGAGAAAAGTCTACTTCTATATTCTTGTACTGACATGTTCTTCTTAGTTGACGGAATAAGGCTAATGAAGTCGCAGAAAAAACAAATCATTACATTTGGATGAGAAAGAAAAACATCTGCAATACACTCTTCTATCTTAGCGAGTACCCTAGGACTGGTAACATTATCTCCCTTTGTACGCTCAAGTTCTATATCTAAGACTTGAACGCCTTTATTGGTTAACTCATGAAGAACATCCTCGGATAACATCCCTATATGGTCGGATGTTATCCTCAAACGGTATTCGTCGCCTTGATCTGATTGGATGACAAATTCTTGATTCATCAGATAGTAATAACTTTTGCAGAAGACATATCATCTTTAGCAAGTTTCTTCAAACGAAGATACTTACGAACACCTATCTCACGCAGACGCTCTTCAAGCTTCCTTGATGGGTTATCGATAGTTATTTTATCTGTATATCTCATTAGTTATCAAAATATTATCCGCTGCAAAAGTAGATAAATAAAATGAAACTTCCAAACATTTTTCAAGAATTTTGTAAAATATCGCATTCTGAAGTGTTGTTTTTTTGTAAAATATCGTATTTCTACGTTTTTATTGTGTATCTTTGCGATGAAATTGGATTACCAGATGGCTTGGAAACTGAAATATCGCTGTAAGCAGTGCGGCTATGAGGCTGAGGTGTATGAGGGGCGCGGGCTCTTCAGGCAGGAGATTACGGCCATGACGTGCCCTGACTGCCAAACCATCCAGAACATTGTTGTTGGTGGCATAATTGCCGATGTGGCTCCGTCGTACAGAAGCGAGGTAGGCCGATTGTGTTTGCAATGTGGCAGCGATAACATCAGGGTTTGGGATAAGCACACTTGCCCGAAGTGCCAAGGCGAGATGGAAGAGACAGGCGAGAAAGAATTTTGGACATAAAGATATGGAAAATGTACGACTGCTCGCATATCAAAGTTTTGACATAAAACGTTCTCTATCAACAATGAATCTAAGGTGTGTGCCCTCGCCAAGGAGTGCATCGCCAGAACAGGCATGTCGCCCGACCCCATTTCTATAGCGGTAAAAGCATCAGTAACTGTCAACTCGCTAGTATGTTTCAATCCAATTTCTATCATTTCGTCTTAAACTATTATAATCTTGCGTGCAAAAGTACAAAAAACCGTGGAGAAATATGTACCTTTGCGATGAAATTATAAAGTTTATGAGAAAAGCTAGTCGTCAAATGGATGCCACATTCGCATTAGAGGTATTTGATAAGGCTCCATACATTACAGTAAGCATGACGCGTCCTGATGGGAGTCCATACGGATTACCACTATCGTTGGCACGTACTGATGATAAAACATTTTATTTCCATTGTGCCTTGGAGGGCGACAAATTGGACTGCATAGCACATAACCCGACGGTATTTCTGTCGGCTGTTACAAAATGTGCCCCCACTGTTGGTCTGAAGGATGGGAGTTTTACGCTACAATTTAAGTCAGCAACAGCAGTTGGAAAAGCAGAGATAGTGACTGACCGCGAAGAGAAAATTGCTGGTCTGCGAGCCATCTGCCAGAGATTCCTTCCTCACCACATGGATGCTTTTGATGATGCCATTGCCCGCAGCATAGAACGTACAGCCGTGGTACGCATAACCTTGACAGAACCTCCCGTTGGAAAACGCAAGCAATATGATAAAGAGGGAGAGGAATTAAAATATGGCAGAATGGAATGAAACGTTTTGAGTTGAACCTACGAGACCTTGGTGGAATACCTTTCGCTGGAGGTGTTATCCCACATGGTGTGTTTCTGCGTAGCGGAAAACTTAGCATCTTTACCAAAGAGGAATGCTCAGATTTCTGCAGAAAGCATAACATAGGCTGTGTGATTGACCTTCGTACGCCTGTCGAGTCGGCAGAGTTCCAGGATCCTTTGCCTGATAATGTGAAATATCTGCAGATTCCGCTATTGCAGGATGCTGCTGTTGGCATAACACATGAGACGGGTTCTGACCCGATGACCATCATTCGCAATCTGCGTAAACATCCCGAGAAACTGAAAGAAATGGTTCCCGACTTTGAGGCTCTTTATATCGATGTTGTTACTGATGACTACAGCCGTGCACAGCTGGATAAGGTGGTGGCTACCCTGAGAGAAAATGCCGAGAAGGGTATTTGTACGCTCTTTCATTGTACAGCGGGAAAGGACAGAACTGGTATTGCGAGTATGGCACTGCTAAAGTCGTATGGAGTAAGCGATGAAGAAATTATCCGTGATTATATGCGAACCAACCGAAATGCTTTCTGGCCAACAATCAAAAAGTGCATAGGTGTTGCAATTCTTACCGGAAACTGGGACTTAGTTAAAATTGGCTATAACTCCTTTATGGCCGACCGGAAGTTGATTGAAACAGCAATAAAACACTATAAGTAATCAAATAAGTTGATGGTGCCAGCATCTTCTTCGACATTAAGAGATGGCACTTTCTCTACCATTTTTGTTGTGCCATTTGTTTTATCTATATAGAAATGCACAAAAGCTCCTGTATAGCTTCGAAATACTACTTGATACGTAGAATCAGTCTCTTCGCCCATCTGCAGATACATAATGTCGGGATTATCCTTTGCTACGCTCCAGTCATACTCCTTATGGCAATAGTTGTTCACACCCTCGAAAGCCATTTCTGCCGTAATCGTTCTCAATGTATCTTTCATTTGCACATCAGATGACGGCGAAACATTAGGCGTGAAATTACTATAACCAATTAGTATGATTTGGATAATAAGAATTGCAGGAACTCCGTACTTAAACTTCTTATGCATGGTCTTGTGATGCCATACTTTCATACCCAACCAAGTGCCGATGCTACCTCCGATAATGGCCAACAAAAGCAATGTGGCTTCTGATATGCGCCACTTGCCTTTCTTTGCTTGCCACTTGTCAATGCCATAGACAAGGAATGCCAGTATGTTTACACCTACTATATAATATAACAACATTTCTTTCATAGCTTTTTTGTATAATTTAATCGCAAAGATACGTATTTCCCTCGTTTTTTTCGTATTTTTGCACCCAAGTTTACAATACTTTAAGAAAGGATATGGTACAGCAAATTGAGATAACTCTGAATCCTAAGCGTCGTGGATTCCATTTGGTAACGAGCGAGATTGTTAGTCAGATGCCGAAACTGCCGAAGACTGGCATCGTGAATATCTTTACGAAGCACACAAGTTGCGGACTGAGCATCAACGAAAATTGCGATCCAGATGTTCGTGTAGATATGGAAACCATCTTCAATCGATTGGTTCCAGAGAATCGCCCTGAGTACGAGCATACACTGGAGGGGGCAGATGATATGCCCGCTCACGCCAAATCAACGCTGAGCGGTGTCAGCATCACTATCCCCATCACCGATGGTCGCTTAAACCTCGGCACATGGCAGGGTATCTACTTCTGTGAATACAGAAACTATGGTGGTTCCAGGGAGTTGGTAGTGACAATCATAGGCGAATAAGAATATGAAAAAATTAATTGTTCTTGAATCTTTCGCCTACGAAACCTTGAACTTTGTTCGAGCCTGCTCACGCTCGGCAGAGACGAAACAGGTTTCACTCTGCTCTCGCTCAATCGCAGCCTTGTCCAACTTGACCTTCGGTCGAGTTTGCTTACGCTCGGGATTGCTCAAACATGTTTGGCAATTCTCTCGCTGAATCGCAAACTTCGCCTGCAATGAGGTCGAAATGCTGGAATACGGGCGGTGTCGGAGATAAATCGTAATAGTCCATCTCTGCTATTGGCAGGCAAAAGTATTCCATCTGGTCATAACTTGTATAAAGGCGGGGCAGCACGGGATTGTGGTCGTATATCCATCGCTTCACATCGTCTTCGACATTGAAGTTCACCATGCCTGAGCATCTGACGGATATATTATCTGCGTATGCCAATATCTCAACATTGGGATTCTGGCGTAACTCCCGATAGACCGCCTTCTGTGCAGAAGTGGCAAAGTAGAGCACATGCCCTTCTTGTTTCATGATCTGGAAGATGCGCAACTTAGGAAAGTTGCCCTCGCTTGTGGCGAAAGCAACTTCTTTGTGCTCTTTCAGGAACTGAAAAGCTTTGTCGAACATATCGCTTACCATTTCAGTTCTTCTTGAAGGATGACACCATCAGTCATAGGACTGTCTGCTTCGGTGAAGGCATTGGCCTTGTATTGGATGCAGAGCATAGTCAGGTTCTCGCTGCCGGTGTTCTTCAGCGCACGCTTGCCATCAGGAGCGACGCGGATAATGGTGCCCTCGCTGACAGGGAAAATCTCACCATCCACCTGATACTGGCCTTCGCCCTTCAAGATGAAGTATAGTTCCTCATGAGTCTTGTGGGTATGCAAGAAACCACTGTCCTGACCTGGAACGAGTGTCTGGAACGAGAACTCGCTTCCTGTAGCACCTACAGCCTGATCTGCGAATACCTTACCTTGAATGGTTACGTTCGGTCCCATCGGAAGCACATGCTCGATAATCTCACTCATCTTACCTACGCTTACTGCTTTGTAATTCTTGCCACTCTTAATTGTCTCAATCTGTTTCATAATTCTTATTCGTTTAAAATGTTATTTACTGGGTGCAGCCTGTCCTCGCGGTGCAATTATCTCGAATTGCACCGCAAAGGTACGGCAAGTTTTTCATTCCCACAAGAAGGCACTTTTTGGTGAGATAGTTACCAAATAGTAGGAATTGTGATGTTATCGGGCTTCTGCGAAAGTGACGTTAACTTAGATTAACTAAGTATAATTTGGTTATTAGCCTGTCCTATCAGGCAATTTCACATGGATGCACATCATTGTAAGGTCGTCGTTGGGTTCGGCGCCGTGACGATGGCGCTCTACTTCGCGCTCCATGCGTTCTATCACTTGGCGAGAGCTCTCATAGTCGGTACTGCGCAGAATGTCTATCAGCTTCTGTTCGCCAAGTTGTTCCTTCTGCTCGTTTTCGGCTTCGTTCAGTCCGTCGCTATACACAAAGAGTACCCTACCCTTCACGTTTTCCATCTGTTCGCCTTCATACTCTAAGTTGGGCCAAAGGCCGATAGGTGCGTTTGATTTTACATCTAAGAACGCGCCCTGATGGTCGCCTCCGCCAATCACAGGTGGGTTATGGCCGGCATTGCAGAAATCAAGATGGCCTGTCTGCAGGTCGAGCAGTCCGATAAACATGGTAACAAACATTCCGCTCTCGTTGCCCTCGGTAAGCTCTGCGTTCAGTCGGGTGGCTATCACGTCGGGCATCATTCGCTGTTTTGCAAAGGTGCGCATCAGTCGTATGGTTTGAGCCATAAACAATGCGGCAGGCACTCCTTTTCCTGACACGTCGCCCACACAGAAGTAAAGGCGATCGCCGTCCATGATATAGTCGTAGAGGTCGCCCCCCACTTCGCGAGCTGGTGTCATCGATGCATACAGGTCAAGTTCCTGGCGCTCTGGGAATACATGCGGAACCATCGACTGCTGTATTTCCTTAGCGATACGCAGTTCGCTCTCTATTCGTTCCTTGGCTGCTTTTACCTCGGCGAGACGGCGAGCAGCACGCCGGCGATACAAGCTGTAAACGACAAAGAAGATGGCTACCAGCACAAAGGCTATCAGCACAGCCACCAACTGCTGACGGGCGATGCTGGCCTCTTGTTCGGCTATCTTGGCCTCTTTTTTCTGTGTCTCGTATATCACAGCCAACTGGCTTGCATCGTCGCTCTTGTTCAGCGAGTCGACAGCGCCCAGATGATCTACGATTCGTGTGGCAGTCTTAAGTGCCAAGTCGCGTCGACCGTTCTCCAGCTCTGCATGATATTTCATGCCCAACATCTGCTGATAGTCGGTATTCATGGGGTATCCGTTGGCTATACACATCGAGTCCCAGCGATTATATATGGCTAAGAGTTTATCCCATCGGCGAGCGTTTTCGTAGTACAATTGTGGCGAAATCCAGTCCTCGCCACTCTTGGCTATCTCCGTCTGCTGATATGCATTGAAGTGTCGTTCGGCCTCTTTCGGATTGTCGGCCTTCATATATACCTCGGCCTTGGTGAGCTCGAGTTTCGACAGACAATAGTCGGCCATACCTTCGGGTACGTCGGGGGCTGAGATGGCTTTCTTGTACGTTTGTTCCATACGTGGCAACCACTCCAGAGCGGTCTTAATATCGCAGATGGCAAAGTGCTGCACAGCCTCGCCTGTAGAGCGATACCACATATAACACAACTCCCATTGGGGATTGTCGCCTATCAGCGCCTCGAACTTACGATAGGCATCGTCGCAGCTTTTTATACCCTCGCTCACGCGCGCCAGTCTGATCTGCCCCATACCCATCTGAGCCATAAAGCGCGCCTCGTAGGCCTTTAGTTCTGGCTCTTCCTCCTGAGCCGACTTGTCGAGTGCAGCTGTTATCAGGTCGATGCCTTTTTTATATTCGCCGTTGTCGAAGGCTGTAGAAATAAGGTATTGCCACGTTTGGTAGTACAGCGTAGGATTGTGTTCGTACAGTCGTTTTTCGGCCAGTGCCTTATTGCCGTAGTACTCCACCATACGGTATTGTTTGGTTTCGAAACTTTCTACAGCCCTCCGCGCATTAGCCACGGCTATGCTGTCGAGCCCGTCGTCAGTACGTTCCATTCCTGGTCCGTCGAGCGGGCGAAAAAAGTCGCACCCTACAAATGTCAATGCAGTGGTCAGTAGTAATACCAATCGTTTCATATGCTATAATCCTAAATTGTGAGGACAAAAATACGAATTAAATTCCAAAAACGACTACCTTTGCTCTCGATTTTAATATGTTTTTTGATTTTACGACTAATGAGGCAGAGCCCAAAACGCTTTGTTTTCCTACTTTTTCGATGGATTATTTGGTAGTTCCACCCAAAAACACTATCTTTGCATATCGGCTGATAACTCGAAATAAAAACTATTGATATAGAAAATAAAATCTATGGCGACACTCTTGATTCTTTGCCAATTGTTTATAGTACTGGCCCTGATCTTTATTGGTGCCAGAGTGGGAGGCATCGGACTTGGTATCTACGGCATGGTAGGTGTATTCATCCTTGTATTCATCTTCGGCTTACAACCAGGCAAACTACCCATCGACGTGATGCTGATTATTGCATCGGTGATTACGGCAACGGCTACACTGCAGGCTGCTGGTGGGCTTGACTACCTAGTGGGGCTGGCAGCTAAGTTCCTACGTAAGCACCCCACTCACATAACTTACTATGGTCCGCTCACCACCTGGCTCTTCTGTCTCGTGGCAGGTACGGCCCACACCTCTTATTCCCTATTGCCCATTATCGCTGAGATTGCCAAGAACTCTAAAATCCGCCCTGAGCGCCCCATGACGGTGGCCACGATTTCTGCCTCGCTGGGTATCACCGGGTCGCCCATGTCGGCTGCTACGGCTGCAGTAATCTCTACCGACCTGCTAGGTGGAAAAGGCATCGAACTGAAGGACATTCTCCTTGTTTGCATCCCAGCTTCGCTGATTGCCATTCTTGTGTCTGCATTCGTTCAGAACCGTGTGGGCAAGGAATTGGAAGATGACCCTGAATACCAGCGCAGAGTGCGCGAAGGTATGATTGATCCTGAAGCCGAGGCTAAGGTCATGTCAGAGATAGAACAGAATCCTAATCCCCGTGCTAAATGGAGTGTGCTGGCGTTTCTGCTGGGCGTGGTCCTCGTGGTCATCTTTGGCAGTGTGCCATCTCTGCGTCCTACGTACGAGGCCGACGGTGTAGTCACCCGACTCTCGATGCCTGAGACGATTGAGATTCTGATGATGTCGATTGCTGCTCTCATTCTGATTGTGGGTAAGGCGAGCGTGAAGGAAGCCGTCAGCGGCAACATCTTTGCTGCCGGTATGAATGCCATGATAGCTATCTTTGGTATCGCATGGATGGGCGACACCTTCTTCAATGGCAACATCGAGTTCTTCAAGAGTCATATCGCCGACATTGTGACTCAGTATCCGTTCCTCTTCTCCGTGGCCTTGTTTATCATGAGTATCATGCTTTTCTCACAGGCTGCTGCTGTGCGCACCCTTTTCCCGTTGGGCATCGGTCTGGGCATTCCGCCATTGGCACTCGTGGCTATGTTTCCTGCCGTGAATGGTTATTTCTTCATTCCAAACTATCCGACTGAGGTGGCTGCTATCAACTTCGACACTACTGGCACAACGCGTATCGGCAAATATGTGCTCAACCACTCGTTCCAACTCTCTGGCTTTATCACAACCTTTGTCAGCATTGGCATCGGCTATCTTATTATCACATTTATATGCTGACGATTGACACAACAAACATGTGCTCGCAGACTATCGTGAGATTCAAAAGAAAATGAAACTGACGTATATATTCCATAGCGGCTTTGTGCTCGAAACGGAGCATACCATCTTGGTATTCGACTATTGGTTGGATCCAAGTGGCGTGATGGAAGATGTGCTGCGGAAGCAAAAGCCTATATATGTTTTCTCCAGCCATTTCCACGAAGATCACTTTACAAGGGATATTTTTGATTGGAAAAGACAAAAGTCGGATATCACCTACATATTAAGCAAGGATATTCTTAAACACAGAAGAGCCAATAAGGATGATGCTGATGTATGGTTGGCAAAAGGTGGTTCGTGGTCTGATGATATAGTTTCCGTCAAAGCATTAGGCAGTACAGACAGTGGTGTATCATGGATTGTAGAGACAGAAGGCAAGCGCATTTTCCATGCAGGCGACTTGAACAACTGGTATGCAAGATTCCTACCTGATGTGGTACCAGGAGAGACTATCTACAGCGAAGAATTCGACGAGGAGATTGATCCGATAGCCCACGAAAAGCAATATTTGGGCGAGTTGAAAGACATTCGCAAGGTGGCGGATGGTTTCGACCTCGTGATGTTCCCAATAGACGGACGCATAGGTAATGGCTATACCCTCGGAGGCCGACAATTCATCGAGCGTTTCAAGGTCGGCATGTTCGTTCCCATGCACTTCGTAGCCAGCGGCTTCGAATCGTCATGGCGAATGAAAGAGTTTACAGACGAAAAGCAAATTCCATTCTGGGAGATTAAAAGAGAAGGAGAAACTATACTGCTATAATAATGGATTTCCGACTGGCAAAGTTAGCCCTTTCACCATTTGGCATGGAGGTTGTATAATCAATGAATAAAGACGAAAAGCGACTGCTACAAAGGAAACGTCTGATGGATAATAAAATCTATCAGACAATGAACGATATCACTCGTTACATGGATCGCTATTATCTTGACGCTGTCATTGGAATCATTCCTGGATGGGGCGATATGATTACAATATTATGCGTAGTGCCTTTCATCTATTTCTCAACGCGCGTCATCAAAAGCATCCCCCTTACTCTTGCAATTATCAACAATGCACTCCGTGATGTGCTATTGGGTATGATACCATTCTTTATTGGCGACGTTATTGATGTATTCCACCGCGCTAACACTAAGAACATGGCGATGATTCAAGGATTTGTTGACGGCAACGTGACCGTAACAAAGGAGGTGAATCAAAAAGCTATACAATCAGCCGTTATAATAATCATCCTACTTATACTCATTGCTCTTATGATATGGACTTTGGCAAGTTTCGGTAGTTACTTATATTCACTAATCGCCTAATAGTCAAGCATTTAGAATTAAATTAAAATTTTACTCAGTGGTGTGAGTAATTTTACTCAGTGCAAATAAACTACACTTTTCAATGAGTTTTAGCACCCAAAAACTACACTTTTCAATAAAAATCCCCATACAAAATTACAAATAACCGAACCAAACTTTCACAAACGACCGAACAAAATCACTACAAACAACCGAAAAATCAAAAAAAATTTGGACAATTCAATATAAATCTGTAACTTTGCGCACAAAATCAACAACGAATAAAATGATGGATAATATGTATAAACCAAGAATTGTTGACAGACTTTTGGCTCGCAAGCTGGCAGGTAAGGGTGCAGTGTTGATTGAAGGACCAAAATGGTGCGGCAAGACAACGACAGCGCGCCAGCAAGCTAAGAGTCTGCTTGATTTAGGAGACACAGAAGTTTTAAAACAGAGCAAGCAGATGATGGAAATCAGTTCAAAGACGCTCCTTCAAGGCGAAACACCCAGACTGATTGACGAATGGCAGACGATAACAGAACTATGGGATACTATCAGAAATGAAGTGGATAAGCGAAATGCGTTTTCTCAATTCATCCTGACTGGTTCTACAGTTGCACCACAGGCTGAAGATACAGTTCATAGTGGGACGGGGCGTATTGGCAGAGTCAAGATGCGTCCGATGAGTCTATATGAGTCTGGAGAATCTACGGGTAGCGTCAGCCTAACAAATCTCTTTGATGGCGAGACGTTTGCTCCCCAACCCAATAGCATCGATTTGGAGCGCATTGCCTATCTGACTTGTCGTGGCGGTTGGCCTCAAGCAACAATGCTAGAAGGTGATATTGCACTGGATCAGGCTTTTGGCTATGTTGATGACATAGCAGAAAGAGATATACAACGAGTAGATGGTGTAAAACGCAGCCCAGAACGTACGCGTCTGTTGCTTCGTTCTTATGCCCGTAATATTTCTCAGCAAGTGCCCTATAGTACCATTAAGGCCGATATGCTATCAAACGACGCAAAAACACTTGACGAGGATACCGTCGCTGACTATATCAAGGCTCTAAGAAAGCTTTTTGTGATTGAAGACCTCGATGCATGGAATCCTAACATCCGCAGTAAGGCTGCGATTCGTACTAGCGATACTCGTCATTTCGTTGACCCAAGCATTGGTACGGCATCATTAGGTTTAGGTCCAAAAGACCTGATAAACGATTTGGACTCATTTGGTCTTATCTTCGAAGATATGGCTGTACGCGACCTACGTGTATTTGCTGAAGCACTTGATGGGAAGCTCTATCATTATCGCGACAGTTCAGGGCTTGAGTGCGACACCGTGCTACATCGCCGTAATGGAACATATGGACTGATAGAGGTAAAACTTGGCGGCGAAAAGCTGATAAACGATGGTGCTGATGCATTGAATACGCTTGCAAACACCATTGATACAACGAAAATGAAAAAGCCTTCATTTAAGATGGTTCTTACAGCAGTTGGGCCTTATGCATACCAAAGGCCAGACGGCATATTTGTGGTTCCCATTGGTTGTTTAAAAGATTAATATAAACAAGACAAACTAAAAATCCCCGCCAAGGTAAAACTTGACGGGGTTCTTTTTTATAGTGATTGAAGGGATTACTCTTCAACAGCTGCCTGTGCGGCGGCTAACGAATACTGATTATCAGCACATTACGGCGAATCTGGGAAACATTTGGGAAACATTATGAGCATATACTGCACATTCTGCACCCGATTTCCTTAAAATATCCGACCATTTTTGCCACTTCGACTACTTTTCGATATTTTAATTGTTAAACACTATTGTTAGAACACAGATTGCATTACGACTTTTCAGCACGTTCTGCAAATTTTGCTTGCAAAATTAAT
>Ga0256405_10008714_pt1 | contig 14338 bp, 8 predicted proteins | sample RumenRJG_02DNA_FD_189096 | JGI IMG/M metagenome (GOLD analysis project Ga0256405, IMG submission 189096) | Bovine rumen microbial communities from Lethbridge, Alberta, Canada - RJG_02 | ecosystem: Host-associated > Mammals > Digestive system > Stomach > Rumen | place: Canada: Alberta | collected...
AGGATCCGTGACCGGAGTATGCCACCCAGGTATCGTTCTCGTACACCCAGAATTTAATCTCGGGTGCGGCCGCGGGAGCAGATTCCGCGTCCGAGGCATCCGTGAACAATACAGCCGATAAGAGACATACCATCACAATTGCCGCTGTCACAATCTGTTTTTTTACTATTCCTTTATTGTTCCGTTCAATCACTGATATCCGATCAAACATGCACTCTCCTCCTCAACAAACATATTACCGCAATAATTGCCCAAACCGCAACTAAACCCACAACAGCGAAAAGAAGAACAGGGAATCCCTCTTTGTCCGATACGGGTGCATCTCCTACTACATAATAGGAAAGATGGTCGATAGTGAACGTAACCGACCCGTCCGAGAATACCGCATCCTCGATCAGATGCATCGTTCCGGCATCATCCAGATACCATAGTGCCAGATTGGTTCCCGTAATAGATATCGGAAGAGTGATCTTGGCGGTTCCCCCGAGTTCGTGTATGTATTCTCCCGCAGATTCAAGGGATATACTGAAGATCACAGCCCCTTCAGGTACCTTCTCGCGCTGTTTTTCTTCGATATCCTTGGCCTCGACCGTTTTCAGACTCACTGATACCGATGCTCCCCTGGCACCTAATGCCTTCAGAACATTGTTGTCCAGTTCCATCTTTCCCTGAGGCAGGATAAGCTCTACCGGATTCACATCGTCCGCAAGGGTCTGTATATCGGTTTCACTGACGGTCGCAACGTCTCCGACCACATCATCTGTAAGGTCGATGACGGTTGCTTTGATCACGTCGTATGTGAACGTCAGTACGTTCCTGGATTCATCGGGAGATATAGCGAACCTCTCGGCGGAAACACCGCGGTAAGAATATCCTGCGATATTTCTGTCTTCGAATTCTCCGATGTTCAACTCGGTACCTGCGGAAGCTTTTCCAGCTATAGCAGATTTGATCTCGTTTCCGGAAAGATCTACAAATCTTACTGAATAGCTGTATTCGTCCTTGTCGATGAGCAGGAACTCCTCTCCGTCGAGATACAGATTGCCCCCCTTGATTCCGTCGATGTTCATTATCCCGTATTCATCGGAATACCACAGCATATCGTTCTTCCATACGGCCGAGGTGAGCGGAACATCCGAGAAATAGAACAGACGGTATTTTTCCGCGAGGGATTCGTCATATTCCAACTGTGTCGAGGCATAGAACGGGTTCATCATGTACAGGTAGTAGTCGTCTGTAATTCCCAACTCGATGAGCGCATCAGCAATGGTTCCGTCGTACGTTATGCAACGGACCTTGTTGCCCTCGCGGAGGATTATGAACTGACTGTGGATTTCTTTTCCCAGAACGCATACGTTCCCCGCATCGTTGTAGAAGTAAATCCGCCCGTCATCGGTGAAACGGACGGCCTGCGAATTGTACTGTGAGGGGACCTGTACAAAGAGGTTGCGGTATTTCGGCAACTCCTGTCCGGGAGAGTCGTAGAATATCATAATCGACATGGTCGGATCGTACGGGATGAACATCACTTCAACGGTGTCGCTGCCAGGAGGGTTGTTGAGTACGATGCCGCCGTGCGTGAAACGGCCGTGGTTGTAACTGTAGACCTTGGTTAGATTTCTTCCGTCTTCGTCATCCACATCGAACACGAAGAAGGTGGTTCCAGAGTTCACGTATCCCCGACCGTTGTACACGATGAAATTGGACTGGGCACTGGGACCCAGTTGGTAATATCTGTAATCTTCCGAAAATACACCTTTGTTGATGGATGCTGCGATCACGCCTCCGCCGGTTGCCCCGCTGTTGTCTCCGAATAGGCCTTTGGAATAAACTGTAATGTATATTGTACCGTTATAGCAAGTTACCCACCCGTCATCTAACATGAAATGCTTGAAATCTGTAAGGATCAATTCGTGGAAATCCGACTTGTCTTCCGTATTTACGGACTGGAGCGTCACTTCCCCATCTTTGGCTATACCGACCCAATAAAGGTACCCATCATAAATCTGAATGCCTCCGCTCACACCCCAATTGGTGTAACTGAGGTACCCTTCCTTTAAATGCCAAATTTGTTCACTCAAATCTGAACTGTATTTGTATATCCCTCCTGCCCCTGATGCCAGGTATATACCCGAATCATCGCTCAGAACCTTTGTGATACTGACGGGCGAGTCCTTTAGATAATTTAAATCCAAATCGTAGATTTTTTTAGCCGTGCTGTCGAATATCATTCCGTTAGCGTATCCGATGAAATGGTAGAACGACCCCGACTCCACCGAAGGGACGGATTTTAGCAGACGGCCAGTATCCAAATCATACATGTATAGCATATCGCCTGCCCGGGTGTATAAACGACCGTCTACCACCAAGGGAGTGCCAGTCCCCCCGGTCCACATTGATCCGGTGGTGTTCTGTTCAAATGAAGTCATCCACTGTAACGCTAACGGGTCTGAATCGATTGGAAAATCGACATTGTTGATCTGACGAAGGGAATCGGACGGATTACAGTACTTCTCAGAAAGACCCAGTTTCGTATCATCAGTTACACCTGTGAATGAATGATTCTCTGTGAATATTTCTCTAGAACCCTGATTGTCTGATACGTACCAATGGTCGAAAGTATATCCTTCATTGGGTATCCATTCCAAGACTATTTCGTCTTCCGGTGTTACTCTGTATCCGCTGTCGACCGCGATACCGTTGACTTTAACAATGAAATGCGAGTAACCATCAAACACCAAGCGTGGATTCGCATCTGCCCATGATGCATACAGTGTGATGTCTGCAGTGATAGGTGTTCCCGGTTCCAATATCTGACCGTTTTCTGTCGTCCATCCTAAGAATTCGCTGCGGTTCTTCTCGGGAATGGGCGAGATCTCTCTGGGTATTGTACGCCCCATACCCACAGATACGGAATCACAAGCCGTCCCGCCGCGGGAATCGAATGAAACAATGACATAGTCGGATACGACACGCTCATTGACGGTTATTACCGCTCCGTCAACATCCCCTTCGACCAGGAGTTTGATTACATAAGGCGACTCCGAATCCATTAACGATACGCTGCCCTTGTCTATTCCACAAAGGATATCGTGAGCCGTCCATGACCCGCTGACGGTAAATGAAACGATGAATCCGCCCCCGCCCTCGCAACAGTCTAAAACTGAAAAATCACCTAACGGTGAATACAGGTAAACCGTCTTTGAAGAAATCTCTATTTTTTCGTCAACCATCAGCGGCCCATCTTTGGTGGCCACAAAGAATCCTCCGAAACTGCCTCCCTCACAACCTAATAATTGATTAAAACTTATCTTGGATGCATCGATGCCCAAAGGCAAATAGAAGGTGACATCGTAAGGGTGGGCCAAGACCCATTGGCCGTTGATAAAACGTTCTAAAGTCGGAGATCTGAACAGACTGCTGGGGTATAACTCGGGATTTCCCGCTAAATATACCTCCCCCATACTGTATCCGAAGGGAACGTCACCGGTTTCTGTCAAACCGGACGGTATGAAAATACTGCCCCCCTCGTGAACCATCAAACTCAAAGAACCGACATGTTTAAGATTGGAGTCGGCGGGAATGGTGATGTAGACACCATTATCAACAGTATTAAGGAAAACATAGTCTCCGACATACTCAAGAGAACTAGGTAAAGAAATCGACGTCAAACCGGTCATCGAAAATGCACTGTTTCCGATGCGCTTCAGACCTTCTTTGAACTCAACCGTATGGAGCTTGGAACAGCTCATGAACGCATAATCGCCGATTTCGACAACGGATGAAGGTATGGAGACGAATTCCAGATATGTAGCCTGACAGGCTTTGGGTGCCACACGCGTCACATTTTCAGCAATATTGAGATGGGACTGATTGTAGGGGATTTTGATCAACGTGAATCCGGTTTCATCATACATCGCTCCATCGAAGACACGATAGAGACCGTTGGGGAACTCGAATTTCGGCAATTTCTTGCCCATCACCTCGTCATATATCCCTTGCAGGTCCTCAGGCATGACATACGTGTAATCCAACGGCTCATCCAGTTGCATGCTGTTCTCTACACCCGAAATGTCGACCATGAATGAGCATACGGTGGGAGTTCCGTCAAGTATCAATGAAAGCTTGAGAAAAGAAATCGTACCGTCCAGATCGTTTTCGAACAGTCTTTTCACTTCGATCACTGATGAATCGGTAAATGCACGGCTGCTCCAGGAAAGAACATCTTCTACTGTGCAATCGAGTACGATCTGTGAATGATCAAGACTTGTACAGTTTCTAAATGCATAATGCTCGATATTCTTCAATCCGCTGGGAAATTGAACGGTGGCCAGATTAACGCACCCGCTGAAACAATCCTGTGGTATCCTTTCCCTATCACCTTCGAATATAACTTCTTCCAGCTGTTCGCACCCCATAAAAGTAGCTCTTCCCAAGACAACTGTCTCTGGAATTGTAATTGCGTTCAGGGCAGAACCCGCGAATATTCCTTCAGAGCCGTTTATCCCCACCGCATCATCGAAAATACAATTGTCCCCGAAGGAAATTGATTCTAATTCTTTGCATTTGGAGAATGCGTTTGTCTTTACGATGCACCCCTCGCCCAGAATAAGCGTTGATATCTTTATGCCCGCAAATGCCCCGCGACCTATCTCGCAGCCTGCTGGAATTGAAAGTACAGGGTCTGCCAGATCTCCGTAAATGGCCAATGCATATTCCCCGACATACTCCAATTCGGGAGATAGGTACAATTCCACTGGTGCTTTACAACCTCTAAACGCTCTGTCTCCAATTCTCTTTACCTTCGACAAATCCAAAACCAATGGTTCGTTAGATTGAAAAACAGAATCGAATGCCTGACTGCCGACTTGCTCTATACCGCTGAAATCAAAAGTTGTAAGGGAATTGCTGCCATAGAACGCTTCTCTCCCTATTTCTTTGATTGTACCCGCAGTTGTTACTGTGACCAAATGTTCACAGTGATTGAAACACCCCCTGGGTATTGTTGAGACTCCGGATCCGATGGTTACAGAATTTAATGATGCACAAAGAGCAAATGATCTCTCCCCCAACTCTGTGACACTATCTGGAATAATTATTGAAGTCAATCCAGAGGCATAGAATGCTTCAACCCCAAAACTCTCAACCATGCCGTTTATCTCTATATTTTCCACACCGGATTGATAAAAACAACGGAATGGTATATTGGCATCAGAATTCCAATCCACCTCTTCAAGATTTTTGGTATAGTAAAAAGCATAGTCCCCTACAGTCTCTGAATTACTTGGAATTGTAATTTTGTTTAAACTTGAATATGCAAATGCCCACTTGCCTATGGAAGAAACACCTTTTTCAAAGGTTACAGATGTAATTCCCCCCTTTGTGTAAAAACAATACGCGACACCATTTGGGGATTTGAACACATCTAATTCGCTAAATGCATAGTCCTGAACCTTAACGCACCCCTTAAACACAATTGAATAATGAATCGGCTCTGCCAGTGTACCCGGTGCCATATCAGGATATTTGGGTTCTGCCTGAGACTGTAAATTACTGGTCAACCCGACGTGAAACATATATTGTCTTGCTGAATAATCTAGTAGTCTGTATTTCTGAAAACACAATCCAACAGAAATCACCTTACAATCTTTGCCGCTATAGTCTATATATTCAGGAACTGTAACAACATTTCCTTCGGTAACGTCCCCGATACCAACCAATTGTGCAACATAATCCCCATTTGAATCGGTTTCTACCCAATAACTTAATCCATCTGCCGTTTCATAGAATGATACTTTGCTATCGGGAGATGCGTACATAATCGACACGTACTGATTATAATCTTCAGGCAATAGCCTGTCAAAAGGATCTGAAGCATCATCTTGTGCGTTCGTCTCATCGAAAAAACATATGAAAATTATACAGACAATAATAAAAACGCTTATCAATGAAATGAGTGAGACTGCTTTCAATGCACCACCGCCATAACTTCAGATTATCTTTTAGCTCATCTGATAATGTTTCCGTCGACATTGACAAATATAATACGTATCACACATTGGTTGCTGGCTGCCTAAAATATTGGGCAAACTCTACAGGAACAGCACACTATGACTACATCAAATTAAAAAATACCCAAGATAATTGGAGGGGTTGCCCCCTCTGTTGAAGTTTATGCCTTTCTGCGGTAGTAGTTGAATCCGATCAGCATCGACAGGGCGATTCCGACCACCATCAGGAGACCGAGGTACAGCATGAACGTAGCACCCGAATCCTCCGAAGCGGACTCCGCAACAACCACGTAGGTGGAGTTGTGGGTGGTCTCGAAGGTTACGCTGTCGGAGGTGTGGGATATGACTCTCATCTTCTCCAGCGCGAATCCGTTCTGCCAGTATACTACAGGACCTTTGCCCTTCTCCGGGGCATAAGGCAAGGTTACCTGCATCTTCCCGGTGATAGGCTGGTCATCAGCCTTGGTGACGGTGACCTCATACGCATGAGCAGTACCGTCGACCTCCGCGGTGTTGGCTTTCTCCTCCACCTTGGCGATGACGGTCGTTCCCGTTCCGAGTGTGGAAGTGTCCTGAATCACCATGGATACATTGTCGTCCATAATGACCGTGACGGTCTTCGTCTCTTCGGGAAGGATGAACGCACCGGTATCCTTATCCAGAACGACCTCTGCCTTTCCGGATTCGTCCACCGTGGCATTCACGGCCCATATGGCGCTGATGGTCATGTCACCGGCGGGAACGGTCTTCGGTACCTCCCGGTCCCACTTGACGAAGGTGAATCCCTCCTTGGTGGGATCAGCGGGAGCGGTCACTGCGGTGCCGTACCACTGGGTTATCTTCACCACTTCGGAACCTCCGAGGGTATCGAAGGTTATCGTGTAGGTGTTGATCCCCCACTGGGCCACGAGTGTCCTGTCCCCCGCAGGCATTACAGAAGGCAGCGAGGGTTCCCATCCGAGGAAGGTATAACCTTCCCTGACAGGATTCTCGGGAGCATTCACTTCCGTGCCTACGGTCTGTGTGATACTGGCGACCGCACCGCCTCCGTTGGAATCGAAGGTAATCGTGGTCTGTGCGAACACGAACTTCGCGGCGTACTGTGCATCAGCGTTCACGGTGATGGGATAGTTCTCCTGTCCGGAGACCTTCTCGCCGTTGAGATACCAGCCGTCGAAGAGATAGCCCTCGTTGCATACTGCGCCAAGAGTTGTTTGGGTACCCTCGACGTATTCGTCTGCACCCGAGACGGTTCCCCCGGCAGCGGGATCGACGGTAACACTTACAATGTAAAGGGTAGCCAGCCTGACCTTGCAGGTGGCACTCCAACCGGTTCCGTGCACCACGATGAGATGTGCACCGGAAGAGCTCAGAGGCTCTCCGAGGTTCACCTCTACATCCTTTCCGCTGGCGGAGAGTTCCTTCCCGTCGACGTATACGAAATACATCTCGGGTCCGGGGTCGGCGTCGAGCCTGACGATCAGCCTGTCGCCGCCGCTGTACTCGACTGTAACCCCATTCTTCTCCTCGCATATCCACCTTTCGGATTCCGCATCAGACATGTCCGACCCCAGAACAGCTACCGCTAATACAACGGTAAGCAATACAGAGGCCATCAGGACTGTCTTGACTCTCATCCGCATACCTCAGGGCTTTCCGATCACTGCCTGTATCTGGGATACGGACATGATGACGGGGGAAGTGAATACCTCGACGCCGCCGGTGACGGAGGCGTTCTCGATCGTGTAGGTTGCGAATCCGTAGACAAGGTATGCTCCGGGCTTATCCTCCAGATACATGTCCTTCGAATAGGTTCCGACTGTACCGATCTCCGAGAGTTCGATATCCCAGTCTTTTACACCGGTGGTCTGACCGCTGGTGGTGAAACACCAGAGGCCGGTCTCGGTGTCCAACTCCTTGTACACGTAACGTACGAGGAAGGTTCCGTCGGTATCGATGTAACCGTCATCGGCGGTCACTGTCGCCTTGAATCCGGGGACGGTGCCGTCACCCTGGGTCTTGGCGACCTCTGTGAGAGATACGGAGTACTTGGTGGCCTTGGCGGCTTCGGTGATGTTCACCGCAACGGTGATGTCCGCATCGTTCACGGAATAGATCATGAACGTATTATCCGAGATCTTTCCGACAGAATACTCCGCGGAAGCAGGGATGTCTGCCTTCTCGAATTCACCGAGGATAACAGTGACCATACCGTAGGATCCAATCTCATTGGTCTTGGTCCAGAATGCCTTACCCTCGGCACCAGTCACGGTAAGCGACCAGGTAGTCTTGACTACTGCAGAATAATCCGCGGTCAAGGTGATGACGTCTCCTTCTCCCACATCACGATAATCCACGACATACTGTGCACCAAGCAAGAGTCCGTTAATCTTCCAACCGTTGAAGTTCATATCCGCCTTCGCAGGTGCAGCAGGCAGTGTTACCACATCACCGATATGACAGTTCTGGATTGTCTTCACTTCGGTCTCGCCATCCATGCATTTGACAACATAGTCGATTGCTGCCCATTCGCACGATATTGTAAAATCCCTGGCTGGAACTGTAATTGTATTAACAGATAGAACCACTCCATCGAATTTCAATGTCGGCTTGTATCCGATACGCTCTGATATGGCAATAGTTAGTTCGGTACCATAGTCCAGTTTGGATCCACTATTAACAACGGTGTTTCCATCCCTAACCTCGATACCGTCACCAGTTATGGTCAGATTATACTGTTTAACGTTGAACTTAGCATAGATGGTTGCACTTTCAGTAAATGCATTTTGAGTGCATTCCTGTTCGTATTTATCATCGGCGAACCACCCGGCAAACTCATATCCCTCGACGACAGGATTGTCAAGGACCTTGGACTCCCCGGCGCTGACTAGTATGTATGAAGGTTCTCCATTGATAAAGGTAGTAATCAAGAATGGATCAGTCAGATTATTGAACAAACTAGCAATGTTTTCATTGGCTACTTTGCCACCAATGGACAGTGAATAGCCCTCATCACCCTGCGTTACTGAATAATTATTGCCACTCAGCAACCCAAGACATCCTATCTCCGTATTTTTTAATTCGAGGGGATCAGAATTTAAGATGAGATTATTTCCCAAGGTAATGAGATCAATACCACAGTTATTGAGACCAGACGTTCCGATTTTCATAGACGGGGCGCCAGAAGCGGGATTGCCTGCTGTCCCCCAACTCCCAGCATATGCTCCATGGAAAACTCCATCGACTGTAACCTCATTTATTCCCGCCAATGAATAAGTACAAGGTATCAAGCTACATTTTTGATTTGACCTGTATACTCCGTAGGAATTGACAAACACGTCATTTTCAAAAATGATGTTAAAATTGAACCTGCCATGATTTTCATCTGTTGCAGCAATACCGTTATTCTCACCATGGGGTTTAGTAAAGGGCTGTGTGTTGAGAATTACAGTTCCTTCAAATACAACATTCAATGAATTGCAGGCCGAACCGCGGAACATAGCATCCGTATAATCGTTGTCAGTAGCGGGGTAGGATTCATCAACAAAAATGAGAGATCTGCCAGTGATCGCATTTGCCCCGACAAAAACCACATCATAACCATTGACCTTTTCGGGGATCACCAAAGTCTTATGATCACCTTTAACCTGCCATACTTCCTGCTCTATACCGTTCAATTTGACCATATTCTTTTCAAACTGTACTCCCAACCTTACCAAGGTTGCAAATCCAGAGGCATAGGTATAATACAGATTGCCATCGGAGTCTGTATACTCGATTCCCTTCTCCATGGTTGCAGTGTAATCATCAGTGTTCTCATTGACTTCAAGACTACCATAGTGAACATAATCCATCATGGTGCCCCGATCGCCCTCGCCACTCAGCACAGTTTGTAAGTTAGCCCCATTCTGCCAGATGTTGAAGCAACTAACAGTATAGGTCTGCCCAATCTTCAATGATGGGGTGCACTTCCCATCGCTGCTTACGTGACATACTACGTAATGACTGCTGTTCACAAAAGCTACAGCCAAGTGATCGACAGAACCAGTAACACCCTCCGGGATATCTACTGTGACGGAAACTGCTTTTTCACCATCTGTTGCTTCAGAATTATCGGTTGTGAAAAAGAAACCAGCCGAGAGAAGCACACAAAGGCCGATAACCAAGAATTTGTATCTGATTGTATCTCCTCCCTCCAAACAAAACGGGAGGAGATACAGCTACGGCTGTCAAGTTTGCCCATTGATGCTACAAACCATAATCAGATTATGGCTTACTGACACCAGTTTCTGTTATCTCTTCCCGAAAATGTTTAGAGGCGGATGTCCGCCTCTGTGTTAGGGCCTCGGATCTTCCCTCGTGTCTCCTTCCTCATACCAATCATAGTCGAAGTCATCGAAGACAAGGGTGAACTCATCCTGTTCAAGCGACTGGACACCGCTGGGAGTCGAAGGCACGTAGGACAACGGGCTCATGAATCCGAGCATGAAAGTACTCTGGCTGGACCAGGTAGTGTCATTACCGAGGTGCAGCTCCCAATAATCATAATGGGCAAAGACGTGAGTGACGTCCAGGTCATCATCATACTCGAAACGATATGTTGTGTTCTTGGACTGAGTACCAATCTGTGTAGCCTCACCATAGTAACTGTTGTTTACCACAGTTACCCAATCGGGATTTTCATCGGTACCCTGGTTTTGCAGGTAAACTACACGAAGATCGACAGTGTTGGCAATACTGTTACTGTCAAGAGCGTTCTTGAGTGCGAGTGCACAATCGGATCCGTATCCGGTGTAGGTGTTGTTTCCGATGTGGAAGGTGACCTCGTACGCGGAATCAGGGTTTCCCTGGGCGGGAATGACGTTGTAGACATGCGCAAGAGATGCGGAAGAAATCTGGTAAAGCGTGTTGGGACTGACGTTCGAAGGAACGAACGCAATGTTGGCGGACGCGAGCTGGTAGTCGTCGAAGGGCTTGTAGAATCCCATGACGGAAAGACCGCTGTCGGACGAAATGGGGTTCCAGTTACCGTTGGCGTAACGGTAGATGGTGAAATCGCTGCTGTTGTTGACGGTAGCGATCTTACCGTAGTAGGGGTTGACGTTCGTGTAGGTGCTGCCACCGGACTGGTACTGATAAGTGAAATCGGCACCGTTCAGAACAGTACTGTAATACTGCTGAGTTCCCCAGGTGAAGTCCAGTTCGACGTCACCCGTCTTAGTAGCGTTCGCAATCGCCTGGCCGGCATAGTATCCGTGACCGGAGTATGCCACCCAGGTATCGTTCTCGTACACCCAGAATTTAATCTCGGGTGCGGCCGCGGGAGCAGATTCCGCGTCCGAGGCATCCGTATAAACAACGGCTGCGAAGACGCAGGTAACCATGATCATTGCGACCATAATCTTAGTAACTTTCATAGCATTACCTTCCTCTCTCGTACTCGGTCACAGACCTCTGAGAGATAATAGTAGTTTCAATTTACGGTATTTAACCCCGACTAAACATTGGATATCCGCATCCAAAAATAGCGGGCAACGACAACAGCAACGGCCGATTCCCTGCGACAATGTTAAATCGCTAATAACCGACTAATCCCCCCGATGTCCGATCAGAAGTACGTCCCGAGGATGCACGTGTCCCGCGACATCTCGGCAGAACCGAATGAGGCCATGGCTCCGGAAGAACTCCCCGAGATCACGGTGAACGAGAACAATGTCTGCATATGCCCATATTGCACAGGGACGTTCAGGGTCAACACGCCCAATCCTCGGAACGATAAACTTTCCGAAGGAGGCGACGGCCTCCGTTGCACCAAATGCGGACATACCTGGAAGAATAGGGGTGGAACCCCCAAGAAGTGCCCGAAATGCGGATCGTACAGATGGAACGTCGAAGACACCCAATTCGAATGCCAGAAATGCCATCATGTCTGGACTTCGTCCACCGCCGACGGCCCCCAGAGATGCCCGTCCTGCAGGACATACGACTGGCGCATCCCTCCCGCGGTCAAGGAACCCGTCACCTTCCACCAACCCCACGAGAACACGCTGAGGAGATGGGTATGCGAAAAATACGATGCGGGAATGGGAGTGTTGGACATCGCACAGGAACTGAAGCTCCCGGTCCTTAAGGTGATGAACCTGGTCAGGACATACCGCGAAGTGGAGATGCCCAGGTTCTGATTCCTTCCGGTGAGTACATCCTGTTAAGGGAAAGTTCTCAGGAAAGTTGAAAACTCGAATAAAGGATTCATATCTCTCATCCATGACCTGCGTTTCTAAGGCATCGAAACGAATAGAGTAAATAACGCCTAGGTGATGTATTATTGTCCCAATCAGGGGGCCCGGCAGAGGGATGTGGCTCCTAAGCGACCTAACTCTGTCAATTCCATTTTACGGATAGACCTTCAACCCTGCACCCTTTACGCGGCCGTTCGGCCCCTTCTTTATGTACGGACGGATGATATTGAAGCAATCGTGATAGAACGACAGCTCGGAATCATTGCCAGAATTCAAGAATGTGAGACGGTGGTAACGTCTCATCACGTATGCGATGCAATCCGCCAACTGTTACATCGCCCTGTATCTCGAATCGACGAAGACAACATCCTCGACCTGAGACGAAAGCCCGTCTCGAGAAATACAGGAACGAGTGAATCGCACCGCCGGTGCGGTCTCCGTTTCATTTTATCAGCCACTCAACCGACCAGGTCTAACGCCACCATCATGGCCGCCACCCTGGCGGCCCTGGGCGATTCCGCCCCGCACATGAGGAAGACGTCCCCGTTATGCATGTCGGCCTCATCCATTATCTTCTCGGAGGCATCGACGTTGCTGCGGGAGAATTCCCAATGGGGCGGCATATAGATCCAATTGTTCTTCATCACCCATGTGGTGCATCCGACACCACCGTAAGCGGTGCTGATCTTCACCTGTTCCATCCCATCACCGATTTTGCCAGCAGCCGCAAACACCTTGATCCCCTGGTTGTAGGTCCCGAGCGTGAAACCTACGTCGATATCCACCGGACGGATGCCCATCTTCAGGTACATCTTGCGTCCGTTCTCCATCATATAAACTCCTTTCCTGTGAATCCCGACAAGTCCAGCATCCACCATTATCGACAGGAGTCCACGGAAACTCCCTTCACCGATACAAAGGTAATTACTGAGTTCGGACCTGCTGACATGAGATCTGGAATTGAGGTATATCAGAACATATGCGACATCTGCATCCGTATAACTGGAATTGGTAGGAAGAACATCGCGGTCAAGAATCAGCAAGATTGCTCCGCCCCCCTCCGGCCGATTTTTCGATGCACATCACATCGATTATGGTGGAATCAAAAATGGCCGATACGTCCGCATGTTCTGACAACGTAAACCCATTTCCACTGGATATCCTCGTACCTTCCGCCGATTTCCAGGAACGTAGATCGTCGGACGCCCATGATTGCCTCTCGCAACAGACTCCCGAGGCATATTCCGGATAAACGATGTCTTCGGTCACCGGATAATCGAAGATATGCGTGATATTAAATCCCATCGTTGGTTATTTTACATACTTATAATGTCATTAAATCAATCATGCAAAGCAATTTATTTATATATACTATTTAAATAATTACATATTTAAGTAAAATAGATTAATCATTTTTATGGATGATTAGGTAAGTATTTCCCAACTGTTATAACCAAGCATCCCGTTACCCGGAACATGCTCAGGATTCTGACACCTCCCCCTCGCAGCGGCTCCCTGGGGAACAACGAGGTCATGTTCATACTGGAAACGTTGGAGGAGAGGTTCCGCGACGGTACCCTCATCGGGAGGGGAGATATCGCCGCCGTCACCGGCATAAGGGAAGGGGCGGTCCGCACCATCCTGCAGAGGCTGGAGCACATGGGGTTCGTGAGGATCTCCAACATGGGGGTGGTATTGCTCCCCACAGGCTCCGATTTCCTGAAGGCGACGGGAGTCACCCTTATGAATCTGGACCATACGTCCTCCGCCATCGGCGAGTATCAGGTGGCCCTGCTGGTCAGAGGGATGGCCGGCATGATAGACAAGGGTGTGGAGCAGAGGGACAGCGGTCTGAAGAGCGGAGGGGACGGATGCACCACCATCATTTGCAGGAAGGGGAAGCTCATCCTCCCGCCTGACTGGGACGTCGAGTCCAATACCCCGGAGCTCGCATCGCAGATCCGGAGGTATAGTGTGATGGAGGGAGATATAGTGCTCATCGGCGGCAGCAACACGAACCGTACGATGGCCGCTGCGGCCGCCAACTCGGCGGCCTTGGAGCTCCTTGAAAAGTCACGGTCCGGAAGG
>Ga0256405_10008715_pt1 | contig 14336 bp, 1 predicted proteins | sample RumenRJG_02DNA_FD_189096 | JGI IMG/M metagenome (GOLD analysis project Ga0256405, IMG submission 189096) | Bovine rumen microbial communities from Lethbridge, Alberta, Canada - RJG_02 | ecosystem: Host-associated > Mammals > Digestive system > Stomach > Rumen | place: Canada: Alberta | collected...
GGATTGGGGATTGGGGATTGGGGATTGGGGATTGGGGATTGGGCCCAATCCCCAATCCCCAATCCCCAATCCCCAATCCCCAATCCCCATTCATTTTAATTTATATAATTAATAAATTAAAAATTAAAAAAATAAATTTCAAATTAATTAAACTTTAAATCAAGTATCATGAGTAATTTTATGCTTACTTTCCCATTCTTCAATTTTAAGTGATCTTCCATTAGGGAACCACGAAATAGATTCATTATCGATTTGATCTTTAATATACGATTCAAGTCCAGAATATTCACTTGATTCTTTATCTTCTAAATAAAATGTATAGAAAAAGTAATTCGCAACACTATGATCTTTTAAATGTTTTTCGAATCCTTCTTTTCCTGGATAATATTTCTCAATTTTTTCTTTATCTAATCCGCAAATAAAGCATATTGTTTTCATATCATCTTCTTTATCTTCTCTTGAACCTCTCAGACTTTCGAAAGTATCAACAATTAATCCAGAAACCATTTGCCAAGTAAGTCCTACCATGATAATAGTATAACTTATATCTAATGCATATCGTTTCATATCACCGTTGACATTTTCATGTTCACCTTCACCTCCTTCATCGATGAAATTTCCTAAGTTGCCTCCGGATGTGAAAGTATTAGAATAGATGAATACCATACATATTATTGGGCTATCACAGGAATTTTTGGGCATTATATCCTGGAAGAAATAGAAAATAATCAGGGAATAAAAATATATTAATATAAAGAAAAATATAAATGTATAAGCTAATTGAGCTATTGGGTCTATTATAGCTCTGAATACATATAATAATATTGGCTGGCTTAATATAAATTCTACTAAATGAAACGCGAAAAAAAATTTATGTTCTGCTATTCCTAATATTGCAATTGCCATATATAATAAAGCATAAATTACTTTTAAATCTAGTATTAAACGAATATATATAAATATTTTTTTGAAATTTTTAGTACTAAAGAAGTCTTTTATTCTATGAATTTCTAAATTACTCATTTGATTAATTCGTTCTTCATAACCTTCTTTTAAATAATCTGTATATAAAGTTTTAAAAATCAAAACCGCTTCTCTAGTCAAAAATTCAAATAATTTTACAAAACTAAAAAAAGCAATAATTATACCCAATATAGTTAAAATCAAATCAGAAGTTTCAGGAGCAATTCCGAAAAATTCAACATGATAAAGAACATCAGATCCATCAGCATCTTTTTCTGTATTATATCCAAAAAATATTAAAATATTCATTAAAATAGTTAAAGCAAATCCGACATTTTGAACTTCATTAGGATATGAAAATAATACATTTAATAACCATATATTTTTAAATTTTTTTTGTAATTGATCTAATTGCTTTATTTTGTGATATATTTTATCTTTTTCGTTCATTAAACTCATTAATTTAGTTTGTAATGAAGTTCTTTTAGCATTATCATCGAAATTTTTTTTATTTTTTTCATCAAATCCGTCGAAAAATGATAATTTTGGACAATATACTTTAAAAACTATATCATCTTTCAATATTTCAATACTTACCGAATTAACATTATAAAAGTCCATTGCTTTTTTTAATAATAAATAATTGTCATATGAATCTATTTGTTCTTTACTTAAAGAATTTCCAGGTAGCATAAAAGAAGCATATTTTTGAAATTCTGTATCATCTTTTTCAATTGATAATAAATTTTGTATTAAGAAATATAAATTAAAACCAGCTTCTGCTACTGTTTTATTTTGGAGTTCAGATTCTGAAAATTTATCACAGTTTTCATCAATATATAAAAAAAATTCGCATTCTTTTTCTAATTTTAAGTAAATTTCTAAACTTTTTTTGAAAATTAATTCATAATTGAAATCTCGAAGGATTTTTTTTATGACGTCATCTTTTGTTTTTCTTCCTTCAATTATTGATAAAAATACTAAACTTATTTTAAATATAAATAAAGATTTTTGATAGTTTGATAATTTGGAGAAAAGTTTATTTTGATTCGGATTATCTTTCTTTTTGTCATCATCTTTTCTAATAATATTAGTTGTTTCTTCCCCATCAATAATAGCAGTTAATCCCATAGATTTATGTCTTTCGACTCCAAAAGTCGTTTCAAAATCAACCGTTTGCGTTTCTTTTTTATTACTATCAAATTCATTTTTTTGTTCGACTTGAACCGTATATACTTCTGGACTTATAATTATTTCTCCAAGTATTTTATCAAATGATTCAATAATTTTGGTACTAATTAAATATTCTTGATTTTTCAGACAAGGCCCTTGCAAGAATTCAATGATGGTATCTAAGCACGATAAAAATCTTTCATAGTATAAATTAATAAAATACTCCGTGAATTCTTGATTATTTTCATAAATGTTCGACAATTTACCTAAAAGCATCGATAAATATTCGACTAATATATTAACAAAATTATATGATAATCGATTCGTTGTTTGTTCTCTTAAAAAATTTTGTAATGCAGTATTATGATTTTCTGCTAATAATTGCAGAAATCTTAATATATCTTTAATTATATTTAAATTTTCCATGTCAATTTTAGGTTCCATTATATTGACTTTATCTTTTAAATTTTTGAAAATGTCTTTATTAATAAAATCGCGAATATGAAGGAAAAAATTATCACTATTTGGCAAAGTTTGGAATAATTGCATAAATTTCTTTTGAACATCGGTATTCCCTCTATCTAATAAATTATTAAAAAAATGAATTATTATAGGGAATGTATTGTCATCTAAAATTTGATTTCCTTCACAAGCTAATTTAACAAAGATTTCTATCGAACCATTATTCAAAAACAATTTTTGAACATGATCTGAAAAAATTTCTTTTAATTCATTAATTTTATCCTTATAAAAAAAGTCATATTCCATACCACACATATCATACGGTAATATTTCAGGAGGCACTTCGATTATATTTCCCATGAGTTCAATTAAAGAATTTAATTCTTCTGTATAATTAATTTTTTTGTAATTTTCTTGAATGAATTTCAAAAACACATTTGCTAAGTGCATTTCTTTTTCTTGGGATTGATTAGTCTCGACTAAATCTTCCATGTTTACTTCGTTTTCTTTCGTAGAGCGTTTTAATATCGAATGGAAATTTATTTTTGATTTTAAATTCTTTGCTAAGACCATTGATTCTTTATTTATCGAATCTGTTATTATTTGATTATTCTCAATATCATTTAATAAGAAGGAAGTAAATTCCATAACTAAATTAAAAAGAATTTCTTGCATTTCTGATGTGTATTCAAATATTTCTTCTTTGTCTTTGTCTTTATCTTTCGCATTTGATAAAGATTGAATTCGCATATACTTTTTTATATACATATTTAAATTCGATTCGCTTTTTGATATCATACGCTTTTCCGGTAATAAAAAATTAGCGAAAAATTTTTCTATTTTATTTTCTTTTTGATACATCATTTTTCTTACTTTACTAAAATATTCTTTATTTATTTCCTTAAATAATGTATTGAAAAGATATCTTCGCCAATTTTGCTCGGTTTCGAAATATTTTCCTTTGTCCTTATGTTCTTGAAATTCCGATGTAGTCATAAATTTATTTTTTAAATTATATAAAACAGGGAAAATACTGTTTAAAAAATATTTATATACTGATTTTCTAAAGGAAGCAGCAATTAATTCATAACCATCTTTTATTATATCATCATCAATATCATTTTCTAGTTCAATTTTATTAAGGATTTCTTTTACATTTGTAAATAAACTTTCTTTTTTTGGATCTGGACTCTTCTTTGTTAATTCTATACTTGATAAAAATAACAAATCAGCTTTTAATAAATCATAAGCTTCAATAATACTTCGACTTATATTTTTCATTTGAAATAATTCATGATGATCTAAATAATAATATAATTCGAAAGCGACACCTTTTAATTTATAATAAAATTTTAATTTAGGAATTAATTTGGTTGATTTTGATAAATTGCTTTTATTTAAATCTTCTATTTCTTCTTTTGTATAAGGAAAAGGTATTTCAGCATATAATTTTTTGATGGTTTTTGGTTTTATTAATTTCCCGATATGTTCTTTCAATCTTTGACTTTTCTTGGAAAGTCTATATGCAATAGTCAAAAAATAATAACTAAATTGCAAAACATATAAATATATAATATTTTTCTTTTTGTTATTAATATTTAATATTTTTGAGCCTTCGACATATGGATTTTTAATTATATCAAAATAATCTAAAATTTCAACGAATTTACTTCTTAAAATATCTAAATAATTTGTTTCTGATATCCTTGTAACTAAATTTTTCATTAATTTTAATGATAAAATTGTTTTTTTCAAAGTATTTTTATACAATCTTTGGTCTTTATATTCTATAATTTTATCTAAGCTGAAATATTTTTCCTTTATAATCTTGAAATTATCAGGTTTTAATTGTTCTTTTAATATATCAATTAAAAAGGGAGTTTTCATTTTTAGATATTTTTCATTATAAGATAATTCTGTAATTAATTTATTCAATCCTAAATCTCTGAAATATTTATAATCAATAGTAAATTCAATAATTTCAATAATATTATCATTCGGTGACGACTTATGTACTAAAGCTTCCAATAAACAGAATATTTCTTTAATTAATTTTTCCAACGAATTTTTATAATTAAGTAATTTAGCTCTTATTCTTATATCTTTTTCATTATCTTTATCTTTATTATTTATCTTTGATGATTCTTCCTTTATTACATCATTATTTAATGAATTTTGATGTAAACTTATTATATTCACATTATTATTCGTGTAATAATTATTATCATGTTTCATCAAAATTTTTTCAGTACTATCATCAGGGAATTCCTGAGTAATTTCTCTTAAAAGGGATGAAAGTATACTTTCAATTTGAAAAGAGTGAAATATTGTTTGAATTAATTTAACTTCTTTAATGCTTAAATAATCTTCAGTGTATTTATCTTTAAGCATATAAATAAATTTATACAAGGTCAAATAAACTGCGAAGAAGTCTTTTTGTTCCGGTTTTATTTCATTAACATTAATTTCATCTAAATCTCTATAGCCTTTAATATTATCTAATACTCGATCTTTAGTCATCCATTTTTCTGTTTTTTCACTTAATAGACTTAATTCAATAATGGATAAATTACATTGGTAATATTTATCCAAGTCTTCTTTTTTGTATAAAAGAAGTACATTTTTCAAGCAATCAAATATTTCTTTCCTTTGGGACATTAATCTTGTAAACATACGTATTAAAACCTTGGTTAATTTATCGTTGATATTCATTTCTAATATGCGTATGATTAATTCTTGTAAATCTTTGAATACTACTGCGTTCATATAAAAAATATCTAAATTAATTTCATTATTTGGTTGGTTAATTCTAAAATAAAAGAAATCATCGTCTTTGAACTTAATTAAATCTTTATTTGCTCCACTTTTATCGTTGTTCATGTTTTCCATATCACTAAAATCGATAATGTTTTTCTGATTTGTTTGATCTTCCGAAAAAAGACTATTGCTTAATAAATTATCTTTGACTTTTTCGTTGGTATTTCCACCTAATAAAATATTTTGAACACCGTCTTTATTATTTAATGCTGAAAATATTTTTGGAATATTATATGAAGCTTTCACGTGATTAAATAATTGATAATAATAATATTCGTCATCTAATAATACTTCGTTTATTTTATCTGATTCGAAAAAATCACCTTTTAATTTAGATAATATATCCTGATTTAGTGATTTAACTGGCTTACCATTTTGGATAAACAATGATTGCAAAATGCTTTTGTTTTCTCTGAGGAAATTCTCTAATAAATATATACTCATATCTTCCTTTTTAATATCCAAAATATAATTAATAACTTTTTCTATTTGTTTCAAGATAGATTTATATTCATTATTTTTATTATCTTTATCTTTGGAAAAAATATCTTTTAATTCTTTTAACTTTTCTATTAAATAATTAATATTTGACTGCGTTAGAATATCATTATTACTCGTATTTTTAAAATTTTGTGTCACGATATTTTTATTTTCGGTATTATAATCAATATTATTTATAATTAAACTATTCAAAAAAAAGTCATTTATTCTATCTAAGACAAATAAAAGATATTCTTCTCCGGTTGGATTTTCAAAATTAAATTCAATATATTTATATCCAAATTTAAAATAAAACGAATTCATATTTTTATTTCCGATATATTTTTTCCTTTTTTCATGATTATCATTATTATTTATATTATTATGTTCTTGATTATTTTCATCTTTTTCTTCCTCGATTTCTTCTTCATCATTATCATCTTTATTTTTTTCATTTTTTTCTTCCTCACTTTTTTTCTGATTATAATTCGATTTATTCATAAGTAATTCTTCTCCATGAATAACATTATATTTTACTTCGTCTTTTAAATTATGTAATTTTCGATTCAAATCTTCGTTTTCTACTTCACTTATATCCATAGGAGTATATATAACATTTTCATAAAGTCGTAATTTAATTATATTTAATATCATATTAATATTTGCGGAATTTACTATGATTTTCCCGTATTTAATATTATTTAAAATAAACAACGATAAACATAATATCAAATTTAATTTATCTAAAGGTATATAACTCCTGACTTTTCCTTTATTAACTCTTTCTACTTGAAGATTACTATTTATTACTTTTATTAAAGAAGGATATATAGTGCTTATATGTGGTTCGATATCTATATAAGTAAAATTCAATATATTAATAAGTCCTTCTAATATTTCTTGATTAATTTCGATTCGACTTATATGATATATTAAATGATCTAAAGGAAATAATTCTCTTATTTTTTCAATACAAACATAATTTCTTCCGTAGCATAAATCCGCAAATAAATTTAATTGGACAGCTAAATATTTAATTATTTTTTGTTCGTATTGAATTTGAGTATTTGAAAATTCAATTAATGATTTTTGACTATATGTATCATTTTCGTTTTTAAATACTACTAAAAATTGTATATCATCATATAAAGGTTTTATTTTTAATAAAAATCTATCTTTACCATTAATAAATATTTCTTCGAAAATATATTGTTGATTTGAAGTTATACCTACATCTCCAGTTTTTAAAAATTTTGATAAAGTTGATAAATTTTTTGTGTCGTATTTATCACATTTATTTAAATAATTTAAAACTTTTCCGATAACATTATCATTATTATCTTCATCTAAATTATTTCGGTTATTTTTTATGAAATTATTATTCCCTTTAGATAAAGAATTCATTACTTTTTCATTATCTTTTATTATATCTAAAAGACATTTGGAAGCATCTTCGTAATCTAATAAAAAATGAATAAATAAATTTTTTTCGCTGTTTTCTTTATATACACGTCTTTTATTCAATGGATGATCTTTACACATTGCGGAAATGAATTGAAAACTGAATTTTATTGAATCATTAAAATATTTCCAAATTTCTAAAATAATATTATTATCTTTAATTTGCACATTTTTTTTTGCTGAACGTGTTGATAATTTCATTTTTCGCATATCATTTTGATTATTATTGATATTCATATTATTTGGATTTATATCATCATTTCCGATTTTTTGCTGAGGTATTTTTATCGGCTCATTAAATTTAGGTAGAATATCTTTTGCTTTTTCTAAAAAATAAAAAGTTTTTTCTAAAAAGCGTTGATCATATAAAAATTGTTGACGAAAATATATAGGTTTTCCTGCTGACATTGAAGTATCAAATTTCCTTGTGAAATTATTTAGACAATAATCTCTTAAATTTTTAAAACATCTTCTAAGAATAAAAATAATATCTTTTAAATATTTTAATCTATCATCTTTATCTTTTCCTTGTAACGCACTACGATTCATATTATTTATATTTTGAGAATAATTATTAATATTATTATTATTATCTATAATACTATTATTACCTAATTCTTTCGAAGGATGTCTTAAATATAACGCATTAGATTTAAACATCTGGTCGAATTCATTTAGTACTAATTGAATCGTGTTACTTAATACATCACTGAAATATAATACTAATCTTATTTCCCAAGATTGATCCGCATTTGATGGTATTAAACGAATCAAGTCGCAATCGTACGGGATTTTACTTAATGATAAATTTTGAACTGTGATACTTTTTTCTTCGGTGTTATCATCCGCCATACTATATTTATTCGTCATTGATCTTATTGCTTTAGTGTTTTTCTTAAGTTTATTGTTTATTTCATCGAAACAAAGAAATTTTTGACTTTTAACATGAAATATTCTTAATATTTCTTTGTTTTTTATTTTATATATTGTTTCTTCTTTTTCTTTTTCTTTTTTTTCGTCTGAATTGGAATTTTTTTTTTTTGAATTTTTTTTATTTTTATCTTTTGTTTTTTATAGTCATTATTACTATTTTGGAATTTAAATTCAATTCCGGAACTTTTTGCTTTGTAATAAGATTCTCTGTTTAATATTTTATAACTTTCCATAAACATCCAATCGCAATTTTCATCAGGTTCATCTAATAATATTAATGAACCAGTTGTTTTTTCATTATTAAAATCAGTTAATACTACTTGTTTTGATTCTATATTATTATTTTCTTTTTCTTTTTCTTCAACTAATTTAATATTGTTGTTATTATTATTTATATTACTTTCTTTAAAGCCTAAATATTTTCTAGTGGTCACATGTAAAAATCTTAAAACTTTATGATATTGAACATATGAGGATAATTTTAAATCAATTTTCATTCTCATTTTTTTCTTTAAACTATCATCACCTATATCATCAATTTCATTATTTGTTTCACATTGCTCGACATAAAATAATCCATATATATTATTTAATGAATTATTTTTATCAATTGAATCAAATGTTATAACATAATTATTTTGTCTTCGATTTAATTTTTTTTCGCGATTTCTGAGATATCTTGTGGATACTTTCGATTTTAATTTAAATGATTCTGTTCTTTTTTTATTATTTATACTTGCTTCATATTTTCTTTCATCTTCTGTTTCTTTATCTAAATTAAATCCCATATTATATTCTTTTCTCCTTGATACGAAAATATCATTAACAATATTCGGTCTTATAGTTAAATATTTATCAATGCTTTGACAGACTAACCAAACAGGTGATGAAAAAGATAAATTACCAGAAGAAGGGTCTATATAATTCGAGCAAATTTTAATTTTAAAAGGGTCACTACTACTTTGACTTTCAGTAAATCCTAACACATAATTCTTATTAAATTTATTGTCAGTCCCAGGCTCAAAAAGATTATTAATATTATTTAAATTATTATTTATTCTTACAGCATTATTAGAATTTATCAAATTATTTTCTAAACGACTTTGTTCTTCTTTATTTCTTGATTCAAAAAGAGCTTGCTTTGATTTAAAACTTGATTTTTGCATTTTACGGAGATCAGTGCCTTTATCTATATCGAATTTGGAAGTGTCATTTATTATATTCGTTACATTATTATTTAAATTATTTGTAACATTGTTATTATTTATATTGTTTATAATGGATTCATTAATATTAACTGCATTTAATTTCGATGTGTTTTTTTTCACTGTTAAAAAATGATTATTACTCCAATAATTTTTTTCTTTTTTACATATGTATAAATTCTGATTACTAAAAACATATTTATCATTATTATCTAGGGAACTCCACGGCCAAAATAAAAAAATACATTCATCGGAATAATTTTCGGTCAAAGTTAATTTGGATGATTTCACATTATATGTTACGAAATTTTGGGAATCAAAATGTATTAAAATAAATTCTTTTTTGAATAATATAGGTTGACCTATATCTTTTAAAAAAAGATCTTTTTCATTATAAACTTCTTGTTTTATTTCTTGATATGCTGTTATTAATTTTGTCATATTATCTTTCAATTCAACACTGCTATCTAAAAATGAACTATGAGTTATTTTATCTTTGACCAAAGAAAGCTTTTCTTCTAAAATCATTTTATTCTTAATGAAATCTTCTTTCATTTTTGGAAATATAATGAATAAGTTATTTATGAAGTCTTTTAATATTATATTATTCCCTGTTATATTTAATTGTTCTACTTCGATATAATTTTTACCTACCATATTAAATCCATTTGCTTTTAATATATTACGAGTATGATCTTTAGATGTATATTCTATATATATTATATCACCATATTTAATTTTTTGATGCTGTTCACATTCAGACATATTTATTTACTATGAAAATTTTGTTTTAATTAAAGACTTTAAATTTAAATTAAATGAATTACATTTGTAAATATTAAATATATTTAAAATATTTTAATTTATTATTTATCAAATATAAAGACTATATATGGGGATTGGGGATTGGGGATTGGGGATTGGGGATTGGGGATTGGGCCCAATCCCCAATCCCCAATCCCCAATCCCCAATCCCCAATCCCCAATCCCCAATTTTATTATTAATCAATAATTTTCAAATAAAATTTATAAAAGTTTTTAGATATTTAAATATAAAAAATTCAACTATAAACTTTAAAATAAAATTAAAAATGATAGAAGAAAGAATAATTGAATGGCTAGATTTAGGCGATTCAGTTCAAAAAATAGATTTGTATGAGAGACCAAAATTAATTAAATATTTTCAGTATCATCATTTATTAGTAAAACATGGAATTAATTCAGAATCTTTTGATATTATTTTTTATATAATATATTTTTTGCAAATAATAAATCTATCAGCGATTAATATTAATAAAAAAGATGATATTATTTTAGAAGTATTTAAATATTTTGAAAAAGTTATATTGCCTTATAAATATATGAAAGAATCGAATGATCTTTATATTATTTTTTCTATATTAATTTGGGCTTTTAGTATTATTCATTTTATTTTATCTTTATTATGTATAATTTTTCTTTATAAGAAGAGTGTTCTTAAAATTTTTTATTCTTTTATTTCTTTATTAAACTATATACTTTGCTATTATCTAATAGGACCAATTGTTTATATTGCTTTAAATGGAACAAAATGTATAGAAGGAAATCATGAATATTTAAATAAAAAATGCTATTCGGATGGATTTCATTTAGCAATTTTAATATTAAATTTTTTATTTGGATTATATTCTTTATTTATAGTCATAACTTTTTCTTTATATAACAATCAAATTGGAACTTTGCAAGAAATAAATAATAAAACTCGAACAAGAATTAATTGTGATTATGATATGCATAGTTCAAATTTTAAATTGGTAATAATTATAGTTCAGTATTTTTATATAAAATATTATGATAATTCTGAAATATTCAAATATCTTTATCAATCATTTATTTTTATCTTTTGTGCACTTTTATCAGTATATTCACTTAAGCAAGTATATTATTACAACAAAAAAATAAATAATATAATTCATTTTGGTTGGTGTTATACATCTTGGTTTACACTTATAATGTTATTAAAAGAAATATTTTCAATTGAAGATACAACTCTTTTTATATTATTAGGTTGGGTTATATTAACAGTAGTTTTATTTTATTACAATAAATATTCATACTATAAAAGAATTACCCAAATTAATTTATTCACAGAACAAAGTTTAGTATATATCGAAAAATTCATATCAACTTTACTCGATTTATATCATAGCAACAAAAAAATTGAAAAAATATTACTTTTAGGTGTAATAAAGAAATTGGAAAATTATATTGAATCAAATCCTGAATTGAATAATATTTATAAAATATTAATGAATGATCCTTATATGAGACAGAAATATTCTAAATTAAATCAAACAGAAGTTTTATCTTTGATATATATTATTTATAATTATTATTTCGAAAAGAGTGATATTAAAAATAATATTATTTTAAGTATGTGTTATTTTTTAATAAATCAATTAAAAAATCCAACTTATGCCGGATATTTATTATCGAAATTAAAGGTAAATAGTCATTCGCAATTATATCATAAATTCGTTTTAATTGAAGATATTAAAGAATATTTGATGAATAAATTAACAGAAAAAAATTATGGAAAAACTATAAATCATATTCAAGTTGGGAGTGTTATTTTATACTATCAATATATGGATGTATTCAAAATTAAAATATATGATGGAATCACTCATCAAATTGAATACTTTGATTTATTGAGAAATAATATAACTAATGGAAAAGTTGCAAAAAGTTTTTTAAAAATTGGAGAAGAAATATTAACTTTAAAGAAAGAGATATGTCAAATATGGAAACAAATTATTGATTTAAATCCTTTTCGAAATGAAAGTGAAAATGATTATATGTTATATTTAAAAACAATTTTACAAGATGATGTTTTAGCAAGAAATGAGGAAAAAAAATTCAACTTATTAAAAACAAGTAAATTATCAGAAAAAAATAATTTTTATTATTCAATGTTTAAACATGATACAAATTCAGTTTTATTAATTGATGGTTATTCCAATAATGGAAAAATTATTTATGCAACACCTAATTTTCCCCAATTATATAATTTTAACTGGAAAGAAATAATAAATTCACAAATTGATGAATTTTTACCAAATATTGTTCAAAATTTTCATAAAGATCTAATTGATCATGCTTTGAAATATTCAAATATTAGTAGAGTATTTCATAAACCCATTGATTGTTTTTTAAAAGGAAAGAATAACTTATTATATAATATTCAACTTTATGTAAAGCCTATTCCAAATTTAACTTATGGATTAATATTTATAGTATTAGCAACAAAAATAAAAGATCATGAATTTATAATTACTTTAGATAACAATTTTAAAATAGATGGATTTACTGAAATGAATTCAGGTAGTAGTTTTACCTTAAATAATACACAAGGAAGTAGTTATAATTTATCAAGTAGTTTTATTAATAAACATATAGGTATTATTATTCCAGAAATATTGTTACAACTTCGATATAAAGATAATATGTTCGTAATAAATAATAACATAGATATAAAAGGTAATTTATATTCAATAGGAAATTCAAAAGATTTAGAACCAAAATTAAATATTTTATTAGATATAATTAAAAAGAAAGGATTCTTGGAATTAAATGAAGATACTGATGAAGGAAGTAAAAATTTATTTGAATTTAATAATTTCATCAAAAGTATTTTATCAAAGCATTCAAAATCATTTAGTATATTTTTTAAAGTAACAACAATGAAATTCCTCGAAGGTAAATATCGTTATCATAGATTATATATAACTAATGATACATTATCATTAAATGAAAATTATGCCATAACACCCACTGCTTATTTAAACACAAGTGAAGAATTAGAACGTAAAAAAGAATTAAATGAAAAGCAATTAATTAAATCAAAACTTGACGGAGATGGAGATAATAAAAAAGACAGAAGAAATTCAAATAATGAACCTTTAATCGAACCGAGGAAATCTATAAAATTGAAAATACCAAAGGAAATAGAAATTAAAAAAGGCAATATTGAAGCAAATTTGAATCCTAATGAAGATATTAAAGATAATCAATTATTTCATAATAAGAATATAAATAAACATCAAACACATTTTGATTCAGGCGGATTTAATAAACTTAAAGATGGTATTGTTAATAAAAAAGATTCTATTCAAATAACTATAATGAAATGGGTAAGTTTATTATATGTCATTGTAACAATTGTTTTAGTTGTATATGAATATAATTTTACAAATGATTCATATAAAAGTTTAGTCCAATATTTAAAAGAAAATTTATATTTCATAAATTCAAAAATAATTTCTTCTAATATATATATAAATTCGATAAATTTAAAATGGATTAAATATGAATATGTTGATCCTTATACATGTCCTGAATTATGTTCAATTTTTCATAGAGATCTTTTATTAGAATGTATTGAAAATTTAAAAAATGGAAAAGATTCATTAAGCAGTTTTGATAAAGATTTTCAAGATATTATTTTAAAAAGAAGAGATATTATTGTAAAAATATTTAATACAAATGATACTGACACTTTAAAATTAGATGTTAAAGATAATTTGAATTTTATAATAACAAAAGGAATAAAACTTTGCGGAAATTTTGAGAAATATTTAAACTATTATGGAAATGAAAAAATAAATATGGAAAATTTAATTCGTCAAACATTAGGGTATTTTACATGGGGAGTAAGTAGATATAAAGGTGAAGATAAATTAGACAAAGTTAATGCTAAATTCGGAAATAATTATTTAACTATTATATTAGGTACTATTTTATGTTTTATTTTATTGATTATTTTCACTTATTTTGTTTTCATGTTTAATCAATTAGAAATAT
>Ga0256405_10008716_pt1 | contig 14336 bp, 11 predicted proteins | sample RumenRJG_02DNA_FD_189096 | JGI IMG/M metagenome (GOLD analysis project Ga0256405, IMG submission 189096) | Bovine rumen microbial communities from Lethbridge, Alberta, Canada - RJG_02 | ecosystem: Host-associated > Mammals > Digestive system > Stomach > Rumen | place: Canada: Alberta...
GTGACTCCCTGTAGTACAGGGAGATGTCAGCGTAGCTGACAGAAGGTCGCGGCTCCTGTTGGGAGGCGTTCCCTACAAATTATTATTACGTAGAATAGCCAAATTGTAGGGGCTGATGCCTACATCAGCCCGCAAATATATAATTAAAAATGACTTTTTCGACAAACTTACAGTCGCTTTTTCAAGCGACTGTAAAACTGATTTTATTCTGCGATTTTTTTCAAAAGTGACAACAGAAATTTCTTAGTTGTTGTCATTTCTCCCTCTGAAAATTCCATGATGATTTTCTCGTCGATATCAAACAGATTTGCATATGACCTGAGCAGGCGCTTCGACGGAACTTTTTTCCCGTTTTCTATTGCACGGACATACGAAAGCGATATCTGTAACTTTTCCGCCACCTCTTCGGGCGACAAATTATTGACAAGCCGCAGCCAGTAATAAATATTTTTTGTTGTATTCATATGCCGACCTCCTTTTTGCGCAATTTATCTCTTGACAATTTAATACGAGCACCTTCATTAGTGTGGATAACCACTGTATGTAACATAAGTGGTTTCAGATCAATAACCAATAAATTTTCTTATTGTTATTGATTTCTTTCGGGTTATTGTTTGCTTCTTTTGCCGAGATTAATGACAAAAGACCATATGACATTCTGCTTCCACCTCCTTATCTTCCGTCACTTCGGTCGCAATACGCGCGTGTGCGCGTAAGCTAAGCGTGTAATTCCGGTGCATCTTACATTACAAGTATCAAGACACGTATGCTGCCCACTGCACAAAACAGCAGGCAGCACATATGTGGCAAAAATTCAAAACAAGTTTTTAAGCTTTACGATCAGGGAAATCAGATTGATGAGTGAGCTTGCAGCTTTTATCAGGAATCTTAATCTGCGATCCTGCTTGAACTTGAGATAAAGCTCTGTTGTCTTTTTCCATGCATTGAAAGCCTTTTTTCTTACCATTAATCCTGTGTCTTTAGTACTTTTTTTCATGTAAAGCACCCTTTCTATGTAGTATATTAAAGGTGCCCATATTAAATTGTCAAGTTACTTTTTCATTAATAACATTATAGTGGACGAATGTGAAAAATGTGTGATAAGTGCAAGAAAGTATCAAGAAATATCCAAAAAGTAACAAGCTGCTAAAAGTGTAACAATTAACACTTTTTTTGGCAGCTTGCTTTATGTTCAATATCTATCACGAGAGCGGTATCAGCAGAGTTACTGTAAGACCCTTTTCTCTGCATGAGCAGAAGAGCTCACCATTCATTTTTGCCATTAGCTCGCTGGCGATATACAGTCCAAGACCGCTTCCGTCCTTACCTGAATTTTTTCCTGCGCTGCCCCTGTAGAACTTTGTTGTGATAAGGTTTATCTCGTTCTCAGAAACTCCAACGCCGTAGTCGCGTATGGACATTTCAAGATAGTTCTCATTGGTCCTGTAGTCGATATCTATAGTCGTATCGGCGTATTTGTATGAGTTGCTGAAGATATTTCCGATTATCTGTGAAAGACGGCTTTTGTCCACATTTATCATGCACTGAGGCACACTGCTTTCTCTCGCAAGCGAGCGTGTATCAAGCTCCTTGACAAGCTCGTGGAGCACCTCCGAATTCTCGTCCTGACAATTGACGTTCATCTCTCCGAGATCATCGAGAGCTGCCGCCATAAGGTCACTGACGAGCACGTTTATCTGCTCAGCCTTCTTTCTGATATTCCCGATCTTTTCGAGGGTGTACTCGTCCCTGAGCTTTACCTCGAGGAGCTCGCAGGTCAGCTTTATACCTGTGATAGGCGTTTTCAGGTCGTGGCTGAGAGAAGCCACCATTTCTCTTTCCTTCATCTTTATTGCATTTTCACGCTGCCGTGCTGCTTTCAGTTCCTCACGCATAATGTCAAAACTGGTCGTGAACGAACCGAACATATTGTACTTGTCAAGCATGAGAGGTTCATCAAGGCTTCCCGCAGCAACATGAACGGCGAACTTTTCCATTTTTTTGAACGGCTTGACGATAGTCCTGTTAACATACACGCCATAGAGTAGTATGGTCGCAAGCAGGGCAAGTGTCATCAGACCGCCTGTAATAAAGAGTCTCTGCCTTATCATGTCATATTTTGCCTTATCGGGATCAGGTATAACGACAGTTCCGTAGTACCTGCTTCCCTCTGAGATAGTCATACATATACAGCCCTTGTGAACCGCTTCTTCCACAGACTGAACATCAGAAAGATCGGTCTTTGCCGAAGAATAGACTATAAAACCATTATTGCTGAACACAAGCATCTCGGTATCAAAGTCAGAATCATCAAGCTTATCAAATTCTCCCCAGTTTTCCTTTACGGTCTTTACGATATCATTCAGCAGAAGCGTATCGGTCTCGGTGCTTCTGTAGGAATTGGATATCCTGTAAAAAGAAACGAAAGCGACTGTCAGCAGCGCAGCTATCATGAAGAATATCCTGCTGTAGTTTTTCATATCCTTGCGTCAAGCCTCCTGCTACTCGATTATATAGCCTACTCCCCACACGGTCTTTATAATATCGGGAGCATTCGGGTCTTTCTCGATCTTTTCACGGAGATGACGGATATGAACGGCAAGAGTTCCCTCACCTATGAACTCGTCCTCCCATACGTGTTTGAGAAATTCGTCCTTTGTTACCACTCTTCCGCGGTTTTCGAGAAGATAGAGCAGCATTTTATATTCCATTGCCTTCAGCGAAATGATCTCACCATTCTTGTGAAGCTTATGTGTACCTGTATCGAGAAAGGTATCGTCGCATATTTTCATTTCCCTCTTTTTATTGCCTTCACTTACAGAAACGGCTTTAGCGGAGACAGCCATTGCTGCCTCCGCTGCTTTTTCGTATCTGTTAAGTATCGCCTTCACCTTTGCCAGCAGGATATTGAGCGTATACGGCTTCTTTATATAGTCGTCACCGCCTATATTTAGAGCCGTAAGAACATCGTCATCGCTGGTTCTTGCGCTTATGAACAGTATCGGCATATCGTACTCTGCCCTCACCTGCTTGCAAAGCTCAAAGCCCGATCTGTTTCCCAAATTAATATCGAGAAGCAGAAGTGAGACCTGATTGTCGTTCAGGAACTTCACAGCCTCCTCATAGCTCAGGACATAAGCTGTTTTGATATCGAATATATTAAAATATTCCGCTGTAGTTTCTGCGATCGTAATATCATCATCGATCACAAGACACTGATACTTCATATAAAAATTCTCCTTTTATTGTGAGATACTTATATTTCCGCCGTCTTCACCGAGGAAAACGATCTTGCCGTCTGTCGGAAGCGGTACATTGTTTCCGTACTCGGTCATATAGCTTGAATATGTCATTTTATCGTACTTATCGTATACGTAAACAGCTGCCTTATCAGGTATATCAAGCGATATCGACCTGTTTTCCGCATTTCCGAGCCTGAACCACGAAGCCTTCTTTGTACTTAGCTTTATCTCCGTAACATCGTCTTTAAGCTCAGGGATAGCGTCCTCGGAGATGAATTCCATAGCAGCGTTTGTGATCTTCATATATTCCGCACCGTTTCTTACGCACATCTCAATATCATGAAGGTCACGTCCTCCGGGCATTACTATGGCAGATTCCGCATGATCTTCGTCTATTATCTTATTGCTTGAATAGTATCCGCCAAGCTCGGGGAAGGTATTATTCTTTATGCACGGCATTGAATTATACATAGCGTTGGAGTATTTTCCGTTGCTTAAATAATACTTCTTGCCGCTTCTTTTATCCCAAGCCTTCTGCACATTCTCGCTGACGGGATTACTGTCAAGTTTTTGCAGCATATAGCTTGAAGAGGTGTATCTTTGCTCGCCGCCTATATTATTATTCATATCCTGACAGATATAGTCTCTGCCGTTTCTCTGACGGAAGCAAAGAAGTGACTGCTGAGTATCCTGAACAGCTTTTCCTGTACTGATATTACCGCTCATGAGCACGAAATTGTCCTTTGTGGTGTACATATAGTTCGATATCTTGGTCTTATCGCCGCTGATAGTCTTTATCTCCATATACTTTCTGTCAGGGAAAGATACTGCGTAAACGCTCTCGCTCGAACCGTATATTCCTTCACAAGCAAGGTATTTTTCGGGAACTTCATCAAGAGTTTCCATTATCTCAGGCTTTTGATGCTCAACCTTTATCCCTTTTTCTTCAAGAGCAATATCCATAAGCACTTCGGTAAGAGCGATATTTCCGATACTTCCGCCGCCTGAGCTGAGCACAGATACGCTTATCTCCTCATCAGGAGCGATAAGCAGCTCTGCGAACTGATGCATTACCGCACCGCCCTTGCTTACGACTTTTACTCCCGAATTCTTATAATCGGGATAATCCACGTAATCCCAGCCAAGTCCGAATCCGTCCTCATATTTATCCGTGACCTTTGTTGTTGACATCTCCTGCTTTGACTCTTCCGAAAGCAGAACATTGCTGCCCTTGAAGAACGCACTTCCGAACCTGCATATCTCGGGAGCAGTTGACATGATGCCGCCCGAACCGATATCCATGCAGTAATCGGGCTTGAATTTTATGTTATTGTTAATGAACACATCAACGTGCTCGGGAGTACGGAAAGCGTTCCACGGTGTACCCGTCTGAGATAAGCCGAGTGGCTTGCAGATATGTTTCTCAACATAATCCGTATAGCTCTCACCGCTTACCCTTTCAACGATGAGTTCAAGCAGCTCAAAACCGTCATTGCAGTACGCTCCGAAATCACCGGGATCAGCTTTGAGTCTCTGGGTGCTAAGTTCTTTCAGAAACGTGTCATGCGGAGCAGCGTCCCTGTCATCGTACAGCATGAAATCGCCTTCTGTTGTCCCCATTATCCCCGACGTATGGTTCATAAGCATACGCACGGTTATATTCCTGTATCTTTCGTCAGCCATGCGGAAATCAGGCAGATAATCCGTTACTGGTGCATCTATATCCACCTTTCCTTGTTCTGCGAGCTGCATCACCGATGTTGTAACGAACATTTTACTTACCGAGCCTACACACGAAAGTGTATCGCGGCTCTCATATGATTTGTTTGCCCCAACATTATCAGCTTTTATAGGAGCTGCCGCAATAATAGCAGGAACAGTCAGAAATGCTGCGATCATAACAGAAGCTTTACCAAGTTTTTTCATTGTTCCCGACCTCCTTACTCAGTCATAAGTTCATAAACAGATATTTTCCTGATCTTTCTTGCACCGATATACGCACAGCCAAAGCAGAACAGTATCATGAATATGTCAAGAACTATTACCGCAGGCAAATCAACTTCTACTTTTCCGAAAAAGCTCGTAAGCTTATTCGTTACGATGACGCTTATAACCGTTCCGAATATCACCGATAACAGTGCCGCAGGGATTATTCTTGCTGCAAGCTGTAACATAAGCTCTTTTGAAGTATATCCCAATCCCTTCATTATTCCGAATTCCTTGCGCTGCTTTCTGATGCTCGATTCCATAAGTACGAAGAGTATCACCATTACTACTATCGCAGCCAGAAGCATGAATATCCTCGTCATTACGGAAACCGCATCACACACTCCCGAAAGCTGAGTCCTCATGATATCACCGAGATTCTGTATGTACTTGATGACGAAACCGCTGCTGTTGCCTGTTATCACATTGTCCCCCGACTGTATCGCGTATTCAACGTGGTCAACGCCGTATACTGACATAAGCTCGGCTATTTTCTTTTCGGCAGCCGCTCTGACTCTCTCCTCATATGGTGCATTGCCGTCGATATCCTGTTTTACATCAGCAACGCTTCTGCCGTACTTCTGCGTGAGCATATTCTTGAATCCGACAGTATCCACGCCTTCTTTAAGGTATATCTCCATAGTATTATGATGATACGCAGGGTCGAGTCTTTTATATCCCGCATCTGTTATATACAGGTTCATACCACCGTTTGTAAGGCAGGTAACGATACCCGATATTATGTACTTTCTCTGCACCTTGTTGGATTCAAGAGTCACCGTGTCGCCGACATTCAGCTTATATTCCGAAGCCCACATACTTGTGAACATTACCTCGTTGTCATGCTCCGGAAATCTTCCCTTAAACGCGAAAATATTCTCAGTTTTACTGAAATCATCAAACGCAACAGACAGCATCATCTGCTTGTGTTCAACATAGGTGACAAATCTATCATCACACGTCATGAGCACCTTTCGCACCTCGGGCATTTCGGAAAGCTCATTATAAAGCCCCTCAGCATCTGCTGAATCCATAAGTGTGACACGCAGATCGCTCATCTCTATACCTGAGTTAGCTGCAATAACATTCATATCCTTGCCCAAAAAATTGTAAAGTATGAAGCTGAGAACGATAGTTATTGAAGACAGTGTAATACAAAACGTAAGACCGATGCTTTGCCTGAAATTCTGAATAAATCCCTTCATAGCAAGTCGGAGGTGTACGCTGCTCTTTGTCTTTCTCAGCGGCAGATGATCCTTGTGGAAATGATTTGAACCGATACCTTTTCTTAAAGCCTGAACAGGAGGATATTTTCTTACCATAGCCGCTCTGATGTATGCGATAAGACCGACAACTGCCAGGAGTCCCACAGCCGAAAGCAGGATAGGAACGATATATATGCTGTTGCCGCCGCGATAGCCCGACATCATCTCACCCAGACGGAAAAGCGTGGGAGAAAGTCCGAAGCAGCCAACAATTCCCAATACAACACCACCAAAAGCTAACATAAGGTATTCTGCAACATATGAAAAAGTTATCTCCTTCGACTTATAGCCCATTGCTTCAAGAACACCTATTGAAACTATCTGTTCTTTGATATCAGCAGCTATCCTGAATCTTATCATAACTGCAACGGATATGATGATAACGACTGACATTACGATGAGAAGGTAGAGCAGCAAATTCGTTGTTATTACTGTATTTTCCTTTAATCCCTCATATGTCATTCCAAACATACCGTTCATGAGATCACGCTGCGAATAATCTTCACACTTGTCGATACACTCAGTCATTATTTTCTCATTTTCGCTTCCTTTTATTGAATCAAAGCCAATTATATGATAATTACAGAGTATACTTTCAAGAGCTGCATAATCGCTTGGAACAACAACGAATTTCATACCCATTCCGGGTTCTGAGAACATGATCGTATCATAAAAACCTGCAACGTCAAAATCAAATTTTCTCGTACCGTAGACCACACTGAATGTATCGCCTTCTTTTACGCACAGATTGTCCTTTGCACTGAAAGGCATATATATCGGGTGCTTCAGAGAATCGATCTTTTTCTTGCTCAAAGAAGACTCATACGAAAATCGCTCCAGCTTCTCATCATTATCCTGAGTGATAAAAGCCATGTAAAGCGCCTGTTCATCGCCATTTTTATCGAGGTATTTGGTGCCCCTGTCGTAGAGGAGAGATGTATTGCCGCTGTCTGTAACACGCTCGTCATCATGTAGGATATTGATGAATTCCTTATCGTACTCCTTTTCATACATCATGAAGTAATTTTCCCAGCTTTCTGTTTTTTTCATTATGTCGGGGAAAATAGTTTTTATACTCTTATAGCTTGAAAGCGACGAACCCAGCAGCATCATACAAAACATGATAAGAAGCGTGAGCGAAAAAGCTTCAAGCTTATGTTTTTTTATATTGAAAACAGATAGTCTGATGATCTTGTTCATTTTCATCACCAACCCATTCTGTCAAGGAACCCCTGAAGCCCGTCCCTGCGCTTTTTTATATCGTCACTGCCATAAGGCGGCATTTCGTATTCACCTGCTGCCGCACCGTCCCTGATGAATATTACGCGGTTTCCGCGGAGAGCAGTTTTAAGATCGTGAGTTACCAGAACGATACTTTGTCCCTTTTTGTGCAGCTCTGTGAATATATCGAGCACATCACAGCTTGAAGCTGAATTAAGGCTTCCTGTAGGCTCGTCCGCAAAGAGTATCTTAGGCTCGTTTATTACCGCACGGACAATGCCGACTCTCTGACATTCTCCGCCTGAAAGCTGGTTCGGATACTTCTTCCATGTCTCCTCATTTATGCCGACTTTTTTGAGCAGCTCCTCTGCTTTTTTCACAAGCTCCTTTGAATTCTTCTGAACTACCAGAGCGCCTGTCATAATATTATCGAACACGGTCATATTCTCCAGAAGATAGATGCTCTGAAAAACGAAGCCGCAGTTCTTGCGTCTGAACACAGCCAGCTCGTCATTGGAATACTCTGATATATCCTCATTGCCGAAGAATACCTTTCCGAGAGTCGGCTTATCCATTCCCGACAGAGCGTAGAGCAGCGTTGATTTTCCCGAACCCGACGAGCCCATGATAATTGTGAATTCCTTCTCGTTTATGGAAATATCAAGATTCTTTATAACGTGCTGCTGAACGCCGCCGTTTGAAAAAGTCTTGCAAAGTTTTTCTGTATGAAGAATAGAACAACTCATAATAAATACACTTCCTTTCGGCTTTGCCTCAGATCAGCCCAGCCTCATGTTTATTCAGTCAATTGCTGACTACAGTTATATTATAAACTATACAGTCTGAAAGTTCTTTATCATACTAATATAATATTCTTATCAATTTCTTAACCGTTTCTTATTCAGCATATCAATTATAACATAAAATCTCAATATCATCAACTTTCCATGCGCAATTAGAGCTTTGCCGTTTGTCTGATACGGAATTGCAGTGCCGCATTAGCCAATGTGCATGGGCTGATGTGTGTTCGCTGCTTATCGTTGAACAGGTAACGGCTGAAGTTCATCTGCTGATATAGAACAAAATTTGACAAATCATTATAAATATTGTATAATAAAATAATAATGATTTATCATCTTTATCAAAAATCAATATAGATTATTATTGAAAAACTCGAAAGGGATCGTTCTATGAAACAGCTGATAAACAGATTCCTGCCTATTATAAAATATATATGTTTTTCGGGAATGACAGCCGTCATAGAGAGCGTTATCTCTCTTCTTCTCATAAATTTCTTCGGCTTATCTGAAGTTCCTGCAAATACGGTAGGAATAATAATAGGCTCAATAATCCATTATTTATGCGTTACACGCGGAGTATTCAACGGAAAGGTCAACTGGAAGACCGTTTCCGTGTATGTTTCTACCTTTATTATGGGAATGCTCCTGCAAAATTTCGTAGTGTGGGGCGTTGTAAAGCTCATCGGCAGCTCGCTTAACGAGAACCTGCGCTACCTTGCAGCGAAAGCCTGCTCACTGGCAGTTTCGTTCTTTTTAATGTATTTTATACGCAAACTCGGCTACCGTATGGTGTCAGAGTCTGAAAACAAGGAGGCATGATATATGCATCAGATATTTGTATTTCTTCCATGCTATAATGAATCAGGAAATATCGGCACTCTGATAGAGGAGTGGCTCGCCCTTGACGATACCCTCAAAGATGCTGGGTATAAGCTCAACGTCTGCGGCATAGATGACAAGAGTACCGATGATACCAAGGCGATAATAGCTTCTTATGCAGCTAAAGACAAGCGCGTACGGCTGCTCGCACACAAGAAGAATATGAACCTCGGCGGCGGTCTCAGGACCGCGTTCTGCTGGTTCGACATGAACGGTACAGACGGCGATCTCTGCGTCGTTATGGACGGCGACAACACTCAGGATCCCGTATACATCACAAGTATGCTCAAAAAAATATCACTGGGAGCTGACTGCGTTATCGCATCAAGATATCAGAAAGGCGCGGAAGTACACGGTGTCCCTGCACACAGACTGCTGCTCAGTGACGGTGCAAGAGCGTTCTACACTCTCCTGCTCCATGTTCCTAAGGTGCGCGATTACACCTGCGGATACAGAGTATACAGATATGAGATCATACATGAAGCAAGAGCACATTACGGAAAGCGCTTTGTAGAAATGAAGACCTTTTCGTGTATGCTCGAAGTACTTTATAAGCTATACCTTATTGGCGCTGACTTTGACGAAGTTCCTTTTTCACTCAGATATGACAACAAACAGGGCGCAAGCAAAATGAGGATCCTGAAAACAGTATATGACAGCTTCAAAACAGCTTTCCGTCTGAGGTGCTGTAAATGAAAGAAAAAAAATCAATAATAAAAAAGGAACATATCGCTCTTGCGGTAATAATAATAGCACAGCTCTTAACTATATTCTTTGTATACAGATTAGGAAAAGACTCTCACGATACCGACGAATTTTACTCATACGGTCTTGCAAACAGCTATAAGAAGCCTTTTCTCTACAAATATTCATATAATAAAGAAGACGGCGTGACCTTATATGACATGATCGATCCTTTCTGGATGACAGGTGACGACTTCAAATATTATCTGCGTACAAATCATGATACCGCCTTCCGTTATGATTCGGTATACTACAATCAGGCAAAGGATACCATACCTCCGTTGTATTACTGCATACTCCACACGATATGCTCGATAAATACAGGAAAGTTTTCGTGGTATTACGCATTAGGCATAAACCTCGTATGTCTTGTGATAACACAGATATTTACATATCTGCTTGCAGCAAAGGTGACAAGGAGCAAGTTCGCAGCTCTGCTCGTAGTTGCTTTCTGGGGATTCACATTAGGCGGTATAAGCAACTTTATATTCCTCAGAATGTATGCTATGCTTACCATGTTCGGCGTAATTTACACATATCTTACCGTCAGACTGCATACTACTAAAGAGCCTAAATTAAAAGACTACGTTATGATAGTCCTCGCTGCATTTTTAGGTGCGATGACACATCATAATTTCCTTATCTTTGCATTTTTCTGCACTGCTTTTTCATGCCTTTTCCTGCTCATGCAAAGGGCTTTCAAAAAGTTTTTCTGCTATGGCTTATCTGCTCTGATAGGAATTGCACTTTCATTTGCAGCTTTCCCTGCAACCATAGACCACCTTACCATGAATATGCCGTGGTCAGATTCAATGCCTTTCCATACATCACTGAGATTTTTCTCAATAACCCTGAAACTGGCTTATACAGGCTCATATTTCTTCCCTACTTCATGGCTCGTTTATGCTACAGCAGTACTTATTCCGCTAATTGCATTTTCAATACCTATCCTGTTTCTGTTCAGAGATAAGCCCTTTGTCAGAAGTCTGCCTTCAAAGATAAAAAACGGAGTCAAGACCACAGGTGAGAAGCTCTCAGATCCGGATAAATTCAATCCCGGCGGACTTATTCTTCTCCTTACAGTCTTTTCGTTCCTCTGTGTGATCGCATACAAGACATATTTCTTAGATCTCTGCGACAACGCTATAAGATACGTTTATATGCTTATTCCTTTAATGATAACTGTTATATTCGGATTAGTAACACTTATCGTGAAGAAATTCAAGAAAAAGCAGATCCGCGTAATATGCTCGGTAATATGTTCGGTAGCTCTTGTTTGTTCTCTGGTCTATCAGCACAAAAAGAACGATATCGTATACCTTTACCACATAGGAAAGCAAGGAAATATCTCAGAATACACAAAAGATATGGACTGCCTGCTCCTTGTTGCAACAAGAACTAATCTGCAATGCAGTTCTTTGATGGTAGAAGATGCAAATGAGGTATTCTGTTCAAGCGCAAGTACCAAATTCCAGAAGGATCCAAAGGTACTTGCAGAGTATGATAAGCTTATCAATAAACAGCAGCCTTTCATCGTTATTCTTGATACATCAAAGTATTATACAGAAGAATATCTCGAAGAGCTCAAAAAAGTAAGTGAACAGCGCAAGAACGATCCCTCTAATGAACCTGCTATTTATACTGCCGAAGATTTTGACAACAGATTATTTATAGATTATGATGATATCGATAAAATGCAGACGGAAAAAGGTGTTATAGAATATCTTGAAAACTATTCAGGATACAAAGCTACCTTTTGTACAAAAGAGACCTCCGGTCTTGTCAATGCATCTGCATATCTCTTCACACCTCAAAATTAATATGGAGCTTATCCGAAACTGACCCGTACTTTAACGAGTCAGTCAGCTTGTCAATAAACCCCATTTTTTTAAGGGAACGCCTTCACTTGCAAGGCGTTCCCTCTTAAAAAACAGTCCACTGGACTGTTTTTTAATTCACCCTTTGCGAAGCGCTTTGAGGCTATTTGTGGGGCTTTGCCCCACACCCCACCAGAGGCGCTGCCTCTGGACTCTGCCAAAGGAACACAGTCCCTTTGGAATCCCATTCATTGGTATAAGGACTTTTTCGACAGACTGACCTGTACTTTAACGGGTCAGTTTTTTTATTTGGAAGTATTACTCATTTATCAAAAAACAACAGCATTTTCCTCAATATTTATCTTGATTTAGTAAAAAAAACGTGTTATAATTATTGTATTCTCAATAACCGCTGTCAGGCAATTATTGCCCCGAACTTTGTTTGCGTAACGCAAATCCTCAGTGTCATGCTCATTTTGCCATGAATGACAAAACAAAGTACAGAAAAATCCGATCCTGAGCAGACATTATTATCCCAAAACGAGGTGTAGATATATGAACTATCTAAAAAAATTACTTGCAATTTCTGTTTCGGCAGTAATGCTTTTCGGCTGCTCTTCAAAAAGCACCAAAAATGATACAACGAATAATACCGACACAACTGCAAATGACTCACAGACAGGTGAACAAACAGCCGATCAGCGCACATTGCCTGTCCTTTCCATAGAAACAGTAAGCAAAGACCCTGACGTAATGAATTTCGTAAATACTCCCGTTTCGAGACACGTTGCAGAATCTATAGCCTCTTGGACTCCCGGGTACAAAATCCCACCTGAGCCATATTACGAAGACTGCACTGTCACCATCACCGACAGCAGCGGCAAGGTGTTATTGTCACCTTCCGAAGCTCAGGTAAAGGTTCGCGGAAACTGGACGACTACATATGCTAAAAAGCCGCTAAAAATTAAATTTACCGAAAAACAGAATATGCTCGGACTGAACAACGGTGCCGAACAAAAAAACTGGCTCCTGCTTGCGGAATACAAGGACGCATCTATGCTCCGCAATAAAGCAGCTCTCTATGCATCAAGAGAGATCATGAAGGATGACGGACTTTATGCAGCTGATTCTGACTTGGTAAGCGTTGAGATCAATGGTGAATACTACGGCATCTACCTGCTTACTGAAATGCAGCAGATAAGCTCAGCAAGAGTGAATATCGCCGAACCCGACAGCGTGTACACAGGTGCAGATACAGGCTATTTTCTCGAATATGACGGCTATTTCTACAACGAGGACGAGCTGCATCAGTTCCCGCTGGATTTCGCAGATAACTCCCCTCTTATCCCATACGACGGAGAAAACGAAAACGAGGGAAGCTACGTCCGCCCTCTTGCAATGTCTAAAAATGATCCGAAGGAAAAAGTCGGCATCACTATAAAGAGTAAGATAAACTCGCAGGAACAGCATGACTTCATTGCAAATTTCGTGAATAATACCTACAGGATAATGTACGAGGCAGCCTACAACGATAAAGCATTTGTATTCGATAAAGACTTCCGAAACATCACCGAAAGCAAGGATATCACTCCTCAGCAGGCTGTAGAAAATGTAGTGGATATAGATTCACTCGTTGATATCTATATCATAAGCGAGCTGACCTGCGATGCTGATATATATTGGTCAAGCTTCTATATGGACGCTGATTTCAGTGCAGACGGAAAGAAAAAGCTCACATTTGAAGCTCCGTGGGACTTTGATTCGGCAATGGGCAACAAGGACCGCTGTATCGACGGTACAGGCTTCTATGCATCAAATCTCGTTCCCGACGTTAACGGCGGAACAAAGGGCGGCGGTGAGTACGATACCATAAATCCGTGGCTTGTGGTGCTCGCTCATGAGGACTGGTATCAGGATATGATAAAAGAAAAATGGACAAAAGTATATGACGACGGCGTTTTCGACCGCACTTTAAAACTCATAGACAGCGACAGCACCGAGCTTGAAGACGAATTCAGGAACAATTACAACAAATGGAACAATATACTTATGAATTCAGATTTTGTCAAAGAGCTTTCCGAACCTGCAAACTCCTGCATAAACGAGTTACAGGCAGCAGAATTCCTCAGAAGCTGGCTTCAGAGCAGGATTGACTTTCTCAACAGTCAGTGGCACAAATAACGCACTATGCTCAGGCGGAAGCTTCATGCTTCGGCTCATATTTGCACATAAAAATGGGGCGGATAATATCCGCCCCTTAGTTTGTCGAAAAAGTCTTTTTTTAATATACATTTGCGGGCTGATGTGGGCATCAGCCCCTACAATTTGGCTATTCTACGTAATAATAATTTGTAGGGAACGCCGCCCTCGGCGTTCCGCGAT
>Ga0256405_10008718_pt1 | contig 14330 bp, 13 predicted proteins | sample RumenRJG_02DNA_FD_189096 | JGI IMG/M metagenome (GOLD analysis project Ga0256405, IMG submission 189096) | Bovine rumen microbial communities from Lethbridge, Alberta, Canada - RJG_02 | ecosystem: Host-associated > Mammals > Digestive system > Stomach > Rumen | place: Canada: Alberta...
GGCTTGTGAAGAGATACTTACCCAAACGTGCTATCTCTGGAGATGTTACCCTGAATGACTTGTATCTCATTTGCACTATTCCTGATGCCAGCGTCAGGGATCATTCCGTACTGTTGGATTTGAATTTAGCGATGGACATGAAAGAAGACGAGATTGTCTTGTTGCTCGCGCACGAATTCTTTCATAACTATAGGGAGACTGTCTTGACGGACGAGCCGGGAGATTCCTTCTGGAAGATTTTCAATTGCTTTGAAAATGAAGGGATTGCAGACCTGATCGACAAAGGAGAACATCCCGAGGCGATGTATGCTCGCTACGGGGCGTCCTTCGAAGCGTTATATCTTCAAGAATATCGGAATGCTGCAAGCACACTGCAGAAACTGGATTCCCTGCTACCCGCATATCTAGCCGACCCGGTCAAAGGAGAATATGGTCCAGTGGCCGATCTCTTGGTTTTCAACGGTCATCCCACCGGATACTATATGACTCGCTTGATTTGTGAAGAGGGGTTACGGAAAGAATTGATTGAGGCATTCGACAGTCCCGCCACATTTGCGGAACTGTACAATAAGTCGGCTTCCCGAAGAAACAATCGTGGAGGGAAGGAATACCTGCTCTCCAAAGACTTGGTGGGCTATCTTCATCTTGTCGAGGAGTAATGTGCACTGTCATTCAAATTCCAATTTATCGATGAGATGAATAACCGGGAACGCATCACTGCGCTCCCGGTCGTGTTTCCCGGAGGAAAGAATAAGCAAGTAAAACCAGCGGGCCTAAGACGCGGCCCGCTTGATGACGATGAAGTCGTCCTCTCCTGGCATGAGAGCCAGACCACCCCACGATCCGTGGATCTGATCCATGCTGTCAATGAATTCCACAACCCCCTCCCGGCCCACGTAGGAGTGGTCGTAGGGGTCGTCCAATTTGGTGATTCTGATGGTGTCGCCAACCTTGACACCATGCGGTAAGCGTTTCTGTGCCTTCTGGAAAAAAGTCTATAGAAATTATTTCGCCAAATAAGAATAAAATGCTATATTCGTGGCGGAATAATTTTCGAAGTCATGAAAGACCGAATCATAGGAAGAGAGAGTGAGAAAGAAGTATTGACCTCTTTGTATCAGTCAAATAACGCTGAATTCCTAGCCATATACGGAAGACGGCGTGTAGGCAAGACATATCTTGTCAGGGAATTCTTTGAAGACACGTTCGCTTTTTATCATACAGCATTGTCTCCCTTTGAGTTGAAGGATCAGCCAAAGTTATTGTATCGTGCCCAACTGGATGAATTTGCTCATTCGCTGAAGAAATACGGCGAGACCAAAGATGATTCAATTGATAACTGGTTTGAGGCTTTTCACCGTCTGGAAGCGTTGCTGGATGGAAAGAAGGGGAGGAAAAGGATGGTTGTCTTCATTGATGAGATGCCCTGGTTGGATACCCCTCGTGCCGGCTTTATGTCAGCCTTTGAGCATTTCTGGAACGGATGGGGTGCCGGCAAGCATAATCTCTTGCTCATCGTGTGCGGAAGCGCTACAACCTGGATGCTGGACAAATTGATCCATAATACTGGCGGCTTATACGGAAGGACAACGCGCGAACTTCATCTGAAGCCGTTCTCATTGCACCAAACGGAGAAGTATTGTAAATCTATGGGACTGACAATGGACAGGTATGATATCCTCCAGTCATACATGATTCTCGGGGGCGTGCCGTATTATTGGTCCTATTTCCGGAAAGGGACGTCTCTGGCAAAGAATGTGGATGATCTCTTTTTCTCCAGCGGAGGGAAACTCGCGGATGAGTTCGACAATCTGTTCACCTCTCTTTTCGGGGATAGGGTAAAATACCGTACGGTGGTGGAAGCTCTTTCCAAGTCCCGATATGGATTGACTCGGGAACAGATTGCCGGGAAGGTCGAGATTGCCTCCGGCGGAGATCTATCTGAGATCCTGAAATCGCTGGAAAAGAGCGACCTGATTTCGTCTTATTACAACTTTGGGGAGACAAAGAGGAACCGGTACTTCAAACTGACTGACCCGTTTTGTTTGTTTTATCTGAACTTTGTTCTAAAGCACCCCACAAGTAATAAAAGCTACTGGCAAGATAATCAGTTTACGCCAAAAGTGAATACCTGGCGAGGGCTCGCCTTCGAGGATGTATGCTTTGTCCATCAGGATGAAATCCGTTCCGCACTTAGCATTCGCGGCGTGCAGGCAGAGGTTTATCCTTGGCGGACAGGGGGAGAAGGAAAGACTGACGGCGCACAAATTGATATGCTCATCGACCGGGCTGACAGGGTGATGAATGTATGTGAAATCAAGTTCTCCAGAAGCGAGTTCGAGATTGACAAGAACTATGAAGCGGACCTTCGCAGGAAAGTAGACGCGGTATTGGAGCACGCCAAGAATCGCAGGACTCCCATCATGACACTGATAACCACCTATGGGCTAAAATATAACATGTATAGTGGTCGCATCCAAAAGGTGGTTGTTATGGATGATTTGTTCCGGGAGGAATAATCTTTGGAGCATCCTTCTCAAGCCAGTTGAAGAAAGCAGCAGTTCTTTGTTGAAAACATTCTCCAGCAGGCCCATTGCCCGCTTCAGGTCCTCGTACTTTTGCTCGGAAACCACGTTGCGGTTAACCACATAGCCATGGCGCATGTATTCCCTTAAAATAGAAGTGGACCAAATCCTAAATTTGGTGGCCTGAACGGAATTAATCTTGTATCCGACAGAGATGATTGCATCTAGGTTGTAGTACAGAACTTTGTCCTCAGAAAGGCCTCTGGCGCCACTCTACACGGTAGTCAAAATTTCTTTGACAACGTTGTAAGTTATTGATTCATAGATGGGAAACTGGCCGTGTCTATAAAATGACTACTCAATGCTTGAACGCGGTTTTTTGGCGACGCTTTGCTACGCCGTTTTGCAGATGGTGCCGAAGATGGCGAACATGTAGAGCCACAGGGCGGCGATGGCCACAATGGCGGCGGTCTGCGTGCCGGCCGCATCGGTCACAATGCCCAGGAGCGGGGTGACGAGCGCACCGCCCGCGATGCCGGTTACCAGCAGCGAGGACACCTCATTCGCGCGATCCGGCGCGTGCTTCAGGCCCAGCGAGAAAACAATGCTGAAGAGGTTGGCGTATCCCAGTCCGAAGACCACGACGCTGGCAATGGCCAGCCACGGGGTGTGGGCCACGAGCATGCCGGCAAAGCCCAGCAGGGCGATGACGATGCTTACCAGGTAGAAGTGCTTCTCGTTCAGTTTCATCAGGATGATGCCGCCGCAGAAAGCGCTCACGGTACGGGCCAGGAAATAGGCGCTGTTGCCCAGGCCGGCGTCGGCTACATCGAAACCGCAGCGTTCCATGAGCAGTTTCGGGAAGGTCACGCCGATTCCCACATCCACGCCCACCAGCACCAGGATGGCGATGAAGAACAGCAGGATGGTCTTATCTTTCAGCAGCGAGAAAGTGCGGGCAAAGGAGACGCTTCCGGCATCCTTCACGGGCTCGCTTTTTACGGGCGATAACCACAGCCAGAGGGTGGCGAGCAGGGTAATGCCGGCATAAATGGGGAAGAGGAGCTTCCAGCCGAAGGCCGTTCCGGCGCAGGCTGCCGCAATAATCGGGGCCAGGAAAGAACAGATGGCTTTGACAAACTGGCCCAGGGTGATGGTCCCCGTCAGTTTGTCGGCGTTCACCACTTCTGTTACCAGCGGGTTCATGCCTACCTGCAGCAGGGTGTTGCCGATGCCCAGGAAGGCAAAGGCAATCAGGTACCCGGTGAAACTGTCGCCCGTCAGGACGGGAATCAGCATGGCCACCATGCTCAGGATGAAACTGGCCAGCACCACATTCTTGCGGCCGAATCGGTTCATCAAGAAGCCGGTGGGGATGCTCAACAGGAAAAACCAGATGAAGCAGGATACCGAAATGAGGCTCACCATGGAGTCGCTCATGCCCAGGTCGTCCTTGACATAATTGGTAGAAATACCCACGAGGTCCACGAAGCCCATGATGAAAAAGCCGAACATCACAGGCAGGATGGCGGAGAACAATTGATTATTCTTTCCCATATAGATTACAGCAGTTTCTTGCGGAGGTTGAGGATCATGTCGTCCACCATCTCATCAAGGCCGAAGGTGGGCTTCCAGCCCCACTCGGCACGAGCGCAGGAGTCGTCCATCTTGTCCGGCCAGCTGTCGGCGATGGCCTGCCGCACCGGATCCACCTCGTAACGCATCTTGAAGTCCGGAATCCGCTTTGCGATGGCGGCGCGCAGGGTTTCCGGCTCGAAACTCATCGCCGCAATGTTGAAGGAGTTGCGGTGCACGAGTTGGGACGGATCGGCCTGCATGATATCCACGGCCGCCTGGAGAGCGTCCGGCATATACATCATGTCCATGTAGGTCCCGGCGGCAATCGGGCAGACGAATTCCTCGCCCTTGACGGCCGCGTAGAAGATTTCCACGGCGTAGTCCGTGGTGCCGCCGCCGGGCAGGGTGATGTGCGAAATCAGGCCCGGGAAGCGCACGGAGCGCGTATCCACCCCGTATTTGTTGTGGTAGTAGTCGCTGAGCAACTCGGTAGCCACCTTGGTGACGCCATACATGGAGCGGGGCCGCTGGATGGTGTCCTGGGGCGTGTTCTGGTGGGGCGTTTCGGGACCGAAGGAGCCGATGGAACTGGGGGTGAAGACGGCACAGCCCTTTTCGCGGGCAATCTCCAGGATGTTGATGAGGCCGTTCATCTGGATATTCCAGGCCATCAGGGGTTTGCGTTCGGCTACCGCGGAAAGCAGGGCCGCCAGGTTGTAGATGGTATCGATCTTGTATTTTTCGACCGTTTCGGCGATTTGTGCCCCGTTGGTAACATCTACCACGGCACTGGGACCGCTCTCAAGCAATTCTCCCTTCGGTTCAGCACCCGGGATATAGCCGGCGACAATCGTTCCCTCCGGCAGCATGCGGCGGAGTTTCATCGTGAGTTCGGAGCCGATCTGACCGGTCGAGCCGATAATCAGGACATTTTTCATTTTTACAAATTTTGCGGTACAAAGTTACATTATTTTAACAGAAAGATAATATTTTCTTGTAAATTTGTGAGATTTAAGAAAGTTTTGTATTTTGAAGATATTATTTGTTTGCAACAACGCCTTTAACAAAGGCAACGGTCTGACGACCTCCCTACAATGTACGATGAAGGGGCTGCAGGAGAGAGGTCTGGAGGTCCGGCTGATGGCGGTAGAGAATGCCGATCCTTCCGGTCCCCAGGCGGATTATCCGTTGAAGCACTTTGTGATCCCCATTTTTGAGCCCCTTATCCGGGCGAACAGTTTTTCGTTCGCCAGAACCGACCGGGCTTTGATCCGCGAGGCGGTCCGATGGGCGGATGTCATCCATCTGGAGGAGGCTTTCCCGCTGCAGGTGGCGGTCTATAAAGCTGCACGGGCCGAGGGGAAACCCTGTGTCTCTACCTTCCATGTTTTCCCGCACAATATCCTGGCCAATCTGGGATTCGGGAAAAGGAGCCTGCTGGCTCCCCTCCTCATCGGGTGCGCGAACAAGTTTGTATATAACCGCTGCACGGACATCCAATGTCCCAGCCTGGCGGTTCGGGACTATCTGCTGGCCAGCGGTACCCGGGCCCGCCTGCATGTCATTTCCAACGGAATCGAGATTCCGGCGGAACCGCAACCGGTAAAAGCGGTAAATCCCGGCGATGTGATCGATATTCTGTGCGTGGGGCGTCTTTCGCGGGAGAAATCGCCCGAGACCCTCTTGAATGCGATGCGGTTCAGCAAATATGCCGGTCGGATCCGCCTCTATTTTGCGGGGAAAGGACCCAAGGAGAAGAAATACCGGAAGATGGCGGACCGGCTGATGAAAGCAGGCGTCCTGAAACAGGCACCGGTATTCGGATTCTATTCGTCGGACGAGCTGGCTACCCTGGCGGCCCATGCCTATCTGTACATCCACTGTGCGTGGGTGGAAGTGGAGGGCCTTTCCTGTCTGGAGGCCATGCGGGAGGGACTCGTCCCGGTTATCGGAGAGGGTCCGCTCATCGCCACATCGGCCTTCGCACTTTGCCCGGAAAGCCGGTACCCGGAACGGGACAGCCGGGCGCTGGCGCAGCGGATCGACTGGTGGATCGAACACCCCGAACGCCGTAACGAAGCGTCACGAGAGTATGCTGCCGCGGCCCGCCGGTACAATCTGGAAGAATCTATCGGGCAGTTGGTACAGCTGTATCAACGCGCCCTGGATCATCAATAGCCGATGCGTTCAATCGTTCCTCTTTTGCTGCTGGTTTTGCTGGCATCCTGCTCCTCGGCCCGGTATGCCACGGGGCCGGATTCGGAGCGTATCCGGGCGATGGAGGGTTTCCGCGGCCGGATTGAAGCGGTGGAGTATCCCACGGCGGAAAAGAATCTCTCCCGGCGCCGGATGGTGGTGTATCTGCCGGCATCTTACGCGACGGACAGCCTGCGCCGCTATCCTGTCCTGTATCTGCTGCACGGGGCGCGCGGGAACGAACTTACCTGGCAGGAGCGAGGCCAGGTCTTTTCCTGCCTGGATTCGCTGGTAGCGGTGGGTAAAGCCGCGGAGTTTATCCTGGTCCTGCCCAATCTGAATAATTATTTTGGCGACAAGGATTACAAGAATGGCCATGCCATCAATGCCACCCGGGCGTTCTGGACGGTGGACGGCGAGGCGGAAAGCCATTTTGTGGACGAGGTGGTGGCCTTGACGGACAGCTTGTTCCGGACCCTTCCCGATAAAGCGGGTCGCGCCCTTGCGGGCATGTCCAGCGGAGGGCTCCAGAGTGTTTACATATCGGCCAATCATCCGGAAAAGTTCGGGTCGGTGGCCTTGTTTTCCCCTTATTTTTACCCCACGGTCGCATCCTTGGGACATCGGGATTTCTACGGGGGCCTGTGGAAGAAACTGGCGGTCCAGTTTGCGGACCTGCCTGCGGTGGATTATGCAATCTTTATCGGCCGGCATGACATCTTTTATCCCCATGTGCGGAACATCGACCGCAAAATGACGAAAAAAGGATATCCTCACCGCCTTGTCGTAACGGGGGGCGGACACAAATGGACTTCCTGGCGGGCGTTTTTTCGGGACTATGCCGCATCCGTTTTCCAGTGATTTTTGTTAACTTTGTAGCATAACACATATAACCATGTACGGAAAATTCCAACAGCATCTTCAGGCCGAACTGGCTTCCATCGAGGAAGCGGGCCTGTACAAGCGTGAACGCAACATTGCATCGGCCCAAAGTGCCGAGATTACCCTTGAAGACGGCTCCAAGGCCCTGAATTTCTGCGCCAACAACTACCTGGGCCTGGCCGACAGCCCCCGCCTGATAGAGGCGGCGAAGAAGGCCATGGATGAGCGTGGCTTCGGGATGTCCTCCGTCCGTTTTATCTGTGGTACCCAGGACCTGCACAAACAGTTGGAAGCCGCTGTTTCCAAATTCTTCAAGACCGAGGATACGATCCTGTACGCGTCTTGCTTCGATGCCAACGGCGGCGTGTTCGAGCCCCTGCTCACGGCCGATGATGCCATTATCTCGGATTCCCTGAACCACGCCTCCATCATTGACGGTGTGCGTCTGTGCAAGGCGGTCCGTTACCGTTATGCCAATGCCGATATGGCCGACCTGGAGCGTCAGCTGCAGTTGGCCCAGGCCCAGCGTTTCCGCATCATCTGCACGGACGGCGTGTTCTCCATGGACGGCAACGTGGCCCCGATGGACCAGATCTGCGACCTGGCCGAGAAGTATGACGCCCTGGTGATGGTGGATGAGAGCCATTCTGCCGGTGTGGTAGGCCCCCGCGGCCGCGGCGTGGCCGAGCAGTTCAACTGCTATGGCCGGATCGATATTTTCACGGGCACGCTCGGAAAGGCTTTCGGCGGCACCGTGGGCGGTTTCACCACCGGCCGGAAGGAGATTATCGACATGCTGCGCCAGCGTTCCCGTCCGTACCTTTTCTCCAATTCGCTGCCGCCGATGATCGTGGCCGCGGGTATCGAGATGTTCAAGATGCTCGAGGAGAGCGATGCCCTGCATGACCGTCAGCAGGAGAATGTGGCCTATTTCCGCGAGAAGATGATCGCCGCGGGTTTTGATATCAAACCGACCCAGAGCGCCATTTGCGCGGTGATGCTGTACGATGCGCCGCTGAGTCAGAAATTCGCCGCCGCCATGGCCAAGGAGAATATCTTCGTGACCGGATTCTATTATCCGGTGGTCCCGAAGGGCCAGGCCCGCATCCGCGTCCAGCTGAGCGCCGCCCATACAAGAGAGCACCTCGACAAAGCCATCGCTGCCTTCATCAAGGTGGGTAAAGAATTGGGCGTAATCAAGTAGCTTTCCGCTATCTCTGTCGCGGGCCGGGGCGGCACCGGCGACCCCCGCCTGCGCGACCCGCACAAGGCCAATCGCTTCGCAGGCACCCCCTAGCCGGGGGTGGCATGTCGCCTTGTGCCATCCCGCTCCGCTCCATAAGTTGAGAGTTTTTTGCGTTTTCTGATTATTTTTCATAACTTGGCGCTAACTAATAATCACCATATTATGTCACGCCAGACTTCGACTCGCTTCAGATTCCTCCTGAACCTGACCAGCAGCGCTTCCCTGCCCGGCGGGTCCCTCTCCTATGCCTGGCTCAGCGACGGCACCAAGGTCTCCGCCCGGGCCGACGACGGCTCCGGGCACGGCGTCCAGAAGCGCTATTTCGGGTCTTTCGTATTTACCTCCAATGCGGGAATCAGTACCGACCATCTGGGCAACGTCCGCACGGTGATCGACATCACCACCGACATGGTGTCCCCCTCCATCATGGAGCAGAACAACTACCTGCCCTTCGGCACACTCCTCCCCCGCACCGACCCCGTATACGCCTTCGGCAACCGCTGGCGCTACGCCGCCAAGGAGGAACAGCGCTTCGGCCCCGCAGACCTGGGCCTCCTCGACTTCGGCGCCCGCATGTACGACCCCTTCATCGCCCGCTGGACCGCCGTGGATCCCATGGCTGCGAAATATCCCGGACATAGCCCGTTTAATTACTGCGAAGGCAGCCCGATTAACCGGATTGATCCGCAAGGGGATACCATTGTTGTACTGTATGCACGTAATGCGGTGGGAGGATTAGGACATATGGCCATTCTTGTACAAGATGAACACGGCAAATATCATCTTTGGTCAAAGAATGGGGATAAATCTGAAGGTGACCAATATAAAGATAATGAAGGCGACTCCATTGACGATATCCAATCCTTTTTAGATGGAATTAATAATGCTCCCGGTCATAAAACGTCAGATGGAGAACCGTACTACACTGAAGGCTATATGATTGCAACAACACCAGAACAGGATGCAATTATAACTAAAAGAATGGAGAAGAAAATAAAGCGTTTTTATAGCTTTTTCCTTAGCAATTGCGCGCAAGCTGTCCAGACATCCCTTAAGAAAGCGGATGTCCAAATTTCTCCAATAAAGGGATTCATTAATGCTCTAGTATTTAGTTCGTATAAGCCACTTGAACATACGGTTCCTAAATCTACGTATAATAGTATAAAGCAGGCCAATCCGGGAGGAAAGATCTATAAACCCAGTAAATAATAAAGCACTATGAAAATGAAATCAATTCGGCTTTTGATACTGTTTCTTACAATAATAGGGGCACTATTATTGGCCACTTGTAAAGCAAATCCTCGCGCCATAAAAAACAAGCATATTATACGTTATTTTATTGAATTCCCTTTTTCTTTATCTATTGCACCTACCGTTTCATCTTTAAACAGCAAAGAGGCGAAAGAACGAGGATCATTTATATATGATTACCAGATTCTTCCAGTTATAAATCCTAAAGACAGTATTGTTGGAATAGACCTTCAAGAAGCTTTTTTAGAGTATAAACAAGTTTATAACTGGCGAAAGGATACATTGATTAACGAAGAATGTTGCATACTCGTTTTAGCTATTTCAAAACGAGGAAGGAAGATGGCTAATGATTGGAATCAAATGCATTACTATTTTGAGATGAAGAACAGATATTGGATGAGAAGCAGAGTGTTTAGAACTAAATGCCTATTTTATAATACCAGGTTTGCGCCTCTTGATAGTATCCATGCAGATACGATTGTCCTTGATATAAGGGATCTTTTTCGACGTCGTCGCCCGGATCCAAAAGATGTAGCAGAGATTTGGGTAGATCATACAAATCTTGGGAAAATCATACTTATTAAAAATCAACAGGTAAAGAGTGACTCTGCCGGAACAAAATGGAATGCATCGTTGTATTATCCTTATGAGCGCGATTCATATTATTATTCAAAACCCAAATTATTCAAGAAAGACACCAACGGAGTCCTGGGGCGTCCTGTCCCTCAGGAAACCATTTCCTCTCAGTATTTTGTAACGGAAAAACTTGGGAAAAAACACAGAAGACATCGTCTTGTTCATCGATACAAAACTCCGTATGACATAAATTATAAACTGGACATTACGAAGATGGATTTCGCTGAAGTCTATCTAGAGAAAGGCGAAAAATATAATCTTGTCTTTGTGTATTCAGATGAGGGAAAGAAAATGGCCACAGAGTGGAACCAAGAGCACGGTTACCATAAGTTATCATGGGAAAAGAACGGAAGATTTACCCTTCCTCTCAGCTCCGATACGCCCCTTGACACCCTTCTCGCGGATACGCTTGTCGTGAATATCAAGAATCTCTTCAAAGAGAATCCCAGATATCCGCAGCCGGATCACGTGCGGAAAATCTGGGACGAACTCTACGATTTTGGAACGATAACCCTAATTAAAGAAAAGTAAGTAATCATAGACAAGCGGTGGCTGTGTCGTCAGGGGATAATCCCCTGACGGCGAGATTATCCCTTACTCCGCATAAAGGCCGACCAGGTTGAGGATGACCTGGGCGGCTTTTTCCATGCTTTCTACGGGCACGAATTCCATCTTGCCGTGGAAGTTCAGTCCGCCGGCGAAGAGGTTGGGGCAGGGAAGGCCTTTGAAGGAGAGGTTGGCGCCGTCGGTGCCGCCGCGGATGGGTTGGATCTTGGGCTTTACCCCCGCCATCTCCATCGCCTTCACCGCCTTGTCAATGATGTGGTAATGCGGCTCCACCTGCTCGCGCATATTATAATATTGGTCTTTCACCACCAGATCCACCGTCCCCTTTCCGTACTTTTCGTTCATGAAACCGGCCACCTTGGCCATCATCTCCTTGCGGGCCTCGAACCGGGCGCGGTCATGGTCACGGATGATATAGGCAAAATCGGCCTCCTCCACGCTGCCCTTGAAAGAAATGAGGTGAAAGAATCCTTCATAGCCCTCCGTGTGTTCCGGCCGGGCCAGGGCCGGGAGCATGGATTGGAACTCCTGGCCAATCAGGATGGCGTTCTTCATCTTTCCCTTGGCGTAGCCCGGGTGCACATTGCAGCCCTGGACGTGAATCTTGGCGCTGGCGGCATTGAAGTTCTCAAACTCCAGTTCGCCCACTTCGCCGCCGTCCATGGTATAGGCATAATCGGCCCCGAAGCGTTGCACATCGAACTTGATTACGCCGCGGCCGATTTCCTCATCGGGCGTAAACCCGATCATGACGGGACCATGCTTGCATTCGGGATGCGCCATGATGTACTGCACCGCGTCCATGATTTCGGCCACGCCGGCCTTGTCGTCGGCCCCCAGCAGGGTGGTGCCGTCGGTGGTGACGAGGGTCTGCCCCACATAATGAAGCAGTTCGGGGAACTCCTCCGGCTTCAGTTGCAGGCCGGGAACGCCTTTCAGGGGAATGGCGCTTCCGTCATAGGCCGGGATGATCTGCGGCTTCACATCTTTGCCGCTGGCATCCGGTGCGGTATCGACATGGGCGATGAACCCCACGGCGGGCACGTTTTTTTCGATGTTCGAGGGGATGCTTCCCATAACGTAGCCGAACTCGTCCAGCGTGGCCTGCACGCCCATCTGTTTCAGCTCCTCACAGAGCAACTTCAACAGGTTCAACTGCTTGGCCGTAGAAGGCTGGCTGTCGGAATTCTCGTCCGACTGCGTGTCCACCGCCACGTAGCGGAGGAATCTGTCCAGTAACTTTTCCATTTTATTTCTTGTCTATTTTCATCGATGCATACAGGGTATAGGCAATCAGCGCCAGGTAAGGGACGATGGCCACCGCCTCGCCGTAGCGCGCGTTCCAGCCGGTCAGGAAAAGATCTACGTTCGCGAATCGGAGGATGGCGCTCACTACGCCCATCAGGGCGCCGCCGGCGATGAATCCGGAGGCGATGAGGGTGCCTTTCTCGCTGCGTGCGGCGTTCACTTTCTCGTCCTTGGAGCGGCTGCCCACATACCAGGCGATGGCGCCACCGACCACCAGCGGCAGGTTCAGGTCGATGGGGATGAACATGCCCAGGGCAAAAGGCAATGCGGGTATCTTGCAGAGGGTGAGGACGATAGCGAGTGCAGCACCGATGCCGTACAGCAGCCAGGGCGCGCCGCCGCCGCTGAACAACGGCTGGATGACGGCTGCCATCGCGTTGGCTTGCGGGGCCACCAGGGCCCCATCGCCCGTAAACCCGTAGGTTTTGTTCAGCACCAGCATCACCCCGCAGACCGTTACGGCCGAAACGGCCACGCCGAGGAATTTCCAGCCTTCCTGCTTGCGCGGGGTGGAGCCGATCCAGTAGCCGATTTTCAGGTCGGTAATGAAGGAACCGGCCACCGACAGGGCCGTGCACACCACGCCGCCGATTACCAGGGCGGCCGCCATGCCGGCGTTGCCTTTCAGGCCCACGGCTACGAGGATGAGCGAGGCGATGATGAGGGTCATCAGCGTCATGCCGCTCACGGGGTTCGAGCCCACGATGGCAATGGCGTTGGCCGCCACGGTCGTAAAGAGGAAGGAGATGATGCCCACGATGACCAGTCCCACAAGAGCCTGCCACACGCTGTTCACCACGCCGCCCAGGGCAAAGAAGGTGAAAATGGCCAGCAGGGCGATGACGATGCCGAACACGACGGTTTTCATGGGCAGGTCCTGTTCGGTGCGGGCGACGCTGTTCTGGGAGGTCGTTCCCTTGTGGGAGAACTCGTTCACCGCCAGGCCAACGGCGCTCTTGATGACACCGAACGACTTGATAATGCCGATGATGCCGGCCGTGGCGATGCCGCCGATGCCGATATGGCGGGCGTACCCTTTGAACAGCTGGTCGGGGGTCAGGTCAAGGCCGAGCGTAAAGTTCGTCAGCGGGATGATGACCAGCCACACCAGCAGGCTGCCGCAGCAGATGATAAAGCTGTATTTCAGGCCGATGATATATCCCAGGCCCAGCACGGCGGCACCGGTGTTGAGTTTCAGCATCACCTTTACCTTGTCGGCGATGGCCTGGCCGAAGCCGACGACCGTCGTGGTGATGGTCTCGCCCCAGGCGCCGAAGGTGGCAATGATGAAGTCGTACAGACCACCCACCAGTCCGGCGGTCAGCAGGGTCTTGGCACCGGCTCCGCCGCCCTCGCCGCTCACGAGCACCTGTGTGGTGGCCGTGGCTTCGGGGAAGGGATATTTGCCGTGCATTTCGCTCACGAAATATTTCCGGAAGGGAATCAGGAACAGGATGCCCAGCACGCCGCCCAGCAGGGACGACAGGAACATCTGCCAGAAATTTACCTCTACACCTAATATATAGATAGCGGGCAGGGTGAAGATGGCGCCCGCGACCACGGCGCCGGAACAGCCGCCGATGGACTGGATGATGACGTTTTGTCCCAGGCCGTCCTTCTTGCCCAGGGCCGTGGTGAGACCGACGGCGATGATGGCGATGGGAATGGCCGCTTCAAATACCTGTCCCACCTTCAGGCCCAGGTAGGCAGCGGCGGCCGAAAAGAGGATCACCATCAGGATACCCACCGCAACCGAATAGGCGGTCACTTCCTTAAATGTCTTTTCCGCTCCCAGGATGGGATGGTATTCTTCGCCGGGTGCCAGCTCCCGCTGTGCATTCTCCGGCAGGAAAATCTTTTGTTTCTCCATACGGATCTATGTCTTTCTATACAAATATAGGTATTATCTGTGTCAAAGTGTCGAAGTGGACAAAAAAAGTGATTTTTTTTAAAAAAAAGTTTGGCAGAATAAAAAAAGTGCGTATCTTTGCAGCCCGTTTCGAAAGAAGCAGGAAGTTCATTGAAAATACTGGAAAAGACAACGAGGCGATACGCTGCGTGAGCAGTAGTATCGAAAGACAAAAACGAAGCGAATTGCAACAGAATTAGTCTGAGAGTATAATGAAAGTTTTTTCGTTATG
>Ga0256405_10008719_pt1 | contig 14329 bp, 9 predicted proteins | sample RumenRJG_02DNA_FD_189096 | JGI IMG/M metagenome (GOLD analysis project Ga0256405, IMG submission 189096) | Bovine rumen microbial communities from Lethbridge, Alberta, Canada - RJG_02 | ecosystem: Host-associated > Mammals > Digestive system > Stomach > Rumen | place: Canada: Alberta | collected...
ATCACACTATGGTTGAGGATTATATCCGTTATCTTGGCAATATTCGTTTGAAGTCCATCGGCTTCGATCCACTGTATCTGGGTCTGGAACAGGAACCAGAATCCATGCGCTGGGTATCCCAGTACGCCGATGCCAATCAGGTAAAGACAGATTTCTTTGAAGCGCGCAGCTCAGCCTATGCCAAGAGCAGTGCAATTGAAGATGACCTTGACACTCTTTAAGGCAAACAAAGAACAACAAATACAGAAGAGAATCGAAAAACCGCGGACCGAATGCCTATTGACATTGATCCGCGGTATTTTCAGATGATTTTGATAAAGTCATCCCGGATTTCTTCAAACCGTTCATCCTGGAAGCCAAAATCCTTTTCCTTATAATTCCATAGTGCATGGCCTATATGGTTTCTTCTGAACGCAGAATGAATATCCTGAAGCCACCGCAGCTTATCTGCATTCGCTGCCAGATCAATCACACCATACTCACCACAATACAACGGTACACCGTCGTTTTCAGCCTTGGCAATCGCCGGGGCAAAAATGTCATCAAAAAAGCCATCTCCGATATCACGGATACCATCTTTATAGATCGCTCCCGCAAGATCCGCTTTCAGCCTGCCTGCTTCTTCTTTATATTCCCGGAGGGTGCGCGGATAGCCAATCCGGAAATCTAAGGGCATACCTTCCATCCAGTAGGCGCCCTGGTGCGTAAAAATCATCGGTTCATAGCAATGAAAGTTATAAACAATATGCTCGTCCAGGGGCAGCTGAAGCAATGGAACACTCAGCACATTGTTATAGCGAACTCCTCCAACAACAATCCAGCTTTCCGGAGCAATTTTGCGAATCCTGCGAATATACTTGGATGCCACCTCATTCCATGCGTCTGCCACTTCTTCCAAAACAACTTCATTCAAAGGCTCAAAGGCAACCTGATGTGGCCATGGTGCAAAGCGGCGTGCAATTTCATCCCAAAGATGAAAGAAACGTTCCTGCAGCGCTGCATCATAGAAAAACTTCTTGCGGTCCATCCCTTTTTTCAACGGATCAAACGAATACCCATAGCATTCATGAAGATCAATCAGCATATTCAGGCCGCAGGTTTCGCACCACTGGCGGCAGTTTTCCAAATACTGAAATCCGCCTTCCCTCAGGTTTCCCTCTTCATCTTCCAGAACGTTATAATCCACCGGCACCCGTACATGATCAAAGCCAAGCGATGCTATCTGACGAATATCTTTCTCGGTAATAAAGGACGCAAAATGATTCTCATCATACCGGTCGAACTGCGAAATCCATCCGCCAAGATTTACGCCTTTTTGAAAACCTTCAAATATACGTAATTCATGATCTGCCATATCGTATTATCTCCAATAAAATATCCTTTTTCATTACCCAGGAAATGCAACGGCCTGGAATTAAAAATCCTTTTTGTTTCACTTCCGCATTTTCTCAATCGCCGCCTTCAGCAGCTTCGGTGCTTTCCTAACATCATCCGATTGAGAAACCGCTGCTTCCATGGGACAAATCCCGGTACGATCACGATTCATCATCTGCTCTACCAGCTCACTGCAGCAGCATTCGATTCCATGGCTTTCAAGCATCGTTTTTCCTGCCTTACTCATGGTTTCGCCATAAACAGAAGTCACGCCAAGCAGCACATATAAGGAAGCTGCCGCCTTACCCACAACTTTATCCGCAGCCGCAAAACCCGCAAGCGATTTTCTCTCATCCAGAAGGTCCAGCAGGGCAATTACCCCGCGCTCATTCCGTTCAATGATCTGATTGTCCAGAACAAAGACACAGCGGGCATCATCCAGTTCCAACAATTGTCTGGCCCTGCAAAGATCGGTATTTCCAGTTTCTATCATTTCTTTTCTCCATTTTCCTTCAAGGATGTCAGATTTCCAATATCCTCAAGCATCAACGGAATCAGTTTCTCCTGATAACCCGCCAGCTGGTCTTTTTTCAGACAACTGGACGCAGCCTGCAACTGCGGCGTCATAACATGTTCCAATTCCTTCAGCCTTGCCTGGGATAATGCCTGGCTGGATTTACAAAGCTCATAATCCTGCGGCGTCATCCGCCATGGGCGGATACAGTCCGGATGTCGTTGGCACAGGCGGTCCGCCATCCGGATCCCTTCCGGATCAAGATCAGAAGAATAATACATTTCCACATTGGCCTTCGCCAGCATATCGATTACCAGCAGCGAAGCCGTCTTCATCTGCCCCGAAGTGCAGATCATGGACGCGTCCGGAAAGTGCATGCAAAGCTCGGAATAAACCATCTGATTTTCAAGAATAAATACCGGAACATGAACAGGCCGAATAGCAATAATACTCTGCAATTGCGAAAGAGAAACAAGATAGTATTCTCTGCATGCAAGATAACCTTCATAGGCTGGATGAAGACCACTCTCCCCATACATATGCATTCCCTGCAGCACCGTAAAACTGGAAATCGCATCCGGCCGGATCTGATTACGTATATACAGATCCAAAACTTCTTCCCCGCTCAGGCTTCCGTTTTCCTCTTCCTTTGCCTGCAGTGCCTTCAGAAATAGAGAACCGGAACCCGTTCTTTGATCCAGACCATGGGGATCACCCATGACTTCCATTGCCAATACGGAAAGACGCATTGGCCCAGGCGCATGTTCAAGGCAGCTGAAAGCTTTGGCACATGCCAAAACCGCGCCATCCGCCATATCTTCCGTCGAAAACATCCCGCCATGAAGTAAGGAGCGATATTGCCGCATGGTAAAGGAGCCCACCCATTTTCGTGCAAAACCATCACCGGTCTGCCCCTTAACCCTTTCCTGCAGGTTTTCCAGCCGCTTTTGTAACCGGTGTTCTTCGGCATCCGCATCCTGCTGCTTTGACGTAATATCCTCATTAAAGTATGCGCAAAGCACATCGTACAGATCGAGAGAGCCAAACCTGGTTTCCGCAAGTGCACGGGCAAATTCAGCCAGCGAAAATGCAATCGGCCCTTCGGAAAAGTCACGGCTAAAATACCTTCCAAGCGCATCCCGTTCCATCTCACCCGGATCCTTGATTTCAACCCTTCCGGCACAGCGTCCATACGAGCGCCATTTCATTCGCATCAGATGGAACGTACGCTGAAATCCCGGGCTGCTGCGAAAATATTCGGCCGCATCATTCGCCTTCATCCAGTACGCGTTCCTTTCCATTCCAGTGATAGAAAATGACCGTTATGAAATCTGCATTCTCCGGCCGCAGCAGTTCCGCAATCCGAAGCGTCTTCACCGATCCGTAACATCCCCAAAGAGCCTGCGAATTCATAATGTAATCAAAATCAAGATCCGCAACCAGCCGGAACATACTGTTGATGTTCTTTTCATCGACACCGGCAAACGCTTCATCAAGCGCAATCAAACGCGGATGATCTTTCTTTTGGGCCTTCAGATACTGCGCATTGACCGCTGCAAACAAAGGTACATACATCGCCATTCCTTTCTCACCGCCGGAAAATGTATTGAACGCGCGATCGGTCAATTCCTTCGTATTTTCGTTTGTACGCTGGTAATACATTCTGAATTCAAACCAGTCCCGATAATCCAATGCCTCCTGAACCATCTGCTGATAATTCAGAATCTGGCCGTCATCCAAGGCCTTCTGCCGACGCGCCTGAATATCTTTGCGGAAATGCTCAGCAACCTTCCGCTTATCGTCCATACTGAGCAAAGCAGTATCTCTGCCCAGAATCCGCTCCAGCGCATCCGTTGACAGCTGACCTTCTTCTTCGGCAGCTTTTGGCACCCAGTGTAGCGAAAAGTTCAATCCCATCGACGAATCCATTTCCTTCATCAGCTTCGACATATCACAGATCCAGCGTTTGCTTTCGGAAATGCGCATCATCAGTTTCCGGCACAGCGTATCACTCAGAATATTTTCAAACAGCTTGCGGTCCTCCTGCTGAATGAGCTGTTCCGTCGTATCAATACTCGATTGAATCTCCTGATCGAAGGCTATCAAATCAATTCGCTGCACTCCGGCAGCTGCCCGGATCACAGAGCGTCTGCGCAGCAGATCCGGCCGCTGGGATTCATCCAGAATACTGTCCATCTGAATATTCGTCTCAGGCATCTGAACGCTGTGCTTCTGGAACACGTTGTTGAGACGGCTGACCGCTTCACTGACTTCACGTGTACGATCCGCAGGAGGAACGGAGTTTATTACACTTTCCGCCAGTTGGATAACTGCCGGATCTTCCATCTGTGAACAGTCGTGCACAAAGTTCAGGCGCATCTCTTCCAGATAATAGGCGCTGGCAATCTCCTGTTTCTTTTTCGCTTCCTCAACCTGTTTGCTTCGCTCCTCAAGCTGTTCTTTATTTTGAACCACACGCTCCTTCAGCTTTCCAGCTTCACCCAGAAGCTGCTCTTTTTGTTTCTTATCCACATCACACTGCTTGCGGATCGAATCAATTTCTGCAACAAGTTTCTGATTTTCCGGAAGATTCAGAATCTGATTGATCGCTTCAATTCTTGCCCTGATCCGTTCCGTCTCTCCATCCAGCTGGCGCAGCTCAAGTTCCAGCTGCGTTTTTTCATCCTCTTTATCGTCCTGCTGTGCCTTTCGCAACGCATACTGTTCATTCAGCCGAAGCTGATCCATGTACGCATCGCTGAATGATTGTGCTGCATCCTGATAAGACCCCAGCTTTCCAATCACATCCCGATACGCATCCAGTGAATGGGCATAGGGATAAGGGCGCATTGAAAGATCGGCCTCATGGCGCAGATTCAGCGCCGCATCCTTCGTTTGATTCCGCAGCATCTCTGCCCGCTGAAACTCATCCCGCACCGCTGTTTCCTTTTCTTCCAGCAGCCTCAATTGGTCCAGATTCGTATGAAGCTGCCCATCGCTAGGAAGATGAGAGATTTCTTCCTGCAAAACGGTGCTTCTCTCCTCCAGCTGCCGCTTTTCCTGCTGAAGTTCATGAAGCACACGGTTCGCCTCCAGGATTTCATTGTTCTTTTCTTCGATCTTTCGTGCATGTGTGCGGCGGCGCATTTCAGCACCAATAAACCTTACTTCATCCCCTTCTTGCGGGTGAACCCAGCCGCATAACAGACCGTTTTGAAAATATCCATCCTCTCGCAGAATGAATTGGCCGTCATCCTCGCCAATGCTTTGAAGAATGCTTTCTACCGTCTCCTTCAAAGCACCAGACATAGAGCTCTCTGACACTGTAAATAGCCCTGGATTTTTCGCTTTCTTTCCTGCTTTTAGAAACAGGTCCGGATATTGTCTCAATATCCCTTCGGCTTTGTTCTCGTCACGATCCGAAAGGATCAGCGCATCCAGCATTCCTGCCGCCGCCAGCTGCTGTTCCAGCTGCACTTCACGTTTCTCACTCAGATCCGAAAACCCGATTGCTTCATACAAAGGGATTGCCTCTATCCCTGCCTGTGCCAGTTCCCTGCGGCAGGCGGTCGCCATCTCGCTGCGCGCCGGTACCGCTTCTTTTTCCATCTGCAGCAGACGCAGTTCATCATTTAACTGATTCAGGATTTCTTTCTGCCGGTTAATTTCATCGTCCTTCCGGCTTTTAAGAACATTCAGTCGCGACTCGTTCGCCTGACCAATCGCATTCACCTGCTGCGTATAGGAATAGGCGCTTTCCAGACTATACTGACGAGCCAGGGCACAGATATTCTGCAGATGTGCATCCGTAATCTGCAGTTCTTTGCAGGCGGGTGCTGCCTGATACCATTGGCTGATGATCTGCTCGCGCAAATCCTCCACCGCTGTCTGCTTTGCTTCAACTTCTTTCGTGCATGTCTCCAGTTTTTTCCGGCTGGCTTCCAATGCCTCTTCTGCCGCATCGGCTTCCTGTACTGCCTTTTGAACTGACTCTAGCTTCTGTTCAATCGCATCCAAAGCTTTTTCCAGATCACGAAGTTTTTGATTGAGCAGACGGATCAATGTTTTTCCTTCTTCATTTTCCTGATCCAGTGCCGTTTTATACTGGCTGTGATCCGAAAAGCAAAGATCCTGATTCAACTCTCCCATGGACGCAAAAAGACGATTCAGCCCGCGGCGATTATAGACACTCTCCTCTTCTTTTGCATGAAGATCCACGTCGATTTCATGAATGGCACTGATCAGCTTTTCAATTCTGGCTTTTTTACCAGCTGTCTGCGAGAGCTTATCCGTTTGATCTTTTTCCAGGCTTTCACGCTGTTTAACCTGATCCTCCAAGCCGCTGTTGTGAAACAGCAGTTCCTGATCTTCGAGCTTCTGAATTTCCAGCTCAAGCAAATGCAGTTGTTCCTTATTATCTTCTAACTGGCTCTCACTTTCCTTTGTATCCTTCTCCAGGTTCTGCCAGCGAAGCGCCTGCTCAGAATATTCTTTTTCACTTTGCCAGTAAGCTTCCGCTTTCCGCGCCGCAACCCAGCGGTTATAACGCTCATATTCATCCAGGATAGAACGCAGATGCATCTTTGTATTCTTCAACTGTTCCAGCCGCGTTTCAATTTCATCCATCTTTTCCATGGCATTCACCATGGCAGAGGTATCGTCATTACTCAGAGTTTGCAAAGAGTCATTCAGAATTTCATAAACCCTGGATGGTTTAAATTCTTTTGAAAGCTTTGGTGCCCGAACCTTGATCAGCAGACGGATAAACTGTTCAAACTGTTCCATGCGTTCAAAGCCAAACAAATACTTGTTTACAGCCGCTTTATAATCGCCCTGAGATTCCGTAAAAAAATTATTGGTTCCGATAAGATCCCTACACTCTAACTTAGTCAAAGGGCGGAAGGCATCATTGCTGATGCGGCGGCAAAGAGAACAATCCCTTCCGATCCGGCGGCCGTCCATTAATACAAAGCCCCAGAAACCCAGGGTTGAATTCCCTTTCTTTGCCCTTTGTCCTATCCCGATGGTTCGATACTCCTTCGTATCTTCTTTGACGAATTCAAGGTACAGATATCCCGTTTCATCTTCCCTGCCATCATGTCCGTCACCAAGAAAGTAGTATTCCATGCGGCGGGCATCGGATCCAAACGGATCAAGGCGGCTCGGTGTACGATCACCATCCAGGATAAAAGGAATGAAGCTTTGCGTCGTTATTGATTTTCCGGAGCCATTCTGGCCTCTTAGAAGAATATGGCCATGGTCCAGCGGAAACTCCTGATTCTTATAGAGCCAGAAGTTCACGAAGCCCATGCGATTCATTTTCCATCGGTTATCATACTTTTCCATAGCCTCTGTCTCCTTAGAACAATGCCGTCTGCTTCACTTCGTTACGCTTCTTCTTCGCCGATTCCGGCGGCAGCAGCTGAGTCCGCGCATCTTCCGGATAGGTTCCAACAAATTTCCAAACCGCAGGATAGAACCGGATCGATTCACCTTCCACGCCTGCCATCATCCATCCCTGCATGCAGGAAACAAGCCGGCTCACAAGCAAAGAACAATCCATCTCCCGGTACTCTTTACTCCAGGCTCCCCCGTATTGTTTACGGATATCCTGAACCACCTGCTGAAAATCCTGACGGCTGATCAGCGTCGTCCCGTCTGTCTCCACAATTGAAATCTCCCTGCGCAGCCAGGCACAAACAAGCAGAACGATCTCCGACAGGGTTGACATATCCGGAAATTCACGTCCAAACGAGGACGCATCTTCCTGAAAAACGAGAAAGGCCGCATTGCGATGTACATCGAGCCGCGCTCCTACAGCCTCCTTCAGATAGCCGCTGACAAACCGGCGCTGATTGCGCAGATACAGAGCATCCGGATCATCCGCTGTACGCCAGTACATTGCCGGTGATAACAACAGTTGACGGTAAACCCGATTGACCCGCATCCTGCCCCGGTCCAGATTGACATCTTCCGCTGCCAGAGTTTCAAAATCCTGTGCTGTCTTACAGGCAGAGGTATCATAGGGATACGACAACGCAAAATAACGTGACAAACCAGTATTTTCGTACAATACCTCAAATCTTGTGCTGCCTGAAACGGAATCCAGATTGCCTTCATGCAGAATGACAAGGGATATCTTTTCTGCATACTGCATCACCCGTATCAAACTTCGACGATTGGAAAAGATGGTCCAGTCGATCTGCAGCCATGGTTTCAATTGCGCCTGAATGCGATCCGTCAAATCCGACAACAGAAAGGGATCACCTTCCTCCTGTTCTTCCAGAAAGATTAGCAGAACGCAGAACATCTCATAGTCACGAATATCCGTAAACTCCTTGATACCCATGAACGATTGTGCATGGGCAGGCACTTTTTCCAGCCGGATCAGGCGTTCATTAACAACCAGGCGCCAGCCGGGATATTCCGCCACAAATTTCTGCAGAGAAGGCACATCCTGACGAATCGCATAGTAAAGATCACGATCATCGCTTTTACATACCCATTCTTTTTCCAAAAGCACTTGCAGACTGTTCATTCGTCCCCCTCAAAGACAAGGATATAGCGCGGCATGGTGAGATCTCCATCCTCACAATGTAGGATGCACTCCCCTTCTTCGCGCAGCAGACGGTAACGCTGACCATATTCGGTATGGCTGCGCTTTTCCGCTGACATATTGGCATTGGTAATCCAGCCTAGGATCATCTGCCGAAGATCCGTTGAAATGACATCCCCAATCTCAGAGATCACCAGCCTGTGGTCATGAATATATTGATGAATCTCCTCGCGGTTTTTCTGCATACGGATCAGGTATTCTTCCCGCCGCTGCTGCTGGAATAGACGGTTTTCCGTATAAACGCCACGCTCACTGCGAATTTTATTTGTGCGTGAATGCGAAGAAAGAAGGTATACAAACGGCTCCTCTTCTTTGGTTGAGACATTGATCGAATCGGTGCTGCGATCATCGTTCGTCGCAAAATGGCGGGTTTCTTTAGCCCCAAACAGAAACGCAGAAAGGCAATGCGCATCCTCCAGTGAGGCACAATGATCAAACAGATCAATCCAGCGGGCGTATTCACTCTGCCGGGAAAGTCTGTGATTTTGAAGCTGGACAATCAAAGCTGCGTTCTGAATGATCTTTTCAATGATGTCATTGGTCACATTAAGAATTCGCAGGCTTTCACTTGGCTGCCCGTTTTTTTCAAGAAACCAGTGCTCAAGACTGTCCCAGCTGGCAAAGACCTGGGCACGCAGATCATTTTCATATGAATCATTCTGGGAAGTCTGCAGATGCGGAATGTTCAATTGACACTGCACGATTCGCTCCAGCATTGTCTTCTTCTGAGCCTCATCCACCCGGCGCAGCAGGGCGGCAATCCGGTCCGTATGCTGTTGAAGCTGCAGAATAAAATCCCTTAAATAAGCGACGAAACGATCCTTATGAATAACAAACTCAACACTTTTCAGTATCTTTTCACCACTACCGGAATAAAATTCGCGAAGATAGTCACGATAGTTATCGTACATGCTGCGAAAGTCTCCCATCAGCAGTTTCCACCAGTCATTGACTTTCGTTTCATTCATGGATGGGATCTTATCCATATCCTTCAGCTGATTCTCCAAACGGAGAAAATAGTTGGAAGACAGGGATGAGGACTGCAGCTGCAGATTTTCCAGCCTCCATACCATGCGTTCAACTTCCACCGCAGCCGGGGTAATGGAATAGCGAAAACGCTTATTCTTATACTCCGCAATGGTATAGACATGTTTCGGGTCCTGTACCGCTTCCAGATTGCCCCACGTCACCAGCTGCGCCAGATCCTGCTTCAGAAGCGACGGATCCAGATCCTGATAGAAAGGAAACTCATCCCTGAGCAGTCCTAAGACTTCTTCCTGATACAGCGAGTTCCGCATGCGCTCATCCGCATGGAAAAAGACGCGCATAATAGCCCGATACCGGCTGGCATTATCCGCATTCAGATAGCTTGTCTCATTAATACGGGAGAGTTCAAGTTCACTCATCCTTCATATTTTATCGGTTTTCCATAAGTTCTGCAGAAATGATCATAGCTTCGCTTCCAGAAGAGAAACATGGCAATCGTTGTAATCACCCACGACAGCGGGAAGCAGAAATACAGCATTTCCAGAGTCGGATGCGCACGCCAGAACGTTGCAATATAGATCAAACGAACGACAACGATGCCAAGCATCATCACAACTGTAGGTGTGCTGCTGTAGTCCATGCCGCGCATGGAAGCTGCGGGAATATCCAGTACGGCATTAATCCACAGCCACAGAACGACATAGCGCATCCGGACCATGCCTGCAACAATGACATCCGGGTCATTGGTATACAGCAAAAGCAGCGAATTGCCGAATACGGTCAGAAGAATGCCCATCGACGCCGAGGCTATGGTCATCAGGATCAGTGTTACCCGCATCACCCGCCGGACCTGATGCGTATCCTGCGCGCCGGCCGCCTGTGATGTAAAGGTAATGCAGGCATCCGTAAACGCGTTCATCGAGACATAGACAAAGCCTTCCAAATTCAAAGCCGCGCTGTTTCCGGCAACGACGATGGAGCCGAATGTATTCATGGCCTGCTGCACCGCAATATTGGAAACGGACCACATCATGTTCTGAATACCGGCAGGAATTCCAACCCGCATAATTTTGGAGAAGATGTGACGGTCCAAACGAATCTGACGCCATTCCAGTCTGGTCGCATCAGATTGGCGCATCAGAGACACCGTAACAAGAACGGCGGAAACGATCTCTGAAATCACCGTCGCAATCGCTACGCCGGAAACGCCCATCTTCAGCACAATGACGGTGTACAGATTCAGAATGATATTCAGGATACCGGCTACCGTCAGATAGACGGTCGGCCTGACGGTGTCACCTTTGGAGCGCAGAATTGCCGAACCGAAATCATAGATCAGCAGCGGCAGTGAGCCGGCAAAATAAATGCGCATATACAGTACGCTCTGGTCAATGATATCGGCCGGAGTTGAAATCGCTGCGAGCATCGGTTCGCTCAAAAAAAAGCCCAGCGCCGTCAGAAGAATGCCCCCGGCAAGCGCAAGCCAGTAGGACGTATGAACCGCCCGCGGGATATTGTTCTGATCCTGGCGGCCGATCATATTGGCAATCACAATATTCGCTCCTACTGCGATGCCGTTAAACAAAGAAATCAGCAGATTTACCAGCGGCGTCGTAGCGCCGACGGCTGCCAGTCCGTCAGCGCCACTGAACTTTCCAACAACTATGGTATCGGCTGCGTTGAACGCAATCTGAAGCGTATAGCTTGCGATCAATGGAAGGGAGAAGAGAAACAGATTCTTGAGCAATGGTCCGTGTACCATATCCATCGTTTCCGATTTACGCATAATCCCCTCCTTTTTCACAAATTCGCACACGATTATACCAAATCTAAAAGAAAATGGAGCCGCAACGTAATCATGGTCGACAGCTCCATTCATATTTACTTTGTAAACAGAAACTCAGTCGCGGTTATAGGCCGCTGCCTGTTCCCCTGCCGTCTTGCCATAGACGACCGTATCAACGATGGCGTTTCCGCCAAGACGATTGGCACCGTGAATACCGCCGGTAACCTCACCGGCCGCATACAGGCCCTCAATCACATTTCCGCTCGTATCCAGCACTTCTGTATTCGTATTAATCTGAACACCGCCCATCGTATGATGTGCACTCGGCTTCCGCGGTACAGCGATAAACGGTCCTGTCAACAGTTTATCCGTAAATGTTGTGCGTCCAAATTCATCGCTGGTCGCGCCGGCATCTACACTGGCATTGTAATCTTCCACTGCCTTCTTCAGATTATCAGGATTCACGCCGATCGCAGCTGCCAGATCCTCCAGCGTATCGCCAATGTACATGTTGCCCTGAGCAATTTCATCCGTATATGTCACACCGTTATTGGTAACCAGCGTATCGAGCGTCTGCCCATCATTGCCGTCCCAGCTTTCAATCGCATAGAACAGGCCGTCCGTCTGGGCGAGTGCAGCTTTGCATATATCATCACGGCGCCCGTCTTCCGCCGTGAAGCGGTTGCCTTCCTTGTTTACGAAGATTATGGAAGCGACACCTTTATCCTTTGCCGAGTTGTCATCGGTCGTCCCCTTGGTTGGCGAGCACATATGGAGCAGCTGAATCTGATCCATGTCAACCAGGTTGGCACCGATTGCCTTTGCCATATTGATGCCGTCACCTGTATCGGAAGCAACGCCGGTGCAGCCAAGGTTACTGCCAAGATCCGGCCACTTCTCTCCCTGGCAGTATTCGACACGCATCTCAACGTTGCCGGCGAAGCCGCCCGTTGCCAGTACCACACCGTTGGCAGCCAAGATCGTATACTCATTGTCGTCAGAATCCGTACCGTGAACGCCGGTCACTGCACCGTTATCATCAACGATCAGCTCGTCAGCCGTCACACCGTAGTAGACTTTCCAGTTGTCTCCATAGTTGTTTTGCAGATACGTCGCATAGGTATCGACGAACTCCGCACCAAGGCCGGTGGTCGTATCATGCGTACGCGGATACAGGGAACCGGGGCCCTGGGAAATCGAATCTTTGAACGTCGCACCGAGATCCTCCAGCCACTGATAGCCGGAATATGCCTTTTCAGCCATATTTTCAACGAGCGTCAGATTGGCAACCTTATCGCCGCCGTTCCAGGTCTGCAGCGCATACCAGTCTGCCGAATCAAAGATGCCCGTCTCTCCGCTGGCAAGATATGCGTCGTATTCTTCCTTGACCTTCGCCTGCAGTGCAGCGTGTTCATCACTGACCGGTGTTTCGGCAAGAGCCGCCTCTACCTGCTGCTTATTGCCTTCCGTCATCTCCGTCTTTGACTGCAGATCTTCATCCGGTGTGTTGTAGATGCCGCCATTGACGTTGGTATCGCCGCCAAGAATATCTGTTTTTTCGACGATGATGACCGACTCTGCGCCGCTTTGAACAGCAGACACCGCAGCCGCAAGACCGGCGCCGCCTCCTCCGACCACAACAACATCTGCCGTATCTTCAATTTTCTGGCCCGTTGTATGTTCTTCGGGAACAATAAACCGCTCCGGATCGACACCTGCCGATTCCAGGGCATCTTTCACCGCATTCTTCACGGCATTGGATGATAGCGTTGCGCCACTCAGACCGTCAACCGCATAACTCTGCTGCGCAACGATTTTTTCCGGCAGCTGTTCGGTAGCAGCTGTTCCGATGTTTTCTGTCTCTTTGGAATCTGTCACCTTTACATCGGTGATCGCACTGTCACTCAGAGTCACTTCCACGGTTACGGTTCCGTTGCGTCCCGGAGCTGAGCCGGTGTACGTTCCTGCCGGAAGCGTACCTGTGGATGATGCTGTACTTTCCACTGCCGCACTGGAACTGCTTCCACAGCCGGCCAGCAGAAGAGCAGTCGAAAGAAGTAATGCTGTGATTCTCTTCATTTTCTCCCCCTCGATTCAGCGCATAATTTCGCTGAATCTTTTCACTGAATTTATTTTAAAAGAATGTGAATTCACAATCAATATGAAAATGGAGATTTTCTGCCGCATCTTTTTCACGGGTAAATAAAAATCCAGCAGGCCGGTCCCGGGCTTTGCTGGAACGAATCCGATTATTTTATTTTTTCACAACTTCAGCATAGTGCTTCTTTAAATCAATCCGCTGCGGATCACTTACGAACAGCGACATGTATTCTTCCTGGCACTGCAGTGCATACTGAATCCAGTGTTCCGGATCCTCCTTATGCATAATGCAGTAGTTGTAAACGAGGCCGCGGGAAAAATTCAGAATACGGATGCCGATTTCCATCGCCGTCCATTTTCCCCGAAAGGACCCTTCTTTCTGCCCGGCCTCGATCGTCTCTTTCATAATCCGGGTCAGATAGCGGTCATCCGTAAAGAAATATTCATCATATTCTTTGAGCTGAGCAATATAGAGCTGCGTATCAAAGCAGAGACTGTTTTCAATCATCGAATACAGATGGGTAACAACAATACGCTCCACACGTTCCAGCGGATCTTTGATATCTTCGAAGTGCAGGGTTTCCCAGATGCCGTCCTTCACCTTATAGGAATAAATCAGAGCGGCTTCTTTCGAATCGAAATATTGATAAAAATTGCCCATCGAAATATTGGCCGCATCCGCAATATCCTTGATATGAATCTCATCCAGCGTATGAGTACGGCTCATATCCATCACGATATTCTGCAGCTTCTCACGCATCGCCTCCGCCTGCAGCTGGCGGCTTGTTTTTCCTTTTTCCGCCATCAGTGGTTCACCTTCTCCCATTCGTCGCGGGTCAAAATCCCCTCTTCGCACATCTCATCCCGCCCCGCCCGTGTATGCATCGGATAGGTAACGGCAGGATGAAATCCGAGTTTTTCTTTCACTCTTCCTGAGCGCGGGTTCGACAGG
>Ga0256405_10008720_pt1 | contig 14328 bp, 12 predicted proteins | sample RumenRJG_02DNA_FD_189096 | JGI IMG/M metagenome (GOLD analysis project Ga0256405, IMG submission 189096) | Bovine rumen microbial communities from Lethbridge, Alberta, Canada - RJG_02 | ecosystem: Host-associated > Mammals > Digestive system > Stomach > Rumen | place: Canada: Alberta...
ACGAGAGATTAAGGAGAATAAAAAAATGTCAACAATTATACGAACCGGGGGGGGGGGTACTCCGTAGGCTACGAAGACGGTCATAGCGATGGCTATAACTCTGGGCGAACCGACGGATATAACAGCGGATACCATCCGAGTAATTCAGTAACCTATATTACTGGCGGTGACGGATATGATAATGCTTGGAATAGCGTTAGCCATACAGCCACCGAAGCAGGCGTATATTGCATTGTGTCTGTTGGATCATCAACTGGAACTGTAAACAACTCATTTGCTAACGCATCCACGAATGGCACTGTTTTAGAAAATATAACAGCAGGAAATAATAATCCTAATTATGAAGGTTATAACAAAATCAGCTATCAAGTTATTATTGCCTATTTGCAAGTCGGGCAAACCATTAGCGGAGCCGCTCGCGGGCCTAACAGTTATGGAAGATCACTTGTCGTGATTTACAGGCTTAAATAAATATGCAAAAGCCCCGATGGGGCTTTTTTCTGAACGAAAGGGGGCATATGACACCTTCAGAATTTCACACTAAGTATTACGGGTGGGGGAAAGACGTTGACGGCGTAGCAGGCATCCAGTGCGTTGACTTGTTCAAAGAGTTCCTGCGCATCATCGGGTGCCCTACTTACAAATCGCCGATCGGAGGCGACGGCTATGCGGACAATATCTGGTATAACCGCCGCAGGTGGGCGGAATGGTTCGATCCAGTACCAGCCGGCCAGTTTCAGGACGGGGATGTGGTCCTTTTTCCGCATAAGAAGCGTGGGGGGAAGACACATCCACTGAGCCATGTCTGCTTTTATTACGACGGCCGCCAGTTCGGAACAAACCAACACGACTCGAAACTTGGAAGGCGCGCATGCGATAAGCCATGCGATTGGAGTGATGCGCTGGGCGGGCTTCGCTACAAATTTTGGGAGACAACAGCAAAAATGATTGCAAACGGTTTTACAGAGTTTCAAGCCGGAGGCGTGACCTGCGGCGTTTTCAAGGGCAAGTATATCGGCCTGATCGTACCGGGCAAGCCGGCGCAGTTAAAGGACATGGACGCATCGGTCTACATCCTTTCCAAGGCAGGCAATGACCTTTTCGAGATGGCTGGATCGGGCGGTAACGCGGTCGGGACGATCTACGGCCCTTACTGCTCAATCGATGGCAAGGCAGGCCAGCCGGCGGACTCTACTAATTATCTGGTCTTCATGGTCGGCAAGGACGGAAAGCTCACGCATGGCGAGTGGGACGGGCAGTATCGCGATCCGGCCAGCATCGCCTACATGTGCTCCCCGCAGGCGATCTTCTCTACTGACGGTATCCGCTATGCGCACTATCGCGGATCTAAGTCTTACACATCATCGTGGTATCAGGCTTTCGTGGCGCACTTCACGGATGGCTCCTATGGCAACGGCGTGAGCAAAGGCGCAGTCCAGCCGAAGTACATCTGGACGGCTCTGCAGAGTATGGGTGCTGATGTTGTGGCCTTCATGGATGGAGGATCAGGAGGCGTCGGATCGGCGCAGATGCTCTACTGGGACGGAACGAAGATGACCGCCTACCAGTCCAGCGGCCGGGCAGTGGCCGACATCACAGTCATCTACAACAAGGCGGTCGATAGTAAGACTGCCGAAGACGCTGCGGACAGCGGCGCAGAGGACGCCAGCGCGGCCGAAATCGCGGCGCTAAAAGCACAGGTGGAAGGACTGGCCGCTCAGCTCAAGACGGCCACCAAAGAGGCTGAAACAGCGAAATCTGAAAAGGAGTCTGCGAAAGCTGAAGCCGCCGCACTGGAAGAGAAGATCAAAAAGATCAGGGAGATCGTCGCCTGATGACAGCACTGTTCTGGCAGACATTATTGACCGCCTTCATCACAGGAGGCGGGTGCAGCATCATCTTGTATTTGTTACAGCGGCATGACCAGAAAAAGGATTGCCGGGATGAGGAGACCCAGAAGATGGTCAATCTCCTGATCGGGATGGGCCATGACCGCATCTACTCACTGGGGATGGATGCCATCAAAAAAGGGCACATATCAACGGGGGAATACGACAATCTGGTGCACGGCCTTTATGAGCCGTATAAAGCACTCGGCGGAAACGGCACCGGGACACGCATCATCGAAGAAGTAAAAAAACTACCAATTGTAGAGGAGGAATAGAAAAAATGAGCAACGTATTTACGAGAGAATGGTGGCACGCAGCAACGATTAGAGCACTCAAGACTATGGCGCAGTGCGCCGTGGCCATGCTCCCAGCAGCGGCAACGATCAGCGCAGTAGACTGGCAGACAGTAGTAGGCACGGCAGCGCTGTCCGGCGTTGTCTCGCTTCTGACTTCGATCGCTGGCCTGCCTGAGGTGCCGGAAGAAGACGACAATGCCTCCGAGGACTAGGTGGACCGGATATCTGTTCCGGACGAGCTGCATCCCTAAAACTGACGCACGGCGCTGAAGCAGCATAGCCATCCCAGCGTGTAGACCTCTCCTTTCTAACTTTGACCCTGCGTGGATGGCGCAGGGCCTTTTTTTTGTGGTTTTTTGAGAGGAAAAGACGTTAATGCACGAAAAAGTGAACGAAAAATATGTGATGAAAATAAAAAATCAGGCTTATTTATGCCTGATTTTCAAATTTACTATGGCGGAGAAGGAGGGGTTCGAACCCTCGCACGCTTTCACGTCTGCTGGTTTTCGAAACCAGTCCCTTCAGCCTCTTGGGTACTTCTCCAAACGTTGCCTGTCGATTATAGCATAAAAATTACTGCGGGTGGATTTTCACTTTGAAAATATTTTCATTTGTGAAACTATGATGACCGGATTGTGAATGAATTGTGAAAAAAGCAATATCAATCCTATTGGATTACGGGCTATAATGTTCACCATACAGGAGGAAAGAAACATGAAGAAGTATTTTGCTGCAGTTCTTGCAGGCACCATGGCTCTGACGCTTGGCGCATGCGGGAGCTCGAGCGCTGCCGCTTCGACTGCTGCAGCAGCTGCATCTACTGAAGCTGCTGATACAGAGTATATGTCGGATACAGCTGTTTCAGATATCAAGCTGGCTGACACTAACAATCTTGTCGAAGCAACAACATACCAGATCCAGCAGCTGGATTACCTGGTAACCGCCCTTGCAGAGGATCACGAGTACAATGCAAACTTCGTTGATGGTCTGCTCGAGAACGATACCTATGGCAACCTGGCACCGTGCTTGGCTACTGGCTACTCCATCAGCGATGATGGCCTGACTTACACGTTCTACCTGCGTCCGGATGTGAAGTGGGTTACGAACACCGGTGAAGAGTATGCGACCGTTACGGCCGATGACTTCGTTGCCGGTCTGCGTCATGGTGCTGAGTTCAACTCCGGCACTTCCTGGCTGCTTGATGGCGTTATCAAGGGCTATTCCGAGTATCGTACAAACGGTGACTGGTCCGATGAGGCATGGGCTAATGTCGGTGTCAAGGCCGTTGATGATCTGACCCTTGAATATACGCTTGAAAAGCCGACACCGTATTTCCCTGGCATGACGACTTATGCGGTTCTCTATCCGGTAAACCGTGAGTTCCTCGAGTCCCAGGGCGATGGATGCACACTGGGAGCTCCGGATCAGACGGCTTGCTCGTTTGGTACGACTTCTGCAGATTCCATTCTCTACAATGGCGGCTACATCCTGCAGTCCTATGATGAGAAGTCCAGCACCGTTCTGAAGAAGAATGAAGCTTACTGGGATGCAGATAACGTTCATATGGAGACGGTTACCCGTATCTATGATGATGGTTCCGATCCGTATTCGCAGATCCGCAACTTCGAAGCAAATGTTTATGCGGCTGCTCCGATCAGCGCTCAGTGGGAAAACTTCGATGCCTACATGCAGAAGTATGCCGGCTATACGACAGAATCCCTGCCGAACTCTTCGGTATTCGGAATTGTCTTTAACTTCAACCGTCAGACATTTGACAACACGAACTATGCTACGGATACGACACTTGCTGAGAATACGCACAACGCTATTCTGAATGAGAACTTCCGTAAGGCTCTGCGTGCTGCTTGGGATCGTGAATCCTATCTGATGGTTTCCGCTCCGAAGGAACTTGCTGATGCAATGATGCGTAACATCAACAACGATCCGAGCGTTGTTCGTACCTCGGATGGTACGTCCTATGGCGATCTTGTAACGGCTGCGTATGCAGAGCGTACAGGCGAGAGCGTTGACCTCTCGGATGGCCAGAACCCTTGGTACAGCAAGGATGATGCTCTGGCATACATCGAGGCTGCAAAGTCTGAGGGCGTACAGTTCCCGATCCACCTGGATATGCTGGTTCCGGAGACCCACAAGCGCCTTGTTGATCAGGGTCAGTCGCTGAAGAAGTCCGTTGAAGAGAATACGGATGGCCAGATTATCATTGAGCTGGTTATGCGTGATATGGATACGGTTCAGCAGATTGCTTACTACAACACTGACCCGGCTGGTGCTGACTATGATATTTCGACCTTCACTGGCTGGTCTCCTGACTATCCGGATCCGAAGAGCTTCGTTGATATCTACAGCCCGACGTCCGGCTACTACATGACTTCCTGCGGTCTGACCGATTCCAACTCTGAGAACTACGGTTCCGATGATGATATCAAGGATCAGGTAGGTCTGACGGAGTATGATGAGCTCTATCATGCTGCTGATGCCATTACGGATGATCTCGATGCTCGTTATGAGGCATTTGCAAAGGCCGATGCAGAACTGGTTGATACCTGCTTCTTCATCCCGAGCCAGATGCAGAGCCGTACGGTTCGCGTCAGCCATGTTACGCCGTTCAGCCGTGTTTATTCGACAACCGGCCTGACCGAGTACAAGTACAAGGGCCTGACTCTGGAAGAGGGCGTTGTTACTACTGACGAGTACAACAAGGCTTACGATGACTTTAAGGCAGGCGGTACACCTGTTGATCTGGTCGTCGAGAAGTAAAATTCTCATGAAAGATCCGGAGAAAATTCTCCGGATCTTTTTTCATGCTTATGAGAAAATGTTTCATTTGTGAACATCGTGAAAAAAATTCGGCAGAAAACCTTTTCTTGGAAATGAGCCGAAAGCATATGAATGTTATAATAGGCAGGCGTTCAAAGGCACGGTTTTTTAGTGTGTTTTTGATTGGAGAAAGGAAACACTTATGGGGAAGTATATTCTAAAGCGTCTGTTGAAATCGATCGTTTCCCTGTTCGTGGTCATGTCCATTATTATCATCATGATTTTTGAACTGATTCCGCGAACGAAGATCTTTGAGCAGGACGCAAGCTATCGAAAACTGAAAGGAGAAAACAAGACACTGTACATGTACCAGAAATGGGACATGCTCGGCTACCTGGATTTTCAGCGGAAGCCTGAGCTGTGCAGCACCGTTTATGGCGATGACAGTGAAAAAGTGGAAGCCTGCAAGATCAACGGTTCACCGGAACAGGAAGCCGCTATTACCACGATGCAGGACGATGGCTACGAAGTCGACAACTGGAAAAACGGCGACCCGTATGTCGTCCATGAATATAACTGGCTTGAAATTCTCGGCCACTATTTCTCGAGCATGATCGTCATCGACAGCAAAAATGCTGTTCAGGACGATAACAATCCGGATCTGGAGCGCGGCTACCACTGGGAGAAGAATCCCTACAACGGAACGCCGGCCCTTGTATGCAGCGGCTGCACATATAAATACCAGCTGTGGTTCAACGGCTCTTTCCCGTTCATCCACTCCAATAAGATCAAGTTCAACTTTGGTACATCCTATCCGACCAATCAGGGCATTTCGACGCTGGAAGTCATCAATTCCGGCCAGGGATCCCTGAAGACTTCGGATCAGGTTTTCCCGACCGGACTTGAACAGGAATCGGCGATCATCCAGACCAGCTGCCAGTACAAGACAAAGCCTGACAACCTTGACAAGAAGAAGTTCACGGATAATTATTCCAACTGTCTCAGCTCCTATGAGAATCCTTCGATGGTCGAGACTTCCTATATCATCGGCCTGATTTCACTGATCTTCGCGTATGCCTTCGGTCTGCCAACGGCCATCAGCATGGCACAGCACAAGGGCAAGATCGGCGACAAGATCGGCATCGCCTATATCAACATTCTGATTGCCGTACCTTCGCTGGCATTCATCTTCTTCATGCGCAGCATCGGTTCGGCTCTCGGTCTGCCGGACAAGTTCCCGATGCTCGGCTTCGGCGACATCCGATCGTACATTATGCCGGTTGTGATTCTGGGTCTGTTGAATACGCCGAGCCTGATGATGTGGGTACGCCGTTATATGATCGATCAGTCCAACCAGGATTATGTCAAGTTCGCCAAGGCGAAGGGTCTTTCCAAGAGTGAGATCTTCCATCGCCATATTCTTCGCAACGCCATTATCCCGATTGTGAACGGTATTCCTTCATCCGTCATCCTCTGCATTTCAGGTGCTTTCATTACGGAGACGGCGTTCGCTGTTCCGGGCATGGGCAAGATGCTGCCGGATGCGATCAACCAGACCAACAACAACATGATTATTACGCTGGCGTTCATCTTTACCGGCCTCTCGATTCTGGCCGTGTTCCTTGGTGACATTCTGATGACGCTGGTCGATCCGCGTATTCAGCTCAGCGCAAAGGGAGGGGAGTAAGATGTCGGAAGCACAGATCTCAGAAACACAGATCAAAGACGATCGCTTTACCTTCCAGAAGTCGGAAGATACGGCTTCGGAGCATATTGCGGCTCCGACGTATTCCTACTGGCGCTCCGTTTTCCGTCAGTTCTTTTCCAACAAGGTTGCGATTGCAATGCTCGTGATCGTAATCTTCGTTGTTCTGATGTCCATCATTGACCCGCTGATTTCCCATTACGATCCGATGGTGGCACCGAACATCAACAATTCATCCATGAAGTACATCCGTCCGAATTCGCAGTATCTCTTTGGAACGGATGACAAGGGCAACTCGCTGTTTGATGCCGTTTGGGCCGGTACCCGTACGTCGCTGTTCGTTTCTTTTGTTTCGACAGCCATCGTCGTTGTCATCGGTACACTCGTCGGCATGTGGTGGGGTTTCTCGAAGCGCGTCGACGCCGTCATGATCGAGGTTTACAACGTTGTAGCCAACATTCCGACAACCCTGATCGCAATGGTTCTCATGTACGCTCTCGGGTCCGGTCTTTGGCAGCTGATCTTTGCCATGTGCATCACCAACTGGGTTGGCGTCGCGTATTTCATCCGTGTCCAGGTCATGATTATTCGTGACCGTGAATACAACCTGGCTTCCAAGTGCCTTGGCACCAGCAACCATACGATTATCATGAAGAACATTCTTCCGTATCTGGTATCGGTCATCATGACGGAAGTGTCGCGTGACATCCCGAGCTTCATTTCTCTGGAAGTGTTCTTCTCATACCTCGGCATCGGCCTTTCGCGTGAGATTCCTTCGCTTGGCCGAATGATTCAGGATTATTCGCCATATCTGGTATCGACGCCGTATCTGTTCTGGATTCCGGTTGCGGTATCGGCAGTTATCTCGGTTTCGCTGTACATCGTCGGTCAGACGCTGGCTGACGCAAGCGATCCGCGTACCCATATGATGTAAGGAGGTCACAATGGCAGAAGAAAAAAATCTCATCCTGTCGGTCAAAGACCTCCAGGTAGAATTCAAGGTTCGCGGCAAGGTGCTGAAGGCGATCCGCAAAATTTCGATGGATTTTGAGGAGGGTAAAGTCGTCGCTATCGTCGGCGAATCCGGCTCCGGAAAATCTGTATTTACCAAGACATTTACCGGCATGCTCGATCCGAACGGTTCCATTACCAACGGTTCGATCATGTTTGAGGGACAGGATCTTGCAAAGCTTGATCCGGAAGATCCGGCCTGGGAAAAGATCCGCGGCCGCAGAATTGCGACCGTCTTCCAGGATCCGATGACGTCATTGAACCCTGTTCGTACGATCGGTGATCAGATTACAGAAGTCATCATCAAGCATCAGGGAAAGAGTAAGGATGAAGCCAAGAAGGAAGCGATCGAACTGATGGGCCGCGTCGGCATCCATGATCCGGAGCTTCGCTTCGATGAATATCCGTTCATGTATTCGGGCGGTATGCGTCAGCGTATTGTCATTGCAATTGCGCTTGCCTGCCATCCGAGAATCCTGATCTGCGATGAGCCGACGACGGCACTGGATGTTACGATTCAGGCACAGATCATCCGCCTGATCAAGGAACTGGCGCAGGAATTCCATTTCACGACCATCTACATTACGCATGACCTTGGTGTCGTGGCAAATGTTGCGGATATCGTTGCGGTCATGTATGCGGGTCAGATCATTGAGTATGGTCTGGTTGACGAGATCTTCTATGATTCGCGTCATCCGTATACGTGGGGGCTTCTGTCTTCGCTTCCGCAGCTCGGCATCCGTGGCGAGGATCTCTTCGCCATCCGCGGTACGCCGCCCAGCCTGTTTGAAGAGGTGAAGGGTGATGCCTTTGCGCCGCGCTCCAACTATGCAATGCAGATCGATTATGAAGAAGAGCCGCCGTTCTTCAAGGTCAGTGATACGCACTATGCCAAGACGTGGCTGCTGGATCCGCGTGCGCCCAAGGTGGAGCCGCCGCAGGCAATCAAAGATCTGCACAAGCGTATGCTGGCAATGACGGCGAAAGGAGGTGTCTTCGGTGAGCGCTGATAACATGGAAAAGAAACCGGCAGAGGAACAGGAACTGACGATTGATGAGATGCCGGATGAGCTGGATGGCAAGCCGTGCCTGCTGGATGTAAGACATCTCGAGGTTACCTTCAACAATAACCGTAAGCATCGCTTCCGGGCTGTCAAGGACGCAAACTTCAAGATCTACAAGGGCGAGACATTTGCTCTTGTCGGTGAATCCGGTTCGGGTAAGACAACGACGGCGCGGGCGATTATCCGTCTGACACCGACGTCGGATGGCGAAGTTCTTTTCAAGGGCAAGAAAATCAATGGCAAGATCTCCAAGGAGGAGCAGCGGGAGGTTGTCCGCAACATCCAGATGATCTTCCAGGATCCTGCCGCTTCGCTCAATGAGCGTGCGACGATTGACTACTGCATTTCGGAAGGGCTGTACAACTTTCATCTGTACAAGGATGAAGCGGACCGGGAAGCCAAGGTAGATGCGATGCTTGAGGCGGTCGGTCTTCTTCCGGAGCACAAGTCGCGCTATCCGCATGAGTTCTCCGGCGGCCAGCGTCAGCGTGTCGGCATTGCGCGGGCCATGATCATGGACCCGGAGTTCATCATCGCAGATGAGCCGATTTCGGCACTTGATGTCTCGATTCGTGCCCAGGTTCTGAACCTGATGAACAAGTTCAAGCGTGAGCGCGGTCTGACTTATATGTTCATTGCCCATGACCTGTCCGTTGTCCGTTACTTTGCGGACCGCATCGGCGTCATTCACAATGGACGCATCGTTGAGGTTGCGCCATCGGATGAGCTGTTCCGTTATCCGCTGCATCCCTATACGCAGTCGCTTCTGCAGGCAATTCCGATTCCGGATCCGGATATTGAAAAGAAGAAGGAACTTGTGGTCTATGACGAAAGCAAGCGTGACCACTCCGGCGCGAAGCCGAAGCTGCGTCTCATTCGTCCGAACCACTATGTGTTCATGAATGATCGCGAGAAGGAAGAGTATCTCAAGAAGCTCGAGATCATGTCGCACGAAAATTATTCTGAATGATGTTTCATCGGGACGGCAGCTGATGCTGCTGTCCTTTTCTTTTGGCGAAGCAGTGGCAGTGCAGCATTTCTGACGGTCTTCTTTTGAATATTTTTTCATATCGTGATCTGAAAATCTGTGTGGTTTGAAAATTCCGGAGGCATTTGCGTTGATTCTTGTAAGGTGAACGGATACATTTTTTAGGTGTAAATCCAAGGGGGATTTGTGAAATGACGCTATTGAAAAAGACGGCATCGTTTGTTCTGGCAGCGGCAATGCTGGCAGGCTGCGGATCCGCGGCTTCCACTGCTTCCACCGCCGCCTCCACGACGAGTGCAGCAGCCGCATCTTCAGGATCTGGCAATATTCTGACGATTGCGACGACAAACCAGCTTTCGACGCTGAATCCGCTGCAGATGAACTGGAACTTTGTTGATATGTATGCGACGAGCCTCGAGTTTCTTCCGCTGGCGGTGCTGGATGACAACTATGAATTTACTCCGATGCTGGTGGAGTCGATCACGACTGATGACAATCTGACCTTCCATGTGAAGGTGGCAGACAATGCGGCCTGGTCCGATGGCGAACCTGTCACTAGTGACGATATCATCTGGACAATTCTGAAGATGACGTCTCCGGCAGTTGCCAATACGCATTTTGACTTCTCCATGATCAAGGGACTGGAGAGCGGCCTTTCCGAAGAAGGTGCAGACAGTGTCGAAGGTCTTGTCAAGGTAGACGATAAGGATCTGGACATTGTTCTGAACCGGCCGATGGCTCTTTCGACATTCCTGAACAACCTTGCGACTTGGATCCTGATTCTTCCGAAGCATGCGCTGGAAGATATTCCGGATGATCAGCTGGTGGGCAACGCCTGGTTCAATGCGCCGACGGTCGTTTCTGGTCCTTACATGGCAACGGAAGAGGATCTTGCGCATTATGTCACCTACAAGGCAAACGAGAACTACTTCCTCGGCGCTCCTAAGATTGAGACTGTCAACCTGCAGGTCTATGACGGTTCCTCGGTTCTGGCAGCTCTGCAGACGGGTGATGTTCAGTTCGTTCATCCGGCAATCTGCGATATTCCGTATCAGGATCGTGATGCGGTCGAGAATCTCGATGGCTTCGCTGTGACCTATGCGAAGCCGATCACCAATGAGATGACGTTCTTCAACTGCCACAACCTTCCGGATGTGAATCTGCGCAAGGCGATTGTCGAGGCAATTGATCGTGATACGATCGTTTCTTCGCTGCTGCCGAACAACGGGCAGAGGGGCGATGGCTGGATTCCGCAGGCGGATACGACATTCTATGATGCAAGCGCCATGGAGACGATTCCGTATGATCCGGAAGATGCCAAGGCGCTGCTTGCCAAGAGCGATTACAATGGCGAGACTCTGGAGTGGTATGTAAATTCCGGTGACTCGGTTCTGGTCAATGCGGCGACGATTGCGCAGCAGAATCTGCTTGCGGTCGGCATCAACGTTGAGATTCAGACGGTTGACTTCGATACGCTGACCGGTCAGATTGCCGGTTCGGATAAATACGACATGTTCTCGGTTCAGTACACGATTACGCCGATTGACTACTATGCCGATGTCAACAGTCTGGCAAATGCAGTCTACGGGCCGCAGGAAGACACGGATGAGCCGGAACGCAGCTGGACCGGTGACTTCTACAGCGATGAGTTCAATGACATTCTGCAGGCGACGCAGACGGCGGATGCGGATCAGCTGAAACAGCTCTACATTCAGATGCAGAACTTTACGGTTGAAAATGTTCCGATGTTCTCGCTGTATTTCTTGGGCTCGGCCGGTGTGGTTTCCGACCGCCTGAGCAATGCGACACCTTCGTTCTTCGGTGCCTTCAACAATATTCAGGACTGGGAACTGAACTGATTGCAGTTCTTCAGAAAAAATCTCAAATATCATGATGATCGGGCAGTGCAGAGTTAGAATGGGCTCTGCACTGTCTTTCAGATCAGAGCTTCAGACAGCTGCAGAAAAAGAACTGAGGAATTAGGTATGGATCCTTTGCTGGAAGTAAACGAACTGCGTGTGCGGTTTCGCGATGACTATGGGGAACGCATCGTTACGGATGACATCTCCTTTGAAGTGATGCCTTCAGAATTTCTGGGCATCGTCGGTGAGTCCGGCTGCGGCAAGAGTGTGACGAATCTGGCCGTGATGGGACTGCTGCCCAATTCGGCGGCCATTACCCATGGCTCGATTCATTTTGAGGGAAAGGATCTGCTGGCACTGAGCGATTCGAAACTGGACGCGATCCGGGGCAAGGATCTGTGCATGGTGTATCAGGATGCGCTGACGTCGCTGGATCCGGTGTTTACGATCGGTTCGCAGCTGCGGGAAACGATCGCTGCCCACCTGACGAAGGAACGGAAGCAGGCGAAGGAGCTTGCGCTTGCGGTGCTGAAGGATGTCGGCCTCGAGGACGGGGAGCGGATTCTGAGTATGTATCCCCATGAGCTTTCCGGCGGCATGCGGCAGAGAGTGATGATCGCGATGGCGCTGGTATGCCATCCGCGGCTGCTGATTGCGGATGAGCCGACGACGGCGCTTGATGTGACTATCCAGGCGGAAATCATGGGGATGCTTGGCAGGATTCAGAAGGAAACTTCGATGGCCATGGTCCTGATTACGCATGATATCGGTCTGATTGCCCAGACGGCGGACCGGGTGCTGGTGATGTATGCGGGACAGATCGTGGAAGAGGCGGATGTTCATGAGCTGTTCCATCATCCTTCGCATCCCTATACAAGGATGCTGCTGGCGAGTGTGCCGGAAATATCGACGCGCAAGGACCGGCGTCTTGTGAATATTCAGGGTACAGTTCCGCAGGATTATACCCATATTGAGGGCTGCCGCTATGCGAGCCGCTGCCCGTTTGCCAGCGCCCAGTGCGCTCAGAAACAGGCAATGGTCGCAGTTGAGAAAGGTCATCTTGCACGGTGCTATCGGGCGAAGGAGTTTTACAGTCATGACGGAGACTAAACCGCTGCTTTCAGTGCGCGGGCTGAAGAAATATTTTCCGCAGGAGAGTTCAAAACTGTTCGGAAAGAAGAGCTATCTGAAGGCCGTGGACGGTATTGATTTTGATCTTTATGAAGGAGAAACCGTGGGCCTTGTCGGTGAGTCGGGCTGCGGCAAGTCGACGACGGCGCGCATTCTTGCCGGGATCGAAACGCCCAGTGAAGGGTCTGCCTTCTATCGGGGCAAGGATCTGTTCACGATGACAAAGGCGGAAAAAGCTGCGATCCGTACCGAGATCCAGATGATCTTTCAGGACAACTACGCTTCGCTGAATCCGCGCCGACGTGTGTATGACATTCTGGTGGAGCCGCTGCTGTATCATCATCGCATTACGAAGGATCAGGCAGATGCGAAGGTGCAGGAGCTGCTGGATATGGTTGGTCTGCCACAGAATGCGTCGGAGCGGTATCCGCAGGAATTCTCCGGCGGCCAGCGGCAGCGTATTTCGATTGCCAGGGCTCTGGCTCTGGAGCCGAAGGTGTTGATCTGCGATGAGCCGGTATCGGCGCTGGATGTTTCGATTCAGGCACAGATCCTGAATCTCTTGAAGGATCTGCAGGAGCGGCTCGGGGTCAGTTATCTTTTCATTGCGCACGGTCTTGGCGCGGTACATTACATCAGTGATGAGATCGATGTGATGTATCTGGGAAAGATTGTGGAAGCCGGCGCGGAGGAGGATGTGTTTCTGCATCCGCTGCATCCCTATACGCAGCTGCTGATTGCGGCGGTTCCGGCGGTGGATCCGGATCATCGTACGCTGCTGAAGGCGAACATGGGCGGTGAGGTGCCGCTGTCCGGTGCCACCGGTACGGGCTGCTCGTTTGCGCCAAGATGTCCCTTTGCGACGGAGCGCTGCTATCGTGAGTGTCCGAAGATGAAGGAGGCACTGGATTCTGCCGGCGGCAGGCATCAGGTGGCATGTTTCCATGTGGAAGAGGGGCAGGAAAATGGCTAAATATCTTCTGAAGCGTATTCTTGTCGCTCTTGTGACATTGATTGGCATTACGGTGATCGATTACTGGTTGATGAATCTCGCCGGGGATCCGGTAAAAATGATGGCGGGTCCGAAGGCAAATGCGGCGGCTCTGGCTTTGAAGGCCGAGGAACTTGGCATGGATCAGCCGGTGATTGTGCGTTATTTCCGCTGGCTGAGTGCAGTTTTGCATGGAGATCTTGGGATTTCGTACAAGAGCTATGAGGCGGTGTCGGATATGATCGCCTCACACCTTGGCCCGACCCTGGCATTGATGGGTACGGCGCTGCTGGTGAGTCTTGCGATTGCGGTGTTCTTCGGTATCTACAGTGCTGTTCATCAGCATACGAAGCGTGACTATGTCATTGTTTCGCTGGCATTTTTCGGTCAAAGTGTTCCGGGCTTCTTTCTGGCGCTTGTGCTGGTCTATGTGTTTTCGATCCGGCTGGGCTGGCTGCCAAGTTCCGGGATGCGTCAGCTGGGAACGGCGGGCAGCGGCATTCAGGGAAGGTATATGGTGCTTCCGGTACTGGTGCTTGCGCTGAGCGAAGCCGGCAACAACATCCGCTATATTCGTTCTTCGATGCTGGAGATTCTGAACAGGGACTATATG
>Ga0256405_10008721_pt1 | contig 14325 bp, 10 predicted proteins | sample RumenRJG_02DNA_FD_189096 | JGI IMG/M metagenome (GOLD analysis project Ga0256405, IMG submission 189096) | Bovine rumen microbial communities from Lethbridge, Alberta, Canada - RJG_02 | ecosystem: Host-associated > Mammals > Digestive system > Stomach > Rumen | place: Canada: Alberta...
AATAAATCCTGCTATACCACCACGCTTCTGAACCTCTGCAACAGCATGTAATGCAACTGTTGTCTTACCTGATGATTCAGGGCCATATACTTCAACAATTCTTCCCTTAGGAAAGCCTCCCTGTCCTAAGGCAATATCAAGACTAATTGAACCAGATGGAACTGTCTCAACCTTCATAGAGCTTGAAGTGTCTCCAAGCTTCATAACTGAACCCTTACCATATTGCTTCTCAATCTGATTAATCGCTGCTTCTAGTGCTCTTAACTTATCTTCTTTCGCCATAATAATCTCCTTCTACGAACCTTTGTTCGTCTTACTTTGTTAATAATATACTATAAATTTATTCTTGTCAACACTTTTATAGAATATTTGTTCGATTTTTGTTCGTGAAATTGTTCGTGAGGCAAAATCACCCAAAAATCAACACAAAAATAAAAGCATTATTTGTTAACATGGAACATTATAAAGGAGTATGTGTCCGATTACTCGGACACATACCGGGAATCTCATAAATATTTTAATAAATTTTTAAGAAATACTAGAAATATAGGATTATATTAATTCATTTCCCCCACTTCGTCAAGGAAAATCTCTTACTGAACCTTCTCAAAATCAGATGCTGGATGCTTACATAATGGGCAAATAAAGTCTTCTGGAAGTTCTTCGCCAACATACTCATATCCACATATCTTACAACGCCATACCGTCTCTCCAGACTTAGTTGTGCCAACCTTCTCTGGCTTTGGCTTAATATTACTCTGATAATATGCATAAGTTGCTGACTCAGCATCGTCAAGCACAACCATTTCAGTTGGCTTACCTATAAATAGTGTATGCGAACCAAGATCAACAGTACTAGTTACCTCAATTGAGAAATACGCATTTGTCCCAGCTGTAATGTAAGGGATTCCATTATCCGCCATCTTACAATCATTATAATCAGCGAATTTGTCTACGTCCCTACCAGACTGAAATCCAAAATGCTTAAATAGCTCGAAATCAGCCTTCTCGCTAATAACTGATATGTTACATACCTTAGTCTTCATAACCATGTCATGAGTATAATTAGCCTTATTAACAGCAAAAGATATTGTATTAGGGTCAGAAGCGACCTGAATTGCTGTATTAGTTATACAACCATTTGCCTTAACCTCGTCCTTAGCTGTAAGCACGAATAATCCATACGATAATTTATACATTGCCTTATTATCCATAGCCCTATCCTCCTTATAACATTTTCAAAAAAACCTCACCAGCATGGCTAGTGAGGCTACTGTGTTATCTACAATTCTAATAATTCTCAGCCCTAACCTCGAAAAAGCTCTGAGGATGATTACATACAGGGCACACATCAGGCGCTGTAGTTCCAACAACTACATGGCCACAGTTTCTGCACTCCCATACAGTCACGCCACTCTTCTCGAAGACTTCCTTAGTCTCAATATTCTTAAGAAGGGCACGGTATCTCTCCTCATGTAATTTCTCAATAGCTCCTACTCCTCTAAACTGCTCTGCAAGCTCATGGAAGCCTTCTTCTTCAGCCTCCTTAGCCATTCTGTCATACATGTCTGTCCATTCAGCATTCTCGCCTTCAGCAGCTGCAAGCAGGTTCTCTTCTGTTGTGCCAACTCCACCTAAGGCCTTGAACCAAAGCTTAGCATGCTCCTTCTCATTCTCTGCTGTCTTAAGAAACATTGCTGCAATTTGCTCATATCCCGCCTTCTTGGCAACAGATGCAAAATATGTATACTTATTTCTTGCCTGAGACTCACCTGCAAATGCCTCTAACAAATTCTTCTCAGTCTTAGTTCCTGCGTATTTGTTCTCTCCCATAACAACCTCCAATCGTCAATTACACATTTACAATAATTACAGCTCCTTAACCCATAAGCCATGTAGATTGCAATACTCATAGACTGCAACTGCCTTATCGCCAGCAGCTAATACAAACTCGCACTCTGGCTTGTCTCCTGGTGCAAATGTGTGACACATACTGCCACTCTTAGTCTCAACTACAACGAACTGAATGTAGTGCTCGTCTAACATTGGATGCTCAACCTCTCCAACCTTAACCTTAACCACATTACCATCAACTGTCACAGCTGGAACATGCTTCTCTGTCGCTGCATCAACTGACCCTGGTACAAGCTCCTGCATCTTCTCGCCACAGCACATTACTGGAACGCCCGAATCAGCCAACTTTGTAATTACGTTACCACATGTGTTACATTTGTAAAACTTCATAGTAAGCACCTCCTTAAAAAACTACCTTGTTAACTCCTCCAAAAATGCGAAATAGATATCTTCGTATTTCGCATGCCAATTATTGCAAATCGCTTCTGCCTGCTCCTTAGACGGAACAATGCAATTAACCTCATAGGAACTACGATTACGCTTAACATCCCTTATCTTACAATTAACCATATATCCACCTGTGGATAACTCGGTATAATCAGCTATGATCTCCTGCTCTTCACGCATCTTAAGCTTGTTGTCCTTATAATAGGACACAATATCTTTCTCGATGTCATCATTAATCTTGTCGCTAAATAGTTCTAGTGTCTTGCTTCCCTCTTCGTTAATGGTATAGCTGGTATTACCATGGGTCTCAATTGTATCAACCATCTTAGAGTCAACTATGTCACTTAATGCCATCTGAGCACTGAAATAATCTGTATATTCATACTCAAGAAAGAAATCAACAATAGTTGTATTACTAAGGGGCATCCTAGCCTTGTCAAGTAGTCCTAGTATTATTATCTTATAAGTTAGATTAATATCTGCCATTATATCAACTTCTTTACTTCATCAGCTACAACCTGAGAAGCTCTTGGGTCAAATGCCTCAGGCATAATAAATTCTTCATTCAAATCCTCATCTGAAACCAGACTTGCAAGAGCCTTAGCTGCAGCAAGCTTCATATCCTCTGTAATCTTGCTGGCTCTGCCTTCAAGGGCGCCCTTGAATATTCCAGGGAATGCCACAACATTATTAACCTGGTTAGGGAAATCACTTCTTCCTGTTGCAACAATTCTTGCTCCTGCCTTCTTGGCAATGTCAGGCATAATCTCAGGTATAGGATTAGCAAGAGAGAATATAATAGGATCCTCATTCATTGACCTAACCATCTCTTCACTAACAATTCCTGGTGCAGATACTCCAATAAATATATCAGCCCCAACCATTGCATCAGCAAGGGAACCTGTAATTCCTCTAGGGTTAGTAACATCAAGCATTTTCTCCTGCATCCAGTTAAGTCTAGGTGACTCCTTGCATACAACGCCTTTACTATTACATAGGATAATATCCTTAAATCCATATCTAAGAAGCAAATTAGTGATTGCCACACCTGCTGAGCCTGCGCCACTAATTACAATCTTACATTCTTCCTTAGCCTTACCAGTAATCTTAAGTGCATTGATAAGACCTGATAATACAACAATTGCTGTACCATGCTGATCATCATGGAATACTGGAATATCAAGCTCTTCAATAAGTCTTGTCTCAATCTCGAAGCATCTAGGTGCCGAGATATCCTCTAAGTTGATTCCACCGAATGTAGGGGCAATTGCCTTAACAGCAGCGATAATCTCTTCTGTATCCTGTGTATCTAGACATATTGGAAATGCGTTAACTCCGCCAAATTCCTTGAACAATACACATTTACCCTCCATAACAGGCATAGCTGCCTCAGGACCTATATTGCCAAGACCAAGAACTGCGCTTCCATCAGATACAACTGCTACTGTATTCTGCTTAATTGTATATGTATACACCTCTTCCTTATTCTCGTGAATAATCCTGCAAGGTGCTGCTACTCCAGGTGTATAAGCTAATGCAAGGTCTTCTCTTGTCTTAACTGGAGCCTTGGATGTGGTATCTATCTTGCCCTTCCACTCCTTATGTAAAGATATTGCTTTTTCATCTGTTGCGTTCATTATCATTTCCTCGATTCTATTATTTTATTGCATCATATCAAATGCTTCCATAAGTCCAGGAATTAATTGCTTCTTACGGGAAACAACCTTGTCTAAATGGAGGCTGTCACCCTCAAGCCTGCTTCCTGGAAAGCTAGGCTGTATCAGAGACATATTGATATTGCCTACTCGAATAAGCTCTGTGTGCTGTTCTAATATATTAGTAAGCATAACAAATACCATGTTAAGATTCTTATCGATTATGGCCTGTTTCATGGCATCATATATGTTAGCTTTAACTTCATTAAGCTGATTATCTGTTACTGCACTAACCTGCGATACACCGAAGCTAATACCATTAGCCACAAAGGTCTTGAAGTCAGTATAAAGTATCTCTTCTATTGATTTCTCGCCAAAGTCTGAACCTGCTTCAAACATTGAAAGAGCAAAGCTTTCAATATCAATCCCTGCAATCTTCGCCAATTCCTTAGCAACCTGCTCATCATAGTCAGTACAGGTAGGGGAACGGAACATCAATGTGTCAGACAGGATTGCCGCGCACATAAGTCCTGCAATCTTCGGCTCAATATTAACTCCTCTCTCCTTATACATTTTATATATAATTGTTCCCGTACATCCCAAAGGATAATTACGAAATACGATTGGGGTTATAGTCTCTAGTGAACCAATTCTGTGATGATCAATAATCTCAAGTATCTCAGCATCTTCTATTCTGTCAACTGCCTGAGACTTCTCATTATGGTCCACAAGAATTATTCTCTTCCTGCCTCGTCTTCCCATCAGGTGACGTCTAGAGAACATTCCCACATAATTAAACTGGTCATCCACAACAGGGAAATCCCTGTGACGAATCCTACTAACTGTATCCTTAACCTCATCAATATAATCATCTTCTTCGAACATGATAATATTGTCGGTTGTCATGAAATATTTGACAGGCATACTCTGATTAATAAGTCTTGCCGCCGTAAATGTGTCATATTCAGTGGACATCAATACGCAGTCAATCTCTTCTGCCTTCTTAACAACCTCATCATCAATCTTCGTAGCACAGCATACCACCATACAACTAGGGTTCTGGTCAAGGGCAATCAATTGACGCTCCTTAATATTGCCGCTAATGATAAGGTCATCCTCATCAATTTCGCTTTGTATGGTCTCCACAGAACCTGATGCTACACATACCTTGCCTTTGACAAAATACGCATGCTTATTACCGGCGTGCAGCTTCCCATTAAGGGTCTCAATAATGTTGATATACTGGGTTCTTGCCTGACTTAAAATGTTATTATCAATTACATTCATATATGAGTAGGCGATATCACCATTAACAATAACGCCTTCAACTCTTCCATTCTTGTCAACAATAGGAAGTGTTACAACATCAAGCTCACGCATCAAATCCCACGCCTTCTTAAGCGAAAGGTGGGAATCAATACCCTGCGTATGCCTGATATCAATATCCTTAATCTGCGTGCCTACTGAGTCGATTGTCTCTGGCTCCTTGACATCAAAAAACTCAAGAACAAATCTTGTCTCATTGCTAATCTCACCTGCTTTCTTAGGAACATAATTCCCATCATCAGCTAGATTCTTGAGATTAGCATAGGCAATCGCCGCACATATTGAATCAGTATCTGGATTCTTATGTCCTACAACCCATATATCTCTATCATTACCCATATAAAAACCCTGTTACAAAATAATTAAATAATTCCAATCATCCTAAGCATTAATGCTGCAACTCCTGCGATTCCTACGAAGTCAAGTATTCCGAAGAATAATGCCCATCCAGCAACAGCCTTAGCGCCTCTAACCTTCTTAAGCACTTCCTTGCCATTATTAGAATCAGCATCATTTTCCTTCATCTCTGTAAGTAAATCATTGATGTTACGATATACCTTAACATTTTCAGAATGAACCTTCTCAGAAAGCTCCTCCTTCATAGTATTAAGTTCGCCCTTGATGCTATTAACTGAAGTAGTTATCTGCGTAATGCTTTCTTCACTAATCTCGCTGCCTTCAGCAGAAGGCTTATTAGCCTGCTCATCTAGCTTTCTTTGGATATTGTCTAAGGAAGCATTAATCGACCTATTCATCTCGTCTATTTGTCTTATCAACTTAGAGTTGTCAAGATTCTCTAGCTTATTAGCCTTTGACTGCCTCTCATTAATCATAGACTGAAGCTGTTCAGCCTTCTCACGAAATGCGTCAATCTGCTCTAACAACATATCGTCGCTACTCTGACCCTGGGAATTAGTGCTATACAAGCCATCCTCTGCATCATAGCCTGATGATGCCTGAGAGTTGCCAGTAGACATGTAACGATCATTGGCTCCATAAGTATCATTCGATTGGAATCCGTTATTTGCTCCGTAGTTGTCATTTCCTCCGAATGAGTCATTTGCGCCATATGAATTGTTAGTTCCATATGTATCATAATAATCAGCCATATTCTTCTCCTATCTACAAAATAATCTATCATCGCACTATTCTAATTCTAACATTTTATACAACAATTTACAATAATCGACATACAATTGTGCGCAGTTGACTATAATTATTAGGTGTTTATTTATACACGGCTGATGATTAGTTATGGCAATGATTTAGATGATTTTGGGAGCTTTTCATTGCTTTTCGGCAGGAATTTAAGGCTTGAGCCCTGATAAAAGCAATGATTTAGAAGCTTTTCGGGGCTTTTCATTGCTTTTGGCCTGGGATTTACGGGTCAATCTCTAATTTCGGCAATGATTTAGAAGCTTTTTGGGGCTTTTCATTGCTTTTGAGCTGAGATTTCCAAGTTAAGCCTTGATTAAAGCAATGATTTAGAAGCTTTTGGCGGCTTTTCATTGCTTTGTGAAGCAAACGAAGAATATGTTTTGAAAAAGGAATAGAAGCGGAGGTTAGTTTTTCAAAAAAAGGAATAGAAAACAAAATGGATGCCACCTGTGCAATACAGGATAGCATCCATGCATTCAGCCTAGTTCGTAAATATGTGTCCAGAATTCTGGGTACATATCATATGCGAGGCTGCTCTTTTACTGTTTTTTTCTTATACAAACATAACCATATAATGAGGAATCGAGAATCTCATAGCATCGGCCCCAAGATTACCTGACATAATCTTGTAAGCGACTTTAGGAGAATATTTATCGATGAATCTATTAAGTGATTTAGTCGCGTTATTTCCGGCTTTTACCTCTATAGGTACAACTCCACCATCCTTTTCAATAACGAATTCAAGTTCCATCTCATCATTTGGTTTGAAATAATGAAGATTATATCCTTTCTTAATCAACGATTCCGCTACATAGTTTTCATATATTCCACCCTTTGCTGGTCCGGTAAGCGTATTATTAAAAAGCGCTCGCTTAGTTTCATACCCATAAAGAGCCATTAAAAGTCCTGTATCGTTCATATATATCTTAAATTCATTCTCTTTCTCGTTATATCTAAGTGGCAAAGCAGGTTCACTAAGGTTCCTACAAGAATAAACCATATTAGCATCTATAAGCCACTGTATACTGTTCATATACTTCTTTGCCGTAGATTTCTTTTCTACTTCTGAATATTTGAATTTTTTATTCTCTCTTGCTAATTGATTAGGAACAGAATCATAGCATCTTCTGACTTTGTTTTTCTCTACACCTTTAGCATGTTGTGATATATCATCGATGTAGTCTGATATCAGCACTGTCTGGATTTCATGAACTCGATTAAAATCTTTGTGTTCTACAAAATCATTTACAACCTCTGGCATACCTCCAACAACGATATATTCTCTTACTAGTTCTTCATATTTATCATGAATACCATATGGAATAGTCTCTCTTCTATCATAAAATTCTTTTAAGTATGCTATTGCATTCTCAGAATAACCATTAGCCCATAAATACTCTTCAAAATCTAACGAATACATCATAATAGATTGCTCATAACCAACAGGGATAGACGACACCTCTTGCACATTTTCATCAGCGTCCTGACCATAGGACAACCCCAAAAGAGAACCAGATGCAATTACATCATATCTACCATACTCCGACAAAAACTTAAGAGACGTTCTAGCATTTGCACAGGCCTGGATTTCATCAAGAAAAATAAGTGTCTTTCCAGGAATCATTTTTATCCCTGGTATATTAGCTGACATTTTCTTATATATCACTTCCCCCGATAGACTATCACTAAATATATGTTTCAATTCAGGTTGAATAAGAAAATTAATCTCAACATAGTTCTCATATTCTTTTTCTCCAAACTCTCGTATAATGTATGTTTTACCTACCTGACGAGCGCCTTTTATTATAAGGCACTTCTTATTATTTGATTTTTTCCATTCCAATAATCGATTATATATTTTGCGTTTAAGCATATTGAAACCTCAACTATTAATACGTTAATTCTATATCAATAATATATTATAAAAAGTGCCTTGTCAATTTAAATGCCGATTTTAGGATGTTGTCTTTAAAGAAAAATGCCGATTTTAGGATGTTGTGTTTTAGAAAAAATGCCGATTTTAGGATGTTGTGTTTTAAGGGAAATGCCGATTTTAGGATATTGTATTTTCACCAAAAGAAATAGAATCGGAGAATCGGGTGTGTGGCGCTAGTGTCATTCACAGTTAACGCTAATCCCACCCTGGCGTGTGCGCTAGTGTTATCTGCGACATTAATTCAAGCCTATGCATATGTTAATGATTGATTGTAGGAAGGAATTTCTCGCCAGGGATGGCGAGAAAAGTCAGGCGGCGTCTGAGACGCATCGCCTGACGGTTTCTGTCCCACTTATTCATTAAACTAATATCAATCATTTACATATGTAAGGCGAAGGATTAGGAGCAGATGATACTAGCGCCACACGCCCCAGGGTGGGATTAGTTAATTCAAGCAGATGATACTAGCGCCACACACCCCAAAACACAAAAAAAGTACTCCAGCATCTGAAAATCAGATGTTGGAGTACTTATTATTTATCTATTTAACTTTAGGAGTTAATTAGTCTGCCTTGTATAGGCTAACAAGCTTCTGCAAGTGTGCATAACGCTCTTGTGCAATCTCTTCAGACTTAGCGAATAATTCTGCAGCTCTCTCTGGATTGAACTTAGCAAGTGAAGCATATCTGTTCTCTCCCTTAAGGAAGTCTTGATATCCTTCGAATGCAGGAGCCTTAGAATCTAAGCTGAACGCATCCTTACCAGCAGCAGCAAGCTCTGGATTGTAACGGAAGTTGAACCAGTAACCTGATTCTACAGCTAACTTCTCTTCTGTCTGAGCCTTGCTCATTCCCTTACGGATACCATGGTTAATACATGGAGCGTAAGCGATGATTAATGAAGGTCCTGGATAAGCTTCTGCTTCTGCAATAGCCTTAACACACTGGTTCATATCAGCACCCATTGAAATGTGTGCAACATATACATAACCGTAGCTCATTGCGATTCCAGCAAGATCCTTCTTCTTAGTCTCTTTACCACCAGCAGCGAACTGAGCAATAGCACCAACTGGAGTAGCCTTAGAAGACTGTCCACCTGTGTTAGAATAAACCTCTGTATCGAATACCATAATGTTGATGTCCTTACCAGAAGCAAGTACGTGGTCAACACCTCCGAATCCGATATCGTATGCCCATCCGTCACCACCGAAGATCCATTGTGACTTCTTAGCAAGATAATCCTTCTCTTTGAGGATTTCATTACCTCTGTCGCAGTTGCATGCCTCTAATACCTTAACAAGCTTATCTGTAGCCTCTCCGTTAGTAACACCAGAATCGAATGTATCATTCCATTCCTTAATAGCATCCTTAACTTCCTGCTTCTCAGCCTTGTCATAGATATCATTAAGCTCATCTCTTAATCTATCACGAATAGCACGTTGAGCTAGTAACATACCATATCCGAACTCAGCTGCATCCTCGAATAATGAGTTAGACCAAGCAGGACCATGACCAGCCTTATTAACTGTATAAGGTGTAGAAGGTGATGAGTTAGCCCAGATTGATGAACAACCTGTTGCGTTAGCAATATACATTCTATCACCAAACAACTGTGTAATTAACTTAGCATAAGGTGTCTCTCCACATCCACCACAAGCTCCTGAGAACTCAAGAAGTGGCTGTCTGAACTGAGAACCCTTAACAGTATTAATCTTGAACTTAGCAATAACATCTTCCTTATCATCAAGAGATACTGCATAGTTGAAGTATTCCTGCTCTTCCTTGTTATCTTCAAATGACTTAAGTGTAATAGCCTGTACCTTGTCAGGACATACATTTACACAAGAGCCACATCCTGTACAGTCGTAAGCAGAAATAACAACTGCAAATTTGTACTCAGGCATTCCAACCATATCCTTGCATTGCATTCCTTCTGGAGCCTTAGCAGCCTCATCAGCTGTCATAGCAACAGGTCTGATTGCAGCATGTGGACATACATAAGAACACTGGTTACATCCGATACACTTAGTAGCATCCCATACAGGAACGTCTGTTGCTACACCACGCTTCTCGTATGCAGCTGTACCTGATGGTGTCCAACCTGTCTCATATGTTCTTGTAACAGATACAGGAATTGTATTACCCTGCTGTCCGTTAACCTTAGCCTGAATATTCTTAACGAAGTCAACAACTTCTTTACGTCCGCCTTCAGGAATAGCCTCACCAAGCTCATCATCCTTGCAGTTCTTCCAAGAATCAGGAACATCAACCTTGATGTATGCCTTAGCACCAGCATCGATAGCGTCATGATTCATCTTAACGATGTCATCACCCTTCTTAGAGTATGCCTTAGTAGCGGCATCCTTCATAAGACCGATAACCTTCTCTTCAGGAATAAGCTTAGTAATTGAGAAGAATGCTGACTGAAGTACAGTATTGATACGATTGCCAAGACCAATCTCTTTACCAATCTTAACACCATCAATAATGTAGAATTCAATGTTATTCTCAGCGATATATCTCTTAACCTGACCTGGTAATTTCTCATCTAATTCATCAACTGACCACTGTGTATTGAATAAGAATCTACCACCTGGTACAAGCTCCTGTACCATATTGTACTTATAGATATAAGCTGTACAGTGGCAAGCAACGAAGTCAGCCTTAGTAATAAGATATGTAGATCTGATTGGTGAATGTCCAAAACGAAGATGTGACATTGTAACACCACCAGACTTCTTAGAGTCATAATCGAAATATGCCTGAGCATACATATCTGTATTATCACCGATAATCTTAATAGAGTTCTTGTTAGCACCAACAGTACCGTCAGCACCAAGACCCCAGAACTTACAGTTAGTTGTTCCCTCTGGTGTTGTAACAGGATTCTCTGTAACCTCAAGAGATAAGTTAGTTACATCATCAATAATTCCAAGTGTGAAATGCTTCTTAGAATCATTCTTAAATGCTGCAATAATATCACCAGGCTTTGTATCCTTAGCACCAAGACCAAATCTACCACCGAATACAGGTGTTGTCTCGAACTTAGAACCCTTAAGTGCTGCAACAACATCTAAGTATAGAGGCTCACCATGTGAACCTGGCTCCTTAGTTCTATCAAGAACAACGATTCTCTTAGCAGAATCAGGAATAGCATTAACAAATGCTTCCTCTGAGAATGGACGATATAATCTAACCTTAACAAGACCAACCTTGCTTCCGTTAGCATTCATATAATCGATTGTCTCTTCAATTGTCTCATTTACAGAACCCATAGCAACCATTACTACTTCTGCATCAGGTGCACCATAGTAATTGAATAACTTATAGTCTGTACCAATCTTCTCATTAACCTTGTCCATGTACTTCTGAACAACAGCTGGAAGATCATTGTAAGTTGTATTACAAGCTTCTCTTGACTGGAAGAAGATATCAGGGTTCTGAGCTGAACCTAACTCCTTAGGATGGTTAGGGTTAAGTGCGTTAGCTCTAAATGCATCAACTGCATCCATATTAACCATATCCTTAAGGTCCTCATAATCCCAAGCTTCAATCTTCTGAATCTCGTGAGATGTTCTGAATCCATCGAAGAAGTTCATAAATGTCATTCCACCATCGATAGCTGCACAGTGAGCTACAGGTGTAAGGTCCATAACTTCCTGAACTGAAGATTCACAAAGCATAGCAACACCAGTCTGACGACAAGCCATTACGTCTGAATGATCACCGAAGATGTTAAGTGCGTGACTTGCTACACAACGTGCAGATACGTTGATTACACCTGGAAGTCTCTCACCAGCCATCTTATACAGGTTAGGAATCATAAGAAGTAAACCTTGTGATGCTGTAAATGTTGTTGTTAATGCACCAGCTGTAAGTGAACCATGTACTGATCCAGCTGCTCCAGCCTCTGATTGCATTTCTGTTACTTGAACTGTCTGTCCGAAGATATTCTTACGTCCAGCAGTTGCCCACTCATCAGTGTGCTCCGCCATAACTGATGAAGGTGTGATAGGATAGATAGCCGCAACATCAGTATATGCATAAGAAGCATGTGCTGCTGCCTGGTTACCATCCATGGTTTTCATAGATCTTTTCATACTTAATTTCCTCCTAAAGAAATAATTTACGCTAAAGAACATTTTACTATATAAACACACCAAAAATCAATAGAGAGTATTGATGGTTTTGTTCTAAATCAGAAACTTGCCTATATTTTCTCCTTAACATCCTCTGTTACGTCCTTAAGGAACTGGTCCATATTGTCTCTAAGCTCCTCCCATTCATAATTCTTAATAGAATCAAGTGGTATAGGTGCATCTGATATAGGCTCATTCTCAACCTTAGTTGTAGTCACCCTTCCATTGACATATGCCTGTCCTATTAACGCCCCATCCTTATAGGCCTTAAGTCTCTTGACCTGAATATCATAGCCATCATTGTTTTTACCATATACAACTGCTCCATTACCTGTATATACATTTCCATCCTTGGTATCATATTGAAATGCTACATCAATACAATTTGAATACAAATAATCCCCTCTCTTAACAAGCAGTACAGTGACCTTCTCGTTATCAGGAAGCTTCTTGGTCAATGTAACATTTCCCATACTAACACCATCTACAGTCACAGTTGCATCAGGAAGAACATTATCTATATCCATGTTAATTCTTCTAATCTTGCAGCCTCTCGTAATATACATGCTAAACTCTATATTCTCCTTAGGCACTTCCATTCCAAGGAGCTGCCAGATGAATTCACCCTTACCTGTAGGAATGGTGATGGCATACTCGTAGCTAACCGTTCCATCATCGTCAACAAGCTTCTCCCCTGTCTCTTCTATCTCAATATCATTGGCAAATTCTATGAAGTTGCCCATATTATCAGCAAACCATTCACCATTCAAATTACCGTTAAGCATTGGAGCCTTCGGGTAAAGGTCCGCGTCAGAAGTAAGGGAATATGCAAGATTCTGGAGACTAGGCACAATTAGATACATGGTCTTATCAACTGCATAAAAATCCACTTCCCCCACATCAACGAAGAGCACCTTGGCATCTGCCTTTACAGACATCTGTTTCTTATCAAAGCATCTCACACCATGGATAACCGCACTAGATGTATAACCAAATCCTTCTATATCACTGGCAATCAAATCTCCATTGAATTCTATATCGCCATTGGCATAATCTCTACACAGCTCCATAATATCCAGATTATACCCTATGAAGCTACTGTCATTAAGCTCTTCTACTGCGAATCGAGCGATACCCACAAGGAATTTTACCCTGGGATTAAAGACAGCAAAAAGAAGACTACTAATAATAATAGCCGCAAAAATACTAGCAATTATAATTAATGCCTTAATCCCTTTCTTCATAGGTTTCTTCTCTTTCATAGATATCCCTCTCTAGTGCACATTTCCAGTATTGATATAATTCTCATAATAAACTGTATGCTTAAACTTCTCTTCTATCTCAGGGCTGTCCAAATTTCCGTACACCCTTACAATCTCGTCAAATGCGTATTGCACATCTTCTATTCCATTGCTAAAGCCGTGGGCATCCAAATCGCCGCCCTTGCTTCTTATACTTTCCCTAGTGTGATTAACATATAACTGCTCAACGTAGTTAGCAATATTAGACGCAACTGCAACTGCAGGATATTTCCCCTCAGCCTTGGTAACATAGTTCATCCTAACGCCACTAGTATCTAAGCGGTACTTTTCTTTTGATACGTATTTGCTATAATTATCGGAAGCATTAGTCACCCCAAGGAAATTATCAAGCACAACATCCTTAATAATTATCCCCTGCTTCGCAAGATGATTGGCAAGATTAAAGCCCGCTCTGTTATGCATAATTGCAAGAATCTTGTTAGCACTCATCTTCTCATCATGAAGCTTATTATAGTAATCATTATCGATTGAATATACGATGTATGTAAT
>Ga0256405_10008723_pt1 | contig 14321 bp, 16 predicted proteins | sample RumenRJG_02DNA_FD_189096 | JGI IMG/M metagenome (GOLD analysis project Ga0256405, IMG submission 189096) | Bovine rumen microbial communities from Lethbridge, Alberta, Canada - RJG_02 | ecosystem: Host-associated > Mammals > Digestive system > Stomach > Rumen | place: Canada: Alberta...
TCGGAGAAAAATCAAATATACCACTTCCCGCCCATGAATAAAGATATTCCCATAATTTATATCCGTTACCTGTCAATTTTTTCATTGCGGCTTTTTTATACTTCCATATCACTAAAGGCGCATAGCTTTCTCCACTTTGATCGTTTGCTGTATGTAATGTTTTCCCAATTTGTATTTTAAAAGTAAGTTGATTTGCATAATTTGCCACAACAGCTCACCGCTTCTTTCTATCAGAGGTCAGCTGTACAATTTTCTGATGCAGTTCTGGCGTATCGTTAAAAATCCAAACTTCAAATTGCGGATGATATTTATTTATATCAGTGCCAATAATTTTAAAGCCACTTTTCCTAAGCTCATACGCTAGCCATCTAGTATGTATACGATATTCTTTTTGCATTTCATTTGTCCTTTTCTACCAAATTTATCATTCTTTGCAGTAATGGAAGTGACGGTAGGGTTGCTCCATTTAATACTCTATTAAGATGCTGGCGACTGATTCCTAGCATCTCCGCACCTTCTACCTGTGTAATTTTATTTACTTTTAAATAAGCATATAATTTTGTACGAGTTTGCAGAATAGTTTCTGCTAATTCCTCGCGCTCATCTAACATTCTATTCATATAATCTAACTTTTGCTCCTACAGAAAATTACTAGCATTTCAGCTAGTATTTATTATATTATAATCGAATTTCTTCTTAATTACAAGTATTCAAGTGGCTTAAGACCATACATAGCATTAAATTCTTTACCATTAACATCGATCGGCTTTTCTGGAAGCCAATCATCAATTGGTTCCTCTGAAACCCCATCATCGATTGGATTGGTCTTTGCGCGCAGGCCTCTATCTTTATGAAGTAGAACTAACATTAAAAATATTTTCCATAACATAATCTTATTCTTCCTTACTAAGTATGTAAGCTGGCCATTGTTCTGCAATTGCTTTCGCAATTCCAGGAAATGTCTTACTACGCATTTTACTTCGTTCTTCTTTTGACTTACCAATATATTGCATATCCATATGCCATGAGCTGTAGCCGCTATGACCGGTGGAGCTATCGGTAATATTGGGATCAACCATTTTTGTGGGGATAAGAGGCGGAAGATTTTTTAGCCATAGACAAGTGGTCTTTCTTTCTGGATCTCCAAAGTAGTAGGGTTGAATTATTTGGTCAGGTTTACGATAATGCGTATTCATGTAACCAACTGGATTTTCAACTGCAATATATTTACAATTTGCATTAATAAATTGCATAAAGAAGTCGTAGGCTTTTTCGCGCAAAGCAAGGCGTTCGCGCGCCTTATCGCCATATTTCTCTACATTGAACCATCTATTGCCAGAAACAGTTAAGTAGGTGCAGTTGTGCACAATTACCCCATTGGCGGTATAACTTTCATCATCTTCAACAGATAAATTATATACCATTGCGCCTTCAGTGAGTTTAGTGACCTGTCGATATGGTGCCATTATATAATTTTCATATTCTATATAGTGTTCTTGCTTGGTTTTTTCAATGCGGAAAGTGCCAGAATAGCTATCTTTTACATTGCATACTCTACCTTGAATAATTGTTCTATTGCTATTATCATTCCATGTAATAGAGCAAGGCCGGTGGTAATACTTATTTATCATATATTTTATTCCATATGCAAGATTAGAGCTAATAGAAGTATAACTAATTTTATTAGGTACGGTATCGCAGCCATCTGCGTCAAAGTAACCTTGAAGAAAGCTTTCAGCCAACTCTTGAGGTAAGCGTGTGACAAAACCAGGTATATGTTTATTCTCCGCACCCTCTCCAAACTGTAAGCAAAATTCTGCTAACTCTTTACCATATACAGAAAATCTATTTGCTGTCTTTGCTTCGGCTGGATGAGTCTTAAATCCTGCTAAATTAAATTTTTGTTGTAATTCTTCAGTTTCTAATTTATTACAACAAATTTCAATACCACGTAAATGATTTTTCCCATTCTCGTTTTTACGATAAATCCATCCGTCGCCTAGCCATCTGCCAATAATATACCAAAAATGAGGGTCAGTAACTGGTAGTGTGTTTACTTGTATGGCTGAGTGTTGGTTTAATTCCTTCTCAATTCCTTCCCATTTATAAGGCTCATAAATATTATCTGTAATACTGGCGACCATTGTTTTTTCTTTTATGTCACCACTTGAATTTCTTTTAGTATAAAATTCAGTTGGATTTTTCCACTCAAAATTACCATTAAGACGACGTTTACGTCCATTAATCACAGTTTGAGTATAAAAAGGATGGTTTGGCGTGCAATAAATATGGCCACTATTTTCAATTTGAACATCAACCAATTCTGAAGCATAATGCATCATGGTATCTGTGACACGTTTAAAAGTACCAGTATGTGTTAAAACACGATCTCCAATCTGCACATCTTCTATATTTTTAATCCCTTCATATGTCATAACTTTAGTACCAGCCACAAAGCATGGCGGATGGGCCACAATCAAATCCCACTGGCCTTCTATTGTATGAGATTTGCCATCGGTTGTTTCGAATGTTACGTCTCCATTAAGTAATGGGAGGACATCCTGCTTGATATGCCATTCAGGATGCCCACCACTTTGGTTTTGTACGTCACAAGAATAACATTCATAACCATGCGCACGCATTTCGATTGTAATACGTTGAGATTCTTCACATGCGATTAATATCTTCATTTTCTCTACCATCTTTTAAAATAAAGTTGAGGAATAAGCCTACAACAATTGCTAGTGCAACACCGCTAAATGAGAAGCTACCATAATTAATTGCGATTCCACTGATTCCGCAACTTAGCATCGCGGCAAAAATTAAGCTATTTTTTATATTAGAAAAATCAACCTTATTATCCATAATTGTGCGTACTCCAGCGTTTGCAATTAGAGAGTAGCATAGAATGGAAATTCCAGCAAATACGCAGTTAGGCATCGCGGCAACAGCCCTATTGAACGGAGTAATGAAGCCGAGAGCAATTAAGGTAAGAGAAGCGAAAAGAAAACATCGAATACTTGCTACTCTGCTTACAGCAATTGTACCCGTAGCTTCACTAAATGTTGTTGTACATTGGGAACCAGTTAGTGCGCCCGCGAGAGAGCTTAATCCGTCTCCTAGAAGAGTTCTAGGAAGTTGGCTAATAGTGTCTGTACCAGTGACAACTCCGACAGTATTAAGGTCTGCGATATGTTCTGCCATAGCGCTGACACTCACTAGTCCAAACATTAAGATAATTTGCGGTAATGTTTCCCAATGGAATGACGTAAAGTTAAGGTGCATAAATGTTAGGTCTGGAATTGAGAACAGTGACATATTTTGGAACTGAGAAAAATCTACCAAATTTGGTACTCCACACCTAGCTAGAACAATACAAACTAGGTAGCCAGCGAGTGTTCCTCCGAGAAAAGGCAGTGTCTTCCAAATTCCCTTCGCGTAATGACCAATTAGACAAGTTACAAGAACAACGAAGAACGCAATACCTATTCCTAGCAAAGAGTATTGACCATTAACTTGTGCGTAAACTGGGATAAAGGATGTAAGCGTGATTCCAATTATAAGCACCGATGTGCCTGAAACAAGCGGGCTAAATACTTTGCTAATCCAGCCAGTACCATATCTTTTGACCAGTAGCGCGGCAATAGCGTAAATTAAGCACATGGTGAGGCCGCCAAGAACCACACCTAAGAAATTTTTATTAACTGCGTCAGTTAATGTAAGGGTTGAAACGATCGCGGCAACAGTAGCTCCGCTGTTGCTTGTGATTACAGGTACTGTGAACCTTGTAATTATTAGGAATACAAGGGTGCCTAAACCAGCCGATATGAGGCCCGAGGCGATGGGGGTTTGACAGATTAAACTAATAAGCATAGTTGCCGGCAGAACGGAAAAGACGAACTGCGCAGTATAGCCTATCGTTTCTTTTAGTGTTTTAGGATTATCATGAATTCCGTAAATTAAATTTGTTTTATTCATTCGTTACTTCCTTTTTAAAATTCATGTTCATGTTCTTTTATAAAAGCAATAGCGTCTTCAATACAAGATACAAGAACACCGCCTTGTTTAATTAAACCAGTTACATATAGATTCTGGTAACTATATTGCTGCTCTCCTAATGAAGCTGCGCCGCCTTTATTTTTAGCTTCACTATGTGTTAAAAACATCTGCCTATTGTCAGTACAAATGCCAACAATATACTTATGATCTCCGCGTTCGATTTTCTCGTGGAATTTACCAATTTCCGCACAAGTTCCTGCTGGGATTACATCATTATCTATACAGGCCACTAATATATCTGTATTATTTAAACGAGCGTTATCTGCCTTCGCAATTTCTTGTGAACCAGCGAACTTTTTCTTTCCTTCTGTTCCATTGATTTCAGTATTCTCAATAGGAGAATATAAATCTACATCCGGAATTGCTTCTCTTATTTTCTTAGCCCATTCAGTATTTCTTAATACATCTCCATAGTAAAATATACTACCTGCCAAGTAAATTTTCATTTATTCTGTTCCTCCAAAATATTATTATATAAGCTATAAGACCATCTATAATTATAAGCGTATTTACGTTTGCCATTACATACGGATGATATATTTTTATTTCCGCCTGGTTTATTTAAATATCGTTCTGCATCTACTAAAGATTTGAAACTGTCTATAAATTCACCAGTATCTTTATTATATCTATAAACTAATTTTCCACCATGTTTCCCTGCTTGTGGTTTAATTATGGGTATTCGTTGTTCATGTCCCCATTGCCATAACATATTATATGCAGTTTTACTATAACCTTTTTGGTCCGCGGTAGCCACTATGCTCTGTCTTAAATATCCTTGTCTATCAGCTTCATGAGTACAGGTAAAAGTTTTAATAAGTATACCAGTTGATATATCATAGCATGAAATTTCTTTATCATGCTTAGGATTGTGAAAAGCTTCGCCGCAAATATTAATATTATATCCATTCGGGGCATATGAATTGTATAAATTAGCATAATATGCTTCTTTATTATTTAATTCTTCACGATTACATAATTCTAAAATTTCTAATGAAAAATTATTTTTCCCATATTTTTTAATAGCAGCATCAATAGCAGAATTATGCATAATACCATAACCAGCACAATGTTTTATCCATCTTTCTTCTATATTAACAGATTGACCAATATATACTTTTTGATTTATTAGATTTTTTATTATATAAATTCCGCAAGACATCCCCATCACCTCTAATTATATTATAACATAAGAAATAATTAAAATTCAAATATTAGATTTATTATTATCTAATAATTTTAAATATTCATATCCTTTTTCAGTAAGTTCATAGTAAACTTCTGTCGGATGCCCGTAAGCATATTGTAATTTTCGTCAATAGTAAGTTTTTCAAATTTAATATCTATCATAGTAAATTAACATAAGTAAATATTGAACCAGCTAAATAAATATTCATTTATACTCCTCTATCAATATCATATTATCATCTTACAATATTTTTATTTGTAAAAGATAAAAGGATACTTTTCCTAATTATCTTTCTTCAATTATAACCTGAATCCTACAAAAAGTCAAAAAAAAATATATGGGGCTTTCGCCCCATATATTACTCTGTATCCTTTGAAATAACTAGTTCACCAGTATCGATTGTGCATCCATCTGGTGTGTAGACTACTTGATATAGAGTCATCTTAAAGTCATAAATCTGAATAAAGTTGAACTCAAGACTATTATTCTCTGTATTATGACTGCAAGAAATATTAACAACGTTGTTGTGCTTCATTGAAGAGTCAAAGATAATTTCCGCCGCAGGCAGTTTCGGCACTTTATTGATTAATTCTGCGTACGTCTTGCTGCAGGTGCACGCGCCGGTAGAGGTATCATAATAGAAGTAGACCTTTTCTTCTTCTGCGAAGTCTCCGTCTCCTCCTCCACCACTTCCGCCGCCTTTTCCGGCATCAGGATCAGGTGTGTAACTGCCTTCTTCGAGAGGAATATAGGTGCCTGTGCCTTTTGTCTTAATAATTTTATCAATTTCTCCAGTGATCATATCAGGAATGAAATTTTCTGCTAGGAAAAGTCTAGACCGAAGAATATTTTCGACTGATGTGTCACACATATCAGCTAGGAATTCAGCACGCTTATAAATATGCTGGTACGATTTTGGCATCTCGGGCATAAGTACTCGAAGCAAATGAATCAATGTGTATGGATTCTGAATACTTCCCGTGCTTGCGATTGCTTGGATAGCTTTTAGTCCACTATCAGTGTTATAAAAAGTCTTTAATTCATAAGGGAGATCTTTATAAGCGTACTTCGAATAAACATTGTGATAGAGCTGTGCTCTTTCAAAGTAGTCTAATTTTTTAATTGCAGCCGCTGACATCGGCTTAGTTAGGTCAGCCATTGGTTACCTCCTATTAATCCATTAAATCTGCCATGGCCGCAACTTCAGAACGCTCAGTTTTAAGTAGCTTTACCATTCCAAAATTTTTGTGACCATATAAACTTTGTATCATTTTGGGAATTCCGCTTTGCATTTTGTTTTGATAGTCGCATTGTTTTACATCGGCACAGAAAATAATTTCACTGCCAGAAGCAACGCGGCCAAGTAGTAGTTGAATATTAGTATCTAGTAAGTTCTCTGCTTCATCTACTAGTATGCAGCAGTTCTTAAGATCACGACCGCGCAGAGTAGAAAGGTGCGCTGGTTCGATTCTTCCTAATTCAATTAACGTCTCGAATTCTTGGATGCCTACGTGGTCTTCTATCTGGCGAAGCCACGGCATTTGTTTACTCAGTTCATCGCCAGGTAATGTGCCTAGATGTCCCGCACCGGTTACTTCCAAATTGTTTTTTACAAACACAATTTTGTCAAAGCGTCCGCTTTGGACTTCTCGTAACGCATACGATAGTGCGAGCCAAGACTTACCAGTTCCGAATTTAGCGATGCAAAGCTTAACAGGGATATCTTTGTTTTGAAGTAAGTCTAAGTACATTTTTTGCTCAAGATTGCGCGGTTTTACTTTCTCGCCAAGTGTTGAAGTGAATTCTTTATATTTAATTTTACGATATTCTTCTCCATTCCAGAATAGTACGTCCTTTAGCTCTTGTCCAACGAAAATTTTTGCAAATTCATTTAGCGAACAGTTCAAAATATTATTCGTTGGTTCAGAGTATAAGGAAGTAAGTTGTTCCTCTGTAGGCGTGAAATCGCGCCATCCAGTATAAGATATATCTTTTTTAACTGGCTCATAAAAACGTTGTTGCGCAATTGGTAGCCGGCGACTAATAATAAATTGCGCGCCGTCGCTTGTAATGAAACAAACTTCATGCTCTTTAGAAAGTAAGTAAGCTTCTGCAAGAATGTGGTGATCTGTAATATCTAGCAGGAAGGGGTATTTGCGAAAAACTTTTTCGCGGTCTTTCTTGGAAAAGTTTGTAGTTAGTGGGATATGATCGTAGATTAAGCCGCGGATAGTGGCCCGTGCTTTTGCTTTTACACTTTCATCTTTTGTCTTAGATGTCTTAATATTTTCTAATTCAATTAAAGAAAGCGGACTTATGCAGACGTCTTCATACTTGAAGTCCGCAAGCCCGCCATTTAGAATCGCAGAAGTGTCAAGAAAATTTACCACTAATGTGCATCCTTTCTTTATTCATCGACTCCATAAATATGGTCAATTAGATTGTATTTTTTCATATCATTTGCATCAAGGAACCATTGTTTGCGCGCGTGCGCATCATATAGTTCTTCGGTGATGTTGGAGTTTTTGATGATAAAATCTTTAATACTGCTATCAACTCTGTTATTAAATTCCATAATATCTGAAGCGGTTTTAGCTTCTGAAGCTGATAATGCGACATATCCATCATGAATAAGCGCGTAAGAACTTGGGAAACAATACCTTGTTACATTATTATTATGCGTTCCGCCGCATAGTAGAATAGTAGCCATACTTGCCGCGCATCCAGTAACAATTATATTTAAGGGTTTCTTGTAAGTAGAAATGTAGTGCGCTAAAAAGTAACTATCAGAGACTGAGCCGCCCATAGAATTGATAATAAGAGCAACAGGAGTATTGATATTATCTTCTTCGAAATCTTTTAGTGGAAGATAAACCAGTTCTACGATATTTTCTTTGATTTCTGAATTTAGAACAATGGTGCGTTTATTTAAAAGTTGATTGAAGTACTGATAATTTTCTGGCACCAGACCTGTTTGGTCAGTGACAGCTAGAAAATCGAAATCTAAATCCATATATGCCTCCAGTTAGGAAATAATTTTATCTAGCGTACAATCTTCTGGATTGATATCGCCTTTTCGAATTGCTTTGATATACGGGTGTCTGATGCTAATTGACCCATCTTTTGAGTCTGAAACCATCATGCCGCCAACACTCAGGGGACAATACAGCCATTCTTTAAAGTTATCTCTTAGCTCAGTCTTGAGTTCATCGGTAAGTCCTGCAACCTTACATAGCGGGTAAATCTTATGATCTTTATCGTATACACCTACATGAATTGCGCCGGGATAGTCGTAAAAATAATTCTTCGTGACTGGTTCAACAGTTCGTCCAGAGTTATATTCGTTACTGTAAAGACCTTGCATCTTTTTGCCAGTACGAATATCTTCCCAATACGGCCAGCTGCTGACATCCATACCAGTATAAAGTCTTGTAGGTGGTTCAATATCGGTAATAAATACGTCAATTGCATTGCTAATTTCTTGTTTAACTTTTACAGTAGTCCACGCGCTAGACCGTTTGCCGGGCGTATATTTTATGCCTTTTTTGTAGCAAACAACACCTTCGCCGCCATTTGCAAAAATTTCGTTCAAGTCATCGAAAAAGTTTTCGCCCATTTCCTTAAACTTAATTTCTTTTACGAGTGGGTTATTAATACGATGTACAACCTCAGGGATATATTTTACGCGGTTTTCAATAGGTTCGTCCAGTAAGCTTTTTCCGTCAATCATAAGCACATCAAAGATATGCCACTCTAATTTCTGGTCTTTTTGCCGCTGGAGGGCTTTGTCTTTGAGGCAACGAAGAATGGAGCCTACATTTTTGTCTACGCCACCGGGCAGATAAACTTCTCCAAGAATAACGGTGCTACCCTTATTGAAGGCTTTTACGACATCATCCCAGAAGAATACCTTATCTTGTAACTCAGAATACGTACCAGTTACTTTAGAAATTCCACGGCTTTGAAGTGCGGTTCGACTGCTAGTAATTACTCCTCTCGCGAAGTTACCATCTTTCTTCTCCGCGTAAAGGTATTGGCCGCTTGTGGCCATCTGTTCTAGATGCTGCCGCTTGGTTTCTGCACTCATTGCAGAAGTAGGTGCCCAGTACTTTTGAATTTCCATTGTAAACAGTTCGCTATCATTCATTAAGCAATGTCCTCCATAAGATAGTTGCCTACTTCTTCTGCGGCCTGCCGCAGATCTTCAATGGTGCCGCTATTTGCGACCATCCAATCGAACCAATAGTCATCAAGTTCTGTTTCACTAGCGTGGGCAGCTTGCTCTTCGCTGAGTGCCGGATTCACGTAAAGATTTCCGTTTTCATCAAATCGATTAATACGAATGGTATCGATGTTTTTATTGTACTTGCGAACGGACTGCTCTTCATTTCTAAATCGCCAGTCGGGGATAAGCGCAAAATCAAAATCAGGTTCGGCCGCGCTTAGGAACTGACTTACAACGTCAGCCCAATAGGTAGGGAACTTATTCCGCATAACATCTGTTCCAAAATGTTGTAGTAGATAACGTCCATGTTCATCTTTCTTGCCATCCCAACCATATTGATTAGTTAGGAACCACTTTACCAGATCTCCAAAATGAATTATGCAAACTTTCTTGTAGTGATGTTCAAGCTGGTCTTTTAAGAATAGTGCGAACTGATCTTTACCTGAGCCACTTTTACCGCTGATCATTAGAATTTTCATCTGTTGTATTCTCCATTAGCATCCCTGCAAAACTAAGAGATGCGTATTCTCTTTCTTCTTCATTTGAACAAGTCTTTAAAAATTCGTATAAGGTTTTGATACCCTTTACGAGAGTAGGCTGTCTCGTTGCCATTTCAAAGACAGCTTTAACACGCTTTCGAAATTCTTCACTTACATTTTTATATAGTTCAGTCATCTGTTTTATCCTTGTTTGAAGATAATTTATTTAATATTTCAAAAAAACTTCGAACTTCTTCTGGAGTTTGCAATTCAAATTTTTGTACTGGTTTTGGCGCAATCCGTTCCTCATCCTCGGGCATTTCGATTACAAAGTAGCGAGTTGGAAGATCGGGATTAGTTGGCATATAGCTAGCAGCGAGTTTCTTACGGGTTTTACGGCTATATATATGGCTAACTTCGTAGTCGTCTACATTTGCATGTACTGTGATTGTGCTATCAGGAGCTAGTTGACTAAGATAACCTCTATATTCGTCTCTGCTTACTTCAAAAATTTCTGCTTCCATTACTCTTTATCTATTCCTCTTTTTAGTCGATCAGCTTTGTTCTGTGCCATAGCATCGCATTCCTCGTTCCAATAAACTCCAGAATGCGCTTCTACCTTTCTAAAATCATACCAAAAATTATCAAAATAGGGAACAATTCTTTCCCATAATTCTCTGTTAGCTACTGGCTTTTTCTCGCTATTTACCCAGCCATTATTTATCCAATTTATATACCATTCTTGAGCATAGCAATTGATGACATAGGCAGAATCACTATAAACGATAATTCTTTCGTTGGGTTTACGAATTTTTGATACGTAATCTAGCGCCTCTGCTACAGCTGTGAGTTCCATTTTCTGGTTGGTTGTATCTCTAGCTCCTCCATGATCTGCATGGACTATGGTAGTTGCATTTTCAACAACAACGTAGGCCCAGCCGCCGTATCGGAGAGTAAGCTCTTTTCGTTTTAGAGAGCCATCGGTATAGACTTCTAGAACTTGTGCATGTTCCTTACTGCGTTTTTCTTCCATTAAATATTTCCTTTCATTTTCTTTTTACATTATAAAGCATTTTAAGAAGAAAAGCAAGTATTTATTTGTTGGATTTTATGGTAAATCAATTGCTTGTATATTTTCTTTAATTCGATTAAGGACATCCATAATACCAGCTAAGAATACTACATGAATAGAAATTTTATTATCAGAAAAAGCAGCACTTTGGCCGATGCTGCCCCAAGGGTCGTTTTCATCTATTTTACCCTTTTTATTAGGCAACTGTCCTTTATTAATTCTATTTGTAATTCTTACTCCTTTAGAACGAGTTGCTATTTGTTCTCCTTTTAATAAAGCATCGTAGCATTTCATTATTTGTTCATGAACTTGAGTTAAGACGAAAGAACCTGGATAGTAAATAGAATTTACTTTATAAAGATGTAAGATCTTAGGCGTAGTATTTACATAATTGGTTTTTGTATGATTTGTAATCTCGTTAATAATTGCTAATTCTGCGCCACCTTCGTCAAATAACGAGAATGCCGCGAGAGTTCCAAGATAGTTTTCAATAAGGTCGCGATTACCATCTCCAACAACGCTATCAGGAGAACAGTTAATTATTGCGCGGGCTAACCATTTAAAATCTTTTTCTGTGACAGGAACTCCTGCCTCTCTGAAAAGTTGATAAAAAGTATCTAGTTGGCTTAATAAATTTGATCCAATACTGCCGCCTACGAAACCAATGTCGTTTTGGTATTCGTTATAAGTCTTCATGGTACTAGATTCGAAGAAGCTGTCTTTTAATTGATTCAAGAATTCTTTTTTCCGCTCTAAGCGTTTTTTCGTCTGCTCATCAGCATTTGTTAAGTCGTCTTCTATCTGCTGTAAGGATCCTGCTTCTTCCCCATCTTGCTTTAGTATTTTATCTATTATTACATCTGCTTTTTTACTACTTTTTCGGTTCAGAAAAAGATCAGCGTTTCGTGATATATTATTGTATCCATCTAATTTATTAATTTCATTTTGGAATTCTATACCGAATTGCTGTACGTCAAGTTTGGCTTGTTCGCGCAGTGCATTTATACTGTTTACAGCGGTTTGAGAAATATTGTCCATTACTTGTTGAGTTTGTTTCAATATATATCCTTTATCTACAGGAGTAGCCGTAGTTACTGTTACGAAGTCATTTTTTCTATTTTGTTTACCAGTCCAAGATTTGCCTGAAAGACCAACATCAAGCTGCTCTACTAATGATTCTTGTATGCCTTGCATAATTTCCTCTAAGGTCGCGCCACCTATGGAGATTCGCATATTTTCGAGTGCCGCTTGATAAGAATCGAGTAAAGTTTTCTTTACGCCTTCTTTTGAATCTTTAACTACTTGTTTTCTGACTTCATCTAATTGGTTTGCCAGAAGATTACTTACACGAGTTTTTAAACCAGCAATTGCGCCTTCTAAGGTGTCAGCACGCATACGTTTATCTGTAAAAACTTCCATTCCTTTGGAATTTTTTATTTGAGCGATTAAGTTGCCTATTTTTGGCACCCATTCACCGTTCTTATATTCAATTTCTATTGACCCTAAGTTTCTGTCAAAGTTAGCAGAGTTTTTATTTTCTCTAAGGATGGCGTCCATTGTTTCAGTGGTTGTCTGCCCTACCTTTTTTAAATACTTTATACGTTCTTGAATATCTTTAGATATATGTTCTAGATCATGGATTAAGCTAATTGTGGGGCCGAATTTGTCATTTTTTCTGTTTACACCGACAAAGTCCCATAAGGCTTGCTCGTCTTCATTTAGTCCTTGCTTTTTCTGACTTTTTGCTCGTTTATAAAAATCTTCAAGGGCATCATATAAACCTTCGGCAGACCTCTGCAATTCTTCTTCGTTATCTTCTAGGTTTTTGAAGTAGTTTCTTTTACGACCAAATTGTCCAAAGTTGTCATAAAAGCCATCTATTTTGAAACTCATGGCCTTTCCCATAGAATCTTTAACTGCGTCAAAAAGGATTTTTTCGGTTTTATTATTGTATATTTGATTTAAAATTTCATTCATATGTTCAGCCGCGTAGGTTGTGTAAGTTTTAATTAAAGCAGTTTTGATTTGTGCCTCGGTAACGTTAGTCTTTTCTCCATCCATGAAATTTTCAGAGAGTAATTCAACTACTTGTTTACGTGTTTTTTGGTCTTCGTACGCTTCGTTTATGGTTTTAGTTAGCCAACGAGCTATTTCAACTGTAGCAGTTCTATTTAATTCTTGAATTTCTTTTAGGCCGGAAAAATTATGCACTTGCTTTCGGCTAAGGTAATGAGTTTCAATTCTTTTCCTGCGTCGGCTCTGATTTCGGTCAAGAAATTCTTCGTATTTCTCTTCAGTAATTTTCTTCTTTTTAGCATATCCCATTAGACTATTAGTATAATTTTTATGAGCATTATACATTACTGCGTTGATTTTTTGTATGCGTTCTGCTTCATACGAAAAAACAGTGCGAGTATAATCCAGTCCTTGGTAAAGAATATTAATTAACGTAATTAATTCGTCATAGGGGAAAGCAGAATCAGAGTCTGTATCGAAACTATCCAAGACTTCTTTAAGCTCTGTTACCATCTGTAATTCTTCTTCAGTAAAATTACTTTTTATAGTATCTATTTTTTGCTTAAAATACTCTTCTTCATTTTTTCTTTCATATGCAATTGAGCCTTCCAATATTTTTAGTAATTGCCCATATTGTTCTAGTGCTCTATTATTATCTTTTGAAGTAGATAGCATATAATTATTTGCAGACAACGATTGCTTAGCCTTTTCTCCGACTTGCTTTGCATAGCTATTATATTCTGGAGATCGTTTATCGTAATAATCAGTTAAATAGTCGAAGTAAAATAAAAACGGCCTACCTTCAACGTCAGTCTCATTAAAGAACTGAGCCGCTAAATTGCCGAATGCGGGAAAAGCGCGGTTCTTTGACGTTCTATGGGGCGTCTTCTTAATGGTTTTGTTTTTCTTCCAGGGAATTTTTCTATGTGCCATTTGTTCACATCCTATAAAATAAAAAGAAGAAGCCCATTAGGCTTCAACTTTATATTTACAAATATTTTGAATTTCCTTATCAGATTCTTTATTAACGATCTTATCATCATAGAATCCAATAACTTCTTTGCTATCGCAATTGAATACGAACGCTAAGCCAGAAGCAAAAGTACCCATATCCAAATTTAACTTAAAACCGTTAAATCTTTCATCTACATTGCCGCGATATAGGGCTGGCCGCAGATCCATCAATTTTAAGTCTGGCTGGACTTTTGAATATCTAGCTGGCATATGTATGACAGGTGTATGTCCATGCACTAGTAGCCTATCATTTTCCCAAGCAAAGCC
>Ga0256405_10008725_pt1 | contig 14319 bp, 18 predicted proteins | sample RumenRJG_02DNA_FD_189096 | JGI IMG/M metagenome (GOLD analysis project Ga0256405, IMG submission 189096) | Bovine rumen microbial communities from Lethbridge, Alberta, Canada - RJG_02 | ecosystem: Host-associated > Mammals > Digestive system > Stomach > Rumen | place: Canada: Alberta...
CCCATATTATGTAAAATGAACAAACGAACGGCGACCTCGAACAAAGCGAACAAATGAACGATAAAACAAGGCATTTGACATAAAACACAAAATCAACATATTATGTCTTACGACAAATTGTATTATATGAATATTTTTAAAAATTTTTGTAAATACTATTGACAAATAATATAATTTGTATTAAATTAAAATTGTCGAAAGGAGTTGAAAACGAATGAAAAAAGTAATAATATTTATAACAATGTTTATAGCTTTCATTTTATTAATAGGAGAAAGTGAAACAATTACAATAGGAGTAATAGCAACAAAAATATTAAGTTTAACATATTTATGGATTGTTGCAAAAGCAAATAATTATTTTTATCAAGATTAGGAGGAATAGAAATGGAAATGAAAGAAAAACAAAAATTCAATAGTTTATATGGTAAATATATAACTTTAGACCAAAAATTAAGAAAACAAGAAATAATAAAAGACAAATTATTAAAATTAGGATTTAATATCAATTCAGTTGGTTTTGATTATTGGATAAGAGCAATTGAAGTATATCAACCAAATGTTAAAATGGAAAGTGTTTATTTTACACTAGCACAATTTTTTGGAAAAAAACCTTCAATAATAGAAAGAGGAATGCGAACAGCGTCAGAAACATCAAAAGAAAAAATAAAAGAATATTATAAATATGATGGAAAATTAAGTAATAAATCAATATTAATTTTAATAATAAAATTTAAGATGAAGGAGGAATAACAATGGTTGAAGAAATAGAAGAAAAATTGAAAGAATATTATGAATTTTTGACAATAGAAGTTGAATATGCTAAAATTAAAACATATAAAATATTTATATCAATAACATTAACAGATTATCGCAACAGCGATGTAATAAAAGGAATAGAATTTTATTACAAATGGGAAGACCATTTGACATTTACGGCAAATATAGAACAAATGCGAAATAACATAGAAAAAGCCATAATTAAATTTTTTAGAAAGGAAGATAAAAAATGACAAAAAATGAATTTTTAGAAACTGTTTCAAAGTTAGTTGTTGAAGAAAACACCAAAAGGGGAAATCCTTTATTTTCATCGGTAGTAATAGCACAAGCAATTTGTGAAAGTGGTTGGGGTCAATCTCAAATAATGATGAAAGCAAACGCAATTTTTGGAATAAAAGCAACATCAACTTGGAAAGGTAAAGTATATAATGCACAAACAAAAGAATGTTATAATGGCGTAAGTTATACAAATATAAACGCTTGTTTTAGAGCATACAACAGTTTACAAGAGTCAATTTCCGATTATTTTGATTTAATAACAAAGGCGGAACGATACAGAAAAGCTTGCGTTGCAAATAGTCCGCTTGAATGTATAACAGCAATAAAAAACGGAGGATATGCAACAAGTCCGACATATATCAACACAATTATGTCAATTATAAAATCAAACAATTTGACAAAATATGACAATGTTGAAAATGTGCAAAACTCTGTTGATAATTCAAGCAGATATATTGTAGGAAAAAATTATACATTAAAAGTTGATTTAAACGTAAGATATGGAGCGGGAACAAATAACGCAATTAAAAAATATAATGAATTAACAGAAGATGGAAAAAAACACGCATATGTACAAACAAATGCAGTTTTAAAAAAAGGGACAATTGTAACTTGTTTAGATGTAATAAAAAATGAAAATGATATATGGTTAAAAATTCCTAGCGGATATGTTGCGGGATATTATCAAGGAAAAGAATATATAAAATAGGAAGTGTAAAAAATGGGATTAGAATTAAGAACTGGATCTTTTGGTCAATATTATGGAAACACTTATAATTCATCAAATACATTAACACGAAGCCAAATGGAATTAAACGCAACATATATATGGAATTATTTACGATTGCAAGGTTGGACAATGAACGCAGTCGCGGGAATGTTGCGGGAATATGCAAAGTGAAAGTGCGATAAATCCGCGGACGTTGGCAAAGTGATATTGTAATGCCGTCCGACCCTACATATTCGGGGTATGGACTGGTACAATGGACGCCATACACAAAATATACGAATTGGATAGTAAATCAAGGATTTTCAGACCCATCAGAAATGGACGCAAATATATTTAGAATTTTGTATGAAGTAGCAAATAATTTGCAATGGATTGCCACATCTCGGATATAATTATTCTTTTGAAGATTTTACACATTCAACGGACACACCTTATAATTTAGGTATGGCATTTTTAGCAAATTACGAAAGACCACTTGACCCGAACCAACCATCAAGAGGAACGCAAGCACAAGAATGGTATGAATTTTTAGGGGGCGTTATTCCGCCAACACCGTCAAGAACAAAAAAGAAAAAATATCCTTGGGCGGTTATGACAAACAAAATAAGACAAAAACGACTAATTTAAAAATTGGTCGTTTTTTCTTGACAAAAATTAAAATAAATGTTTATAATAAAATAGAATAAACAAAAGAGGGGGAATAAAAATGGATATTGCAACTCTTTTAGGAAGTTATGCGTTTCCGATTGTTGCTTGCATAGTAATGGCGATTTATGTAAAAGATATTACTAATAACAATAGAGAAGACACAAAAGCATTAAATGAACAACATACAAAGGAAATGAACGCATTTAAAGACGAAATCAAAGAGGCATTAAACAATAACACAATTGCACTTACAAAGTTATGTGAAAAGTTAGAACGAGAGGAGGAAAGAAAATGAAGTTAAGTAAAGAAGAATTAAAAAAGAAAATCACAGAAGTTGTCGAAGATGAAGACACACAAATTGCATTATTAGAAGATATTGAAGACAGTTTCGTTGAGTCAGAAGACGGCGAAAAAGTAGAAAAACAAGCCTATGAAGATTTAAAAATTAAGTATGAAGATATTAAAACAAAATACAAAGAAAGATTTTTAAAAGGCGAAGATGTCAAAGAAGATGAAGACAAAGAAGATGACGAAGAATTAAAAGAAGAAGAAGTCATCGACATAAAAGAAATATAATTAAAAGGAGGAAAAGAAAATGCCTAGTAAAACAGCATTATCTGCTAAAACAAGTGCAGAATTATTAAGTTACATTATAAATGTAACACCAGAATTAAAAGAAAATATTGAGTTACCAGTTCAAGGCGAGTCAATTCAACCAATAGGAAAAATAATCATAAATAATCAGAGATATAGAAACGCTTTTATAAATACAGTAAATTTAATTGGATTAACTGTTATTAAAAGAAATGGCTGGGATAACCCATGGAATTTTACAAAAAGAGGAACTTTACGTTTTGGACAACAAATAAGAGAATTAATAAACGATTTATGTAACGTTTATGATTATAACGAAAATTTTTCAGACAAAGAAAGATTTTTACAAACAGTCGTTCCAAATGTATTTAACTACATTCACGAAATAAACTTTCAAAAATTCTATCAAACAACAACAAGTGACAGTCAACTTGCAATGGCTTTCGATAGTGAAGACAGTTTATTTGATTTTATTGACAATGCAATTGCAATGTTATATGAGTCATTAAAATATGACACATATATTGTTGATAAATATATGTTATGTAGAAGAATATTAGACGGAACAATGACATCAATTAAAATTGATGATTATGCAACATTGACACCACGTCAAAGAGTTAGTGCATTGAAATCAGTTTCAAATAAAATGACATTTAGAAGTCCAAACTATAATCCAGCGGGCGTAAGACGTGCAACATCATTTGACGACCAAATAATGATAATAAACACAGATTTTGAGGCGGATTTTTCAACCGAAGTTCTTGCGACTTCTTATTTTAGAGATGAAGCAGATATGAAATCAAGACTTGTTTTAATTGACGGATTTAATACACACGATACAAATAGATTAACCGAATTATTAGGAAGTGCATTTGTAAACTTTACAAGTGCAGAATTAACACAGCTTGCAACAATTCCAGCAGTTTTAATTTCTCACGAATGGTTTATGGATTATGACTACGCATTAGATTCAGAAAGCGGAGAAAAACAAACAGAATTTTTCAACCCAACAACGTTAGAAAATAATCATTTCTTACACGCGTGGCGAGTTTTTTCAACTTCCCCATTTGAAAACCGGAGCAGTATTTACAAGCGACACTCCTGCCGTATCAAGTGTCAGCGTAAGCCCAGCAACAGCAACAGTAAGCAAAGGACAAAGTTTACAATTAAGTGCAACAGTTGTAACAACTGGTTTTGCAAATAAATCAGTTGGTTGGGGAGTTGATGAAACATCAGAACAAGCAAGAGTTACAATAAGTCAAGACGGAAAATTATTTGTTCCATCTGATTTAACTGGAGTAACAACAATTACAGTAACAGCACAATCAATTTATGACAGTACAAAGACAGGAACAGCAACAATCACAGTTGCGTAAACCTAAGTTTAAGGTGCAACATATTACGTTGCACCTTTTATTATAGAAGAAAGGAGAAAAGCAAATGCAAAGAAAACTTATAAATAGTCAACGTTCAAATTTCAAAACATACGAAATGTATAAAAGACAATTATTGACACTTGCCGAAAATGTTTTTGAATTTAAAAATATGCCGTCTTTTATTGATACTGCATATCTTAACAAACAATTATTGCGTAAGGGTGCAATTGCATTTTTTAAAGATGAAGTAATGGGATTGTTAGCTTTGCCTTTTACCAATGACGGTAATTTAGACGTATATGGAAGACCAACAGCAATTCAAGTAATCGCTAGAAATGGTTACACTAGAACATTAAAGACGGGCGAGTTTATAATAATGTATGATAATAACGGTCGTTACCCTTTATGGCTTGATATTTTACAATATGCGGAACGTATGGCACAAGCAACAAGAACAATTGATATAAACATCGAACAACAGAAAACACCTCGATTTTGGAAGACAAAAGCGGAAAAAGAAAAGTCAATTCGTGACATTGTAAACAATGTTGATGGATATGAAAATGTTGTATTAACTTATGAAGATATTGACCTTGATGACACGACCCTAGTATTAGAACCCGCACCATATGTTGCAGATAAAATCGGACTTGACAAAGATAAAATATACAACGAATTTTTACGTCTTATTGGTATTGCCAATTTATCATATCAGAAAAAAGAAAGAAATATAAAAGATGAAATTTCTGCAATGCAAGGCGGAACGGTGGCGAGTAGATATAGTCGTTTTGAACCTAGACAAAAAGCAATTGAACTTATAAACGATAAATTCAAAACAAATATTGAAGTACAATATTATGACGGAATACCTACAACAGCAAAAGAACTTGAAGAATTCACAGACGATGAAAATTTTGAAGACGAGGGAGGCGACGAAATATGATTTTTCCATATATAGATAATAATTATTTTTTACCGTTTCCATTTATTCCTGCAAATTGTGAAAAGCCTCCAACAGTTTATACAATTTTAGAATCGATAGTAAATTATGGAAAAGACGAAAAAACAAAAATTAAAGATTTAGCAAAAGAAGGACGAACAACAATTTTTGATTTTGATTATCCATTGACAGATAAAATAAGTAAAGAAGATTTTGAATGTATGATTTTGAATCATTTTTTAATGCGTCGTATTGGTTTTGAAACTGTAACAGCATTTCGAATTCAATTGAATGTCAAAATTAATGAAATAATGCCATTATACAATAAAATGTTTGACGCTATTTCAAATTGGAACATTTTAAACGACGGTGAAAAAATAATAAAAAATGGAACAGATAACAGAACAATTGACAATACAACTAAAACAGAAAATAAAACAACATCAGAAACAAATACAACTAATACCCTTGAAAATAGTTCAATAACAGAAAGTTCTGATACAAGCGACAAACGTAACAGTGAATTACCACAAAGCCAATTAGAATTGCTACGAAATGGCAGTTATGTTTCAAATTATAATTACGACCAAAACAACGCAAATTCAAGTGATAATTCAGAATCAAATGGAACATCAAATTCACAAAATGAAACAAATAATAATATAGATGTTACAGGAAATACAAAGGATAAAAACACTTATAATGAAACAATTGAAAGAAGTCCAGCGGATAAAATTGCAATATATAAAGAATTTCAAGAAAATTTAAAAAGTATTTATGGAATGATATTCAAAGACCTTGAATGTTTATTCTATCAATTAATATAGGAGGTTAGAAAATGAATAAATTTAATTATAAAAATTTAAGTCCTTTTAAATGGTTTGTATTACAAAATTTTCCTTTTATAGAGGCAGATTTTGACGCAATTACAAATTGGCAACTATTTTGTAAACTAGGTGAAGAAATGAATAAAATAATTGAAAAAGTAAATCAAGCAGGTGTACAAACTGAAAATTTAACAAATGCTTTTATTGATTTACAAAATTATGTAAACAATTATTTTGAAAATCTTGACATACAAGAAGAAGTAAATAATAAACTTGATGAAATGTCACAAAGTGGAGAATTGACCGAAATAATAGCACAATATTTACAACTTGCTGGACTTTTATGTTTTAATACAGTTGCAGAATTAAAAAATGCAACAAATTTAATAAACGGAAGTTTTGTAAAAACAATGGGAGAAAATTCATACAACGATGGAAATGGATATTTTTACAAAATTAGAACTTTATTAAATACTGATACAATAGATGAAAAAAACATTATAGCATTAACAAATTTTAATACATTAATAGCAGAAAGATTAAGTAATAACACAATTGGAGATAAAACAAATCCTATTTTTTACGGTGCTGACCCAACTGGAATAAATGACAGTAGTATAGCAATTAATAAATGTATTCAAGCTAATTTAGGTAAATCAATTGTGTTTACACCGGGAAAATATAAAGTTGATAGTCCAATAAATACCCCATATTATGTTGATGAACAAGTAAATATTAATTTTAATGGTTCAACTATATTTTCAAATAAAAATTTAGATTATGTTATAGGTATTGGAACTTATAATAAAGGAAGTGATATGCCAAATAAAAATAATTATTCATCAAAATGTTGTTATTCTATAATAGAAAATTTTGTTATAGACGCTCCAAATTCACAAATTGGTATCTTAACAGAACAAAATTATTGGTATCCTAGAATTATTAATGGTTCTATTTTTAATACTATAATAGGAATACAAGCAGGAAGACAAAAAAATGTTTTATGGTCAAGTGATTTATTTGTTGATAATGTTTATATACAATGTAAAAGTTATAAAAATACTAACACTAGAGGTATTATAATAAATGGACACGATAACAAAATTGTAAATTGTCGTATATATAACGCTTTTATTGGAATTGAAAATAACAAAGGTGGCAACTATTTTATAAATGACCAAATTTATTTATATGGACATTTAAACGAAAAAAATAGTGATGAATTTAAAAATATATATCCTCAAACAATTGCAGTACTAGAAAATGGAAGTGATAACAAATACGATAATTTTTATACAGACAGTTATTCAACACATTTCAAAATTACAACTGGTGGTTATCAAGGTCAATTTACAAATTGCAGATGTTTTACAAATGTTAGTGGTTTTGATGATATTGCATTTGATAATTCAACGGGTACTATACAAGCAATAACTATTAATAATTGCACATTTAATTTAGGTCAAGCTGGAGAAAATGGTAACATAGGATTTAAAACAAATATAAATCAACGTTTGGATTTAATTTCACAATTATGTAATTTAAGAAATAATTTTTCATATTATATTGATAAAGATTTGCTATTAATAGATATGAATAGAAATTGGGCAAATCCTTACACAGGTTCAAGACAATTTTTAAGTGGTAAATATTATATTATTGGATATATTCCAGCTATTAAAGGACATAGTCATACAGTAGAAATTACGAACATTGGAACACCAAACAAACATGAAGGTAGATTTTATGTAAATGGTGATTATCAATTATCGGAACTTAATAATCAAGGCGTTGCTGGTACGGCTTTCGGGTTAGGTGGTAAACTTGTTACATTAAGAGACGGTAAAAAATATATTGAGGTTAGTATTATGAGACAATATACAAACGCTGCAACATTAGGTATACAATATAAATTAGAATTAGATGGATACGGAGTTGGTTTTATTCCAGTATTAGCACGACATTTACTTCCAAATAATCCTGATCCGATTGAAACAACACCAGATATTACAACTACTTTCGGATCTTAAAAATAAAAGACAATACAAACATTCGTTTGTATTGTCTTTTATTTTTAAATAGAAAGTGAAATTAAATAATGGCATTATCAAGATTATAATTCCCAATATTTGCGTGATTATGCCAAATTGTTACACCTTTTCTACAAGCATTATTTATAATTTCCATATATTTTGTTGGCACTTCACCTGTTCCTATTTCTTCACTTCCGCCAATTTCAATATAATTCCAATATCTTCGACCATTTATATTCGGATTTTCCAATTTACATATTTTATATCCAAATCGTGTGAAATAATCATCGATAATTTTTAAATATTCTGTTTTTGCTCTCATATGATGAAAACTAAAAAATGTAGAACGTGAAGCAAAATTGACATCACCTGAATTATTGCCCCCTGATATTGAAGGCAACATACTCGCTTCTCTAAATTGTCCGATTGTGTTTGCTGCTACGCCCGCAGTTGATATTAGTGCTCCAACACCTACCGCCGCTAGTGGTGTAGCTGCTCCGGCAGTTGCAACTGACAAACCTATACCCGTCGCAGCTATTAAAACAGATGTTGCAATATTAACACCGTTCTGTGTTAGCCAATTTGTGAAAGCGTCGCTACTCCATGAACAAGTAGGAAATTTTGCAAGTGGTATACTTTCATTGTAATTTTTATCAATATTTTTATAGCCTCTTGGAACTAATCTAATTGAACCACCAATCGATACAGAACATTCAATATCAACGACAGGATTTTCTGCAATTTCATTATTAATATAAAAATCTTCATATTTATATATATTATAATTACCTATATTATTACTAATAATCATATAATTAATAGGATAAACAAAACATTTATTATTCTTCGGTGTATAATCACTAAAAGAATTAATTTTATTGAAATTATATGTTAATGTAATTGCTCTTGATGAAGAATTTAATAAGTAAAACTCATAATTGCCAAAAATTTGACCACTGGTCTGATAATGTGTTGTTCCTATTGCATCAACCAAAAATTTAGGGAGTATAAACATATTTTTTATACTTTCGATTTTATTTTTTTCGTTGACATTTCCTAAAAAATTATTTATGTCTGGTAAACCTACATTACCCTCATAAGCTGGAAATAAGAAATACCAACTACCAGTTAAAGAACCATTTATCTTTGTAACTCCCACATAATCTTTATCAGTTATAGGATTATAAGTACCTTCTATTACATAATAAAATTGGTTCCTATCTTCTTCGCTATCAATAATAGGAAATGATTCGAAACTTTCTTCTATTACATCTCCTATATCTAAATTTTCGGGAACTGTGTGTAAACCGACTGTGTCATCTGTTACGTGTTGTCTATTAATAAAACATTTTTTTGGTATCCATTTATCAAACCACGTCGACCACGCGTCAATTGTGAATTTTATTTCGCAATTCTTATCACTTTTGTAAATGACATCATCAATCCAAGCAAAAAACCATTTGTTTGAATAGTCTGGATTTTGGAAAGCAATGTAATTCGCTTGAATACATTGTGCATAAGTAAACCCGACAAAAATTGTTCCCGTAGTTCTTAAAAATGAATAATTATCAGCACTTGCAATTGCATTTGCACGACACAATGCAAGCATTTGACTTTCGGAATAATTCAATACATTTGTGTATTGTTTGTCAACATTTATATTTCGACATAATATAATTTGACTATTCATATTTTACCTCCTAATCTGAAAATCTATAACTTGTTTGAAATCTGTTCCACACAAATCGTTTGCATAGAATATTTTGTTTTCTTTGAATGTCATAAACAAGTTACGCAATTTCTCGTTTTTTATTGAAATGTTATAAATATCACGTTGCCAATATCTACTAACTTTTATAACATCTGAAAATACAATCATTTTATGATTAAATTCTTTATAATATGGACGTATAAACCAACACGCGTCCTTTTTCAAATCTTTGTCCATTAAATATTCGCACAAAAATTTGAAACCTTGATATTGAAATCCAAAACGATATAAACAATCGTAATTGTTATATGATTTTGGCAAATGGGGTTGCGGTGCTGTTTCCCACGCCCCTGTATTAATCATATTTGCGTTTGTTCCTATTGTTCCCGAACTAACACCCGTTGACTTGCAATATTCTATCGCAATTTTTATAACTTCATCGTCTGCCCCTTTTATTTCAATTGTTTTGATTGTTCCTTGCTTTTGTGAACTTATTATATTATGCAAGCCCCAATCATTTATATATGGGCATACTCTTGAAATTGTATTTCCAACAAGCCATAATCTTGTTATTAGACGTTTTCTGTCAACTGTTGCATAAAAATTCATAAGTTTATTGCTTTCGTTTGCAATATAAACACTACGCGACATAAATTCTTCAAAAATTATATCTTCAACGTCCAAATATGACGCGCCCGCGTAATTTTGTTCGGTTGATAATGCGACAACATATCCAATCTTTTCGAAACGTTTTGTTTTTCCTGTTTCGCTGTCATATTGTGACAAATATAATAACTTCCTATATAATGTTATACAATTATATTTTCCATTTGTCAACTTTGAAACGTCAACGTCTTGAAAATATTGTTCTATTTTTTCGCTTGAAATTTCCTCTTTCCAACGCCTCATTAATATGAAACGTTTTCCCGTTTTCAAATATTTTTCAACCGCTTTTTTGTGTTTTACTTGATAACTTTTACCGTTGGAACGTTCCCCATATATCAAATTGAATCTTGCACCGCACGCGTCTATATTATCCAAATTATAATGAATCATTTTTTTGTTGCTCATTTTCTTTATTCTCCTTTATATATAGTTTTGCAATTTCCGACTCTATTTCTTCGCGAACTATTTTTGCATTTTTCTGTGTGCTTTTATTGTTTAATAGATTCGCCCTGTTTATTTTATTTTTTTCACAAATTCCCGAAATTGATATTTTCGAAAATTTCTTGATATATTCCAAATCTTTCAATTTCTTTTCACTCCTTAAATCTTGCACGTTTGCTTGAATTATCCGAAATCAAATTCGAATACTCCAAGGCTTTTCCTAAAACATACGTTGTCGGAATAACACAACAACCGCACGTGTCTTTTATATTATAGCTATTTCCTTGATAGTCTGTCAAATTAAATTCCAATTGATTTTCACAATAAATTATTAAATTTTTATTTGTGTCTTCATATTTAAAAACAAAATTGTCCCTAAAATCGTCTAAACTTTTCAAAGCCTTTGCACCTTGTTTTGGAACACCTGCAACAGTTATTTCAATTTTGCCGTCAACTTCAACCGCATATTTTTTAGCACCTTGCGTAATAAATTTATCATATGTGTGTAATCTTCCTTTTTCCGTTTCACATTCAAAAAGTCCTAACATATGTTTTTCGCCGAATACGTCTGCGGGTGCAAATTTTTCAATTGGTATTTCTAATTTTTCCGAAACGTGTTTTATTTTATTTTCTACAAATTTATTATAATTTTCAATAACTTTTTTATTATATCCTTGTTTTAATTTCGCAGAGTCTGTGTCACAATATACAACAAATTCATCTAATTGAATGACATTTTTTAATAAATTACTTCTTGCAAATGCTGTAACCCAAACACCATATGCAAAAGATAAAAATGATTTTTTCTTTTCATTTTCTAAAGACTCGATAATCTCTTCATTTGTTAGAGGTCGCTCGCTCCAACCGTTTTTATTATCGAAAATAACTTCATCACGTATCATATTTGTAACACTCATTCCATATAATGCGTTAAATTTATTTTTTTCTTTGGCATATTCAACTTCTTTTCCTTCAACATTTTTAAATTGTGTTTTATTTACATACTTTTCAAGTACAAATTCAATAAATTGTTTTGGTAAATAATCATATTTCGCATAATAATTTTCTATAATTTCATATTGACATTCATAAGTTTCAAGTATAAAATAAAAATCAACATCGGTCAACGTCATTTCGAAAGACTCTGCTTGTATAATTCTTCCATTATCATATCTACCACCAACGATATTTTTACATTTACTTTGCGAAATAAAATTATTATAATATTTACATTTTACATTTGTGAATTTTACAACAAGCAAATATGCAAATCTTTTTGTCATTTGTTCAACCTTTTTTATATTACATTTTTTAAATTCTGATGATGGAAATTGGTGTGTTACTAAAATGTAAGGATAACTTGACGTAAAATCGTAACTGTCTATATTTTCAATAATTTCATCGGTATAAATCCAATTTGCGTGAGTATATCCCCCCGCAAACGCGTCTTGTAATAAATTATAAATATGTGGGTCAGTATTTATCGCTTTTTTGACTTTATTTATATAATTCCAATCATTTAATACTTTATTTTTTAATTCTCTTCTTACGTGTCCCGTTGATGTCAACGGGATTTTATCAACTCTTTCGTATGTTTCAAGTTCTCTTTGTATATAATAATATATAACTAAACAATCATTTTCGCAATATTTTAATTCTTGCGAATTTAACTTTGTAATTGGCGTTCTTAATAATGAATAATCAAGGTCGCCAACTTGTTTTTCTACTGGTAAATTAAATATTTTCGGCAAATATTTCAATGCACAGTTTGACATCATATATGTGCAACGTAATTCGATGTTATAATCTTCAAAAAAACATCTCATTACTTTATGTGATTTTCGTGCTAAAACGTCAGTAAAATTGAAAACACCTTTTAAAAATTGAAATTCAAATGATAAATTGTGAATAAAAACAATTTTCTTTTCGCAGTTATACATTTCTAATCTATCTAAAAATTTTTTAAATTCTTCCCAAGTTCTTCCATAATAAACAATGTTATTAATTGAAAACATCCAAATATACATACAACTGCGAAATTCTGCTCGTTCTTGTTCCTCTTTTGTCAACTTTTGATAATCAATTCCCGCCACTTGTTTTCCATCTAATATTAAATATGACGTTGTTTCAATATCAAATGAATATATTGTATTATCAATTTTTTTTCTTTCTCCTACAATATCCGCATAATGTCCTTTATATTCTGTATAATATACCATTTTTAAATCCTTATTTTACATATTTTTCATATATCATAATTAATTTGTTACGCATATCAACATCGTTTCCAAATTCGATATAATCTGAAATTCTTGAAATAAAACTTTCCTCGCTGTCACCTGCCTCTTTAGCATCTTCTATTAATGACAAAAAACTTTTTGAATCTGGAATATATTTCATAATATCTCTTACATAATCATCGGTTAACATCTTATATAATGTCTCTGCTTCCTCGTATGTCAAATCTTCTTCCTCTGTTCCTAATGATTTTGCAAGCTGTTTTATTGTAGTTTTCTTGACTTGTTTTATTCCTCTTTTTGTTGATGTTTTCGAATTTAAAAATTGTTGCGTTGCTTTTATTGTAGCTTTCATTTGTGTTGTTGTCATTGATTTATTGACTTTTACACGCCCAGTTTTAGACCAAGCTTGCAACGGTTCTGTTGCAAGCTTATCTCTTAACTTTTTTGTTGCCCAAGTATCCTTGCCGAACTCTCTTTCAAGTCTTACGATTCTTTGATTCGCACGTTTTGAAAGTTTTTTCAATTCATTAAATAATTGTTGTTGCTCTGAATTTAATTCAATTTTTTTGGGCATTTTATTTCCTCTTTTCTACAAAAATTTTAGAATGGTAAATCATCGTTTGTTTCCTCATTCTTGTTTGTAGTTTCTTCTTTTTTGTTTGTTTTGTCATTTCCTAATACTGGTACTGCTTTGTATGTTTTACCTTTTTTTGTTTTTACTTCTGTCAATCTTACGTTTTCAACTTCTCCGTAATAGTCTGATACGCTTTCGGCAAATATTTCACTTCCGCTTGAAATCAATCCGTATTCCTCTGTGTCAAAATAGTATATGTCAAAATTCTTTTCATCTGTTACAATGTTACATTTTGCATATCCTATTATTTTGACAACCATTCCCAAAACTTCTGCTAGTTTTATTGATGTAATATCGCCTTTCTTCGCCATTTTCTCAAATAATGCGTTGTCACAAGTTCCTTTCTTTTCTAATACTGTTACTTCATACTTTTTACTTCCCATTTTTTTATTCCTTCTTTCTTGCTATTAGGTCGCAACC
>Ga0256405_10008726_pt1 | contig 14319 bp, 19 predicted proteins | sample RumenRJG_02DNA_FD_189096 | JGI IMG/M metagenome (GOLD analysis project Ga0256405, IMG submission 189096) | Bovine rumen microbial communities from Lethbridge, Alberta, Canada - RJG_02 | ecosystem: Host-associated > Mammals > Digestive system > Stomach > Rumen | place: Canada: Alberta...
CCTCGTTACCTTGTGGAAAACTTTTCCACAGCCTGTGGAAAACTATTGACAAATTGTGAAAAACTTGCTACGATATTTCCGGAGGCGAAATGCTATGAACAAAGACCTATACGACGAACTGAATCTTACATCACAGGACGAGGTCCTGACCGGAGACGAGCTCGAAAACGCGGAGCCCGCTGCCGAGGACGTAAATGATGAGGCCGAAGCGCTCAGCGATGAGATAGCGGAAGCGACAGCAGCTGCTGCCGCTGAAGATATCGAATCCGATGATGCGCAGGCTGACGATGATCCCGGCACGGAGTCCGAAGAGACCCTCACGGAGGAAGAGACTCCCGCTGATGAAAGTGATCCGATAACGGACGCGCTCGCTGCGCTCGCGGCGTCGGTTGACACAATGCTCTCCAGACTGGAGCAGGTGCAGTTGAGGCTTGAGGCGCTCGAGGCAAAAGAAGCGGCACGCGGCAAAAAGCTGTCCGGCTTCTTCGCGCCGATAGGTTCAGACCGTCAGGACGTCAGTTCCGGCGACCTGCCTCGCATCGAAAAGAGATATCTATAAAGAAAGAAGGAAGCAATCATGCCTTATATTCCAAATGTAGTGGGAAATACCGCCCTCAGTGCCGATACTCTTAATGCTATCGGCGAAGATATCGGCGTCGGCGTCGTCGTCGCCGAGAACAACATTCAGACCCTGTATGAGTACGGCAACGTCATCCTGGCCAATACGTCCCTCATGAACAAGTGGTACGACGGTCTGGTCAACAAGATCCTCCGTTCCCGCCTCATCGATACCATGTACAAAAACCGTCTTGCTCCGACCTTCAAAGGCGTCCTCGATATCGGCGAAGGTATTGAAGAGATCCTCGTCCCTCCTGCGGCAGTGCAGCAGCAGAACCAGGACAAGACTACGCCGCGTAATCCTTACGCTGCGAGTCTTCCGGAGATCTATTCAAAATGGCACGTCATCAACGCCGAGATGCAGTACGGCAGACGCATTTCCAAGAAGCGTCTCAGGAGAGCGTTTCTCAGCTTTGACGCCATGAACAATTTCGTCCAGTATATCATCGATTCGCTTTATAACGGTTACGAGTGGGACTCTCAGATCCTGACAAAGTTTAAAGCTGCTCAGGCCGCTCTTCTCCGTATCGAAGCCAACAAAGCTATTGCTGTTGCGTCTCCTGTCACGTCCGACGGTACCGCGTTTCTTGCGGCGGCCAGGGCTGACGCTGAGCTCTTCCGCTGGATGAGCGATCAGTATAATGATGCCGGCGTTCCGGTCGCTACGGATAACAGTGATCTCTACATCATCATGCCGGCACGCGTCGAAGCTCACGTTGACGTCAAGGATCTCGCTGCTGCTTTCAATCTTGAGTATGCGCAGTTCCTCGGCCGCAGGATGCCGGTCGACAGCTTCACATTCAGCGACAGAGAAAAAGCCCGCCTGATGACCATCGCCGGCGTCAATTCCTGGTTCTTCACCGCTGAGCAGGAAGCGCAGCTTGCAACGGTCCTCGGCATCGTCGCCGATATCGATCTCTTCCAGATCTATGATGCTTACGAGCCTGATCTCTGGGAGAACCCGAACGGCGCGGACGCCGAGACGAACTTCTGGTTGCATGCCGATAAGATCGTCGGTCTCTCTCCCTTCGCAAACTATCAGGTGTACGTTGCCGGTGCGGACGACGAGGAGGTTCTCGTAACACCGTAATTTACCTACCAGGTGTAGGATCCGGAATCCGGTCCGGGCAAGTTCCGGACCGGTTTTTAAAAAAGGAGGAAAAAATCATGCTAAAACCTTTTTGGAATAAAAAGGGCCATCTCGGAATGACGCGTGCTCAGGTCAAAGCTAAGCTTGCAGATGCAACGAAAGTTGTAGCAAATCCCACGCTTGTTGGCGATGAAGCCGATTTAACCAGCCTTGAAGTTGGGGATACAAAATACCGAATTCATAATATATTATCATACGGACATTCAAGTTGGTCAGATTTTCTACGCATATATAATAATGGAAATGTTTGTGTTTTTTGTCGGGCATCTGGTGGAACAAATCCCGAAAGTGGCAATCAAACACGAATAGCAGTACTTAATTATATCAAAATGAGCGGTAACGATATGGTAGGAGTGGAATTTTTATATTATCGTTCAGTATGGCCGCATAGTGATAGTGTGCAAGGGGATGAAGTATATGTTTATACATTACGTAAAAACAATACTTGGTCTTATGAAGCACGTCAAGCATATTCAAAAGTTGCTGCTGGAACAAATTTGACGAGTACATATAATGATAATGTATTAACTCTTGACACAAATGCAACGTAAAAAATAAATGTTTAAAGGCATTAACGAGGTGATCCCATGATCCCACCGACTTCCGAGCGCATCGCGCAGGAAAAAAACTTATTCACTCTTGACCGCTGGCTCGAGCATCTCGCTCAGGTGAGCATCGCTTCGATAGAGTGGGACGTCCCCGACACTATCGACCCGATCTATCTCGAGCGCGAGCTCTACTACCACGGCAAGGTGATATTTTTTGCAGTCGAAGAGGGCCTCGTTGCCCTCTCCGGCTTTGGCACGTCTATGCCGAATCTATACGGCATCCCGACCACCAGGACCGTCCATGCCAAAAACGGCTTCACGGCCGACCTGGACCAGACGAACAGCGTCATCTGTTATAACAACGTTACGCGCACTCCCGGTTCAGTCAGCGCTCTCAGCTACGCGACCCGGCTTGCGGAGCTCGACAGGATCATCCAGTTGAACGCGCGCGCTCAGAAGACTCCGGTATTGCTGAAGGCTCCGAAGGAAGCGCAGCTCAGCGTCGAGAACGCCTATGGCAGCTACGACGAGAACGCTGAGGTCATCCGTATCAATAACGATTATGATCCGGAAGCTATCTCGGTTCTGAATCTCGGCGTCCCCTTCCAGGGCAATGAGCTCAGATCGCTCCAGCAGAGCATTCTGGAGGAATATCTGCGGACGCGCGGCATCGGTTCAGCAAATGCTGGCAAGGCTGAGCGCCTGAACACGTCCGAGGTTGCCGCCGGCAACAGCGGTCTGCTTGTTTGTCAGCGAGCTATCTTGCTTCCGAGACTTCAGGCCTGCGATCTTGTCAATAAGCGCTTCGAGAATATTCTCGGCGGAAAGAAGATCAGCTGCCATTTCACGCGCGATATGATCGACTACATCCTGGACGACTTCCAGGCCGGAATCGACGCGAAAAAGATGCCTGCTCCGGGCGGTTTTACTTATGAAGAGCGGACAGTGACGGAAGGAGCTGAGGAAACGTGAGCAAGTACACTACTACAATCGAGGAATACATCCAGAGCCGGCACTTCGCTCAGGTTCTCGCGGACGCTGAATCCCAGGGCACTTTACCGGACGACCCTCGCACGCTCTGGATCCAGGCCGTCGCAGAAGTAAACAGTGACCCGGAGATCGGCTACACCATCGTCGGCGACGAGATCTTCCCGGATCTTACGGAGGTTCCGTTCTACACGGATGACACGGCTGTCAGGAACGAGTTCCTCAAATCCTGGACTGACACGTTTTATTTTGACGAGATCGGCCAGGAAACGATGGGCAGGTTCAGGATAACGCTTCGCGCTTATTTTAGGGATAATATGCCAAAGTGGGCTGATCTCTATGCGTCGCGTCTTTCCGGTCTCCAGGCTCTGGCCTCAGACTATCAGCGGCAGACGCACGACAGCAATGAGAAGATGGGCTCTGAGAAGCGCGATATGAAGCACGGTCTGAAGGTCGATTTTACGCCCGGAGCTACGACGACGAACAAGATAATCCCGCTCGGCGGCAGCGCTGAGACAGAGCTGAATCAGAGTCTGACCGGCGGCAAAGATGTGACCGAGAACAGCGGTACGGATACGGACACGCTGAGCTTCACGAACCGCATCGATTCGCGCTGGATAACGGAAAACATAACCGGCACGACCGGACTCGAAAAAGCAGACCTGACGGCAAAATACCGCGAGCTTATTCTCGATATTGACAGCATGATCTTCGCAGACATGCGCGCCAAACATTTATTCATGGAGGTATGGTAAAATGATAGAAAAATTCAAACCCTTTTCCGGCTTTTGTCCGGTTCCTGTGCTGCCGTCTTCTCAGTCAGCGGCGACGAGCTACATGCAGCATCTCGCGTATCTTGAATGGTACATCGAGCAGGTGCGCAAGCACTTTGAACAGCAGGACACCGATTTTGACGCGGCGATCGAAGGTATCCAGGATTCTTTCGAAACAGTCAACGCGGATATTGAATCTCTGGACGACCGCGTAGCTGCTCTGGAGCAGAGCGGCGGAGGCGGAGCAGCTCCGGCTTTGCTTCGGGCTTCCGGTCTTGTTTCGAGCGAAGCCTCGGCAGCTGCGGGGAGTATTCCGCTTTTTGCAGGAATCAGCACGACTGACAAGCTCACTGTTGACGGCACTACCGGCGCGCTGAAGATAGGCGCCGGCGTCAGCAAAGTTCGTATCTCCGGTGGTATGAAAGTTCTTTACACCGGCTCCGCTCGTGTCATTTACTGCTCAGTCACAAGAGGCGCCGGCGGCACTGCGGTCCTTGTCGGCAGCGCGTACGCTCCGGCAGGCGCGTCGGACGTTGTCGATCTCGGCCTCATTTCCGACGTCATCACTGTTTCCGAAGGCGACCTCCTGTACTTCAATTTCAGCGGCTGCGCTGATCTCACAAACGTCACTCTGACACCGTCAATCGTAGTGGAAGTGATCGAATGAGCAAACTCTGGAACGTTTTAAGCGGCGTATTTGCCGCGATCGGACTTTGGCTGGGTCTTTTTATAGGCCCGGTCAATGGGCTCCTTATTGCCCTCATAGTGTTCGTTCTCACGGACTACGTGACCGGCTTCGCGTCGGCCATAGTCCGCAAGGAGCTTTCCAGCTCAGTCGGCTTTAAGGGCCTGGCGCGCAAGGTGCTTATATTTTTAATTGTTGGAATCGCGAACGTGCTCGACGTTTACGTCCTGGGCGCGAACGCCGTGCTGCGCACCGCGGTCATTTTGTTTTACATGTGCAACGAGGGCCTGAGCATCATCGAGAACGCCGGCGAGATCGGACTTCCAATCCCGAAGAAACTGAAAGACGTGCTCGCGCAGCTTCGCAAAAAATCCGGGGAGGACGACAAAGATGACAAAGATAATGACGGCGAATAAATTCATCTCGCAGGCGATAAAAGCCGAGAGCTTTCCGTCCTGTTACGTTACCGGTTGTTTCGGAGCTCCTCTGACCATGCCCGGAGTTATCGAGCGCTGGGAGGACGAATACCCTAAGAATAAGAAATACGACGAGCTGATGCGCTCCAGAGCCGACGCGGCGAAGGCCGCCGGTACGTACTGCTTCGGCTGGGACTGCGTGAATCTTGTCAAAAGCCTGCTCTGGGGCTGGGACGGCGACGGAACAAAAGAATACGGCGGAGCGAAATATCAGTCGGGTGGCGTTCCGGACACGACGGTCGACGGGATCTTCGATCTTTGCACGAACCGCTCGACCGATTTTTCCGGCATTAGGCCCGGAGCCTTCCTTTACATGAGCGACGGAGGGCACTGCGGCATATATATCGGCGACGGTCTCGCTCTGGAAGCAACCGGCAGCTGGGAACGCAAGATATACTGGACAGCCGTTAACAACGTAAAGGACAGATATCCGAATACTGAATACGACAAGCGCAGGACCTGGCAGAAGTGGGGATTGCTGCCCTGGATAGACTATGAGGAGGAAAGCATGATGAGCTTAAAAGGAAATATAATTTGCCCCTGCTGCGGCAAGCAGCTGAGCGCGGATATCCAGCTGACGCTCAAAGGCGACGAGCTGATCACAACATACACGGTGAAGAAGGGCGACACGCCCTGGGGAATCGCGAACCGGTTCTACGGCACCGGCACGAAGTATTATATCATAATGGACTACAACGGCCTCGACCGGAGCGCTCCGATTCACGAGGGCCAGCAGCTCAAAATTCCGAGGATCTGATGCTATGACGTTCACATTCTATAATTATACCGCGGAGGATATTCGCGTCAATAAAACCGCTTATTTAGGGACCGGGACGGTGAAATCCGGCGACGCCTATGCCGGAGATCAGGACGTCCTGAATCCCGTCGTCTATATCGAGAGCGCAACGATGCCGGGCTGGAACTATTGCTATTGCCAGGAATACGGTCGCTATTATTTCGTCTCGGCTCCGCGCTGGATGAGTGACAGCGTCTGGCAGCTGACTCTTACGGCCGACCCGCTCATGAGCTGGCGGACAAAAATAGTTAATCAGAGCGGCGTCGTTCAGTATTCAAATCAGGGGCTCCGGACGAAGTATGACCCGCGGCTCGTTTACAACATGGCGCCGAGCTACACGCGCGAGGATCCCGTGAGCACAACAAAGCGCAGCGCCATCCCCTATATCCTGATGCGCGTCCGGTATTTTGACGATAACGGACTCAATACTATAAATACGAGCACGCCGGATCTGAACGTCCGCTATTATATAATGACTCCGATGGACTATCAGGATTTTTCCCGTGCTTATTATGATCTCCTGACCGGTCTCACTCCCGGAGCTCCGTCATACCATGAAGAGCTCGCTATCGCTATCGGCAAGACGATAATGGACTGCACGCTTATCTTCTATTTTGATTCATTCCCGCAGACGTACCGGAAAGGCGCGATCACGTTCAACAGCCCGGAGATAAACGTTATCCAGGGCGGAGGAACTGCTGGCGGGTACAACCTTAATGTGGGTTGCTGGATGTACGAATACGATACCAGCTTCCCGAAGGTGCGCCTTTCCTGGCTGCTGGAGCCGGACACGTACTGGAAGAAAAAAGCTGAACGAAATATCTATATCCCCTACGTCGGCTCGCTGTCCATTGACCTTGACCGCCTCGGAATGGGAAGCGCGACCGGATTCTTCGCAGGCGTCGAACTGTCCTACGACCTTGCCAGCAACGCGTATATCGTCACCCCAGGCGTCGCGGCAATCTCGACCGGCGCGGATGCTTTTGACCGGATATTCCCTTCAAGCGCTCAGAGATGCGCGAACATGTTCACGGCGCCTTTCCTGTCCGATGCCAGCTTCGAGAACGCTGACGCTCAGGCGACGCAGCAGCTGCTCGGTATTATCGGGACGACGACCGGCGGGATCATCTCGGCGGCAGCTACCGGAGGAGCTACCGTGCCGGCAACAGTCGCTTCGCTCGGCATGGGAATCGCGAATATGGGCCTCAATCAGGACCGTGTCAGCTATGCGCAGGCGAGCTCTATAGTATTTAAAGGCAGCTCGAACGGAGGCTCTCCGGATATCGCGTACATTGAATACGTGAACGGCAGCATCGTTTATCCGAAAGCCCAGCTTGAGACGCTGACCACCGAGCCCGCTCCCGGATATGAGAATTTCTGGAGCCGCTTCGGGCTGCCTGACGGCGCCTACCGTTCGCTTTCCGGAATGACCGGCTACGTTCAGCTTGCTGATATCATCCTGACAGGCTTTCACGGCGTATCGCTCACGGAGCGTGAAGATATACGGAGGGCGCTGCTCGGCGGCGTGATAATGTAATGCCGGCAAAAAAGGAAAAGCCCGAAATACTCGGCGAGAAGTGCGGAAAGGACGAGATCCGGAGCATGATCGCCGATTTTTTGCTGTCCGCGTCAGAGCACTTCATTCAGCTTCACGGAGGCCGCGGCGTCGGCAAGACGTACACGACCCAGAAGACCATTATTTCCGACTGCCTTATGAACAACCGGCAGTTTATTCTCACCGTGCCGACGCTCAAACAGAAGGAATCCGGAGCGCTGAAGAAATGGACGAGCAAAGTGCTCGATCTGGAATTCCCGGCATGGCAGCGGCGCACGACTTTTCAATATTTATATATGCGCAGATGCGAAGATGACGACTGGCAGCTTGTCGGACAGTGCCAGGCGCTTTCAATGGCGGAGCAGGATAAAATTGACAGCTCCGTCCATGAGGTCGACTGGATGGTCTGGGACGAGGCAATGAAGATAAATCTTGACCCCGGGACAGCGGATCTCCTGCTCGAACTATTCCTTGCGGCTTATCATACCGTCGATCGTGATGAGAACCGCGTCAAGGCTGTTTTCCTGGGGAACGCTCTCAACAAGCTCGATCCACTGTACGGCTTCTTCGGCGTAGGGATCCCGGACCTCAAAAAGCCCGGACTTGTAAAAAGAACGTTCAACCGTGTCAGCTGGTTCGTGCCTATGCCGCCGGACCTTAACGACGACCCGGAAAACGCCTTCCGGAAGATGATCTCCGGCACAAAATACGGAAACGTCGCCGCGGGACAGTTTGATCTCTCCTACGGCTATCTGATCGGGGATCCCGGCCAGGAACCGGTCACGACGTGCCTCGGGATAGAATTCACCGAGGACAGTTATCTTCTCTTGATGATGAGCGGGAGAACAGTATATATCCAGGCCTGCGGCAAAAAATTCGCCGAGACGTATGCCCAGAAGATATACTGCGTCAGCTTCAAGGACGCTACGCGCGAGCGGCGATGCGTGCCGCGCGGAGTTATAAACACGATCCGGCTTGCGCTTTCGGCAGGCTGCTGCAAGTTTGTTGATGAAGAGAGCCTGCTGACCGGCGCCTCACGCCTGAAAGCCTGCTGGAATATTCCGGTATTGTAATCCGGAGCCGGATATACTATAATAAGGACGAGCCTTGTCAATTGCTCATAATATTCTCCTACACGTAGAAAGCCCGGACAATATCCGGGCCTTTTACGTTAGAAAGAGAAGAGAGCCGGAAAGACCTCCGGCTCTTTTATTTTACCATATCAGGACGTATAAAATCAAGGTGAGATATATGACGGCGGCAGCAGCTGCCAGCCCTCCCAACACGTGCAGGACCGCGCTCAGGCGCGGATGCTCTTCTTCAAACCGGTCAGTCATCACTTTCACACTCCTTTGCAATGCTTGCCTTCTCAGCCTCAAGGTCAGTCCGGGTAAATTCCGGAATCCACCAGCCTTCATGCTCCTGTTCGTCCCATTCCTGCGCGAGCTGGTCCAGCGTTTCTTCGAGATCCGTCGCGGGAAATATCCGGTCCTCGTACATCTTTGCGATAACGTCCCGGTCGATAATATCATCATTTAAAGGGACCCAGGGCGCCAGGAACTCCGGATATTTGCTATAGGTGACGTGCGTCTCCAGATAATCCAGGAGCTCGCTCTGATCAAAACAGTCCCAGAATTCGTCGCGGCGTCGGCCGACGATCAGAGCGGTACCGCAGACCCAGTCGAGACCTCCGAAGATATCAAAATTCGGACGGCTGCCATGCAGCTTACCTTCCTCGTTTACAATAATGACGTGATGGCCGAAAGCTTTCGGCAGATCTATCGCCTCCGCCGGTACCGTCTCGATATGGCCGTCGACAATACCCTGAAAAACGTCGAGCTCGTTCTGGACGAGCACTGAGCGCCAGGGATGCCCTGGCTCTTTCAAAATGGCTTCAATAAAATTCTTGTGCATGATTTTTTCTCCTCTCTTGCGTCCGCTTTCCGCGGCTCGCGGGCTCATTATACCATAGGCAAAATTCAACGTCAATATTTTTTCAAAAAATTTTTGATGAAATTTTAAAGAAATTTGAACGAAAAAAGAGCCGGACGAACCGGCTCCTCAATTATGACTGTGTCTTTGATTGTATCTTACCTATCAGGGACTTAGCGATACCAAGAAGATCTCGCCGGTAAGCGTTTGCTTCTGAGGCCATCTCCTCCGATCCGGAGAGCGCTCCAGCGTTAACCTCGCCTAAGCGCTTCATGTATTCAGCTTTGGCCTGCGCTGCGGCCTCCGGATAATTCTCGATATAACCAGTGATAACGACCTCACGGAGCATATCGTTTGACGCAAGCTCCGGATCAAAAGAATCGTTCTCCAGATAATACTTAGCCTTGTAGAAATCCGCACCGCGCAGCCGGTCGATCAGATTCAGGGATTCTCTTATTTCCGTCTGAGCGAACTCCGCCGTCATCGTCTTAAGCTTCAGGTTTGCCGTCAAAAATGCGGCCTTGTCTTGAGCGCTGTAAAATTCCGAACGGGCTGCACTCTGGAAGATCTGCTCCAAAGGCGACTGCGCAATCTCCTGGGCGCGCATGACCTTCTCAAGCTGGGGAGACGTTCTCCACTGATTCAGAGCGTCGATATACGCTTCCACCTTATCCGGTGATACCTGAGAAAGCTCCGTCTTTGTCATAGTCTGGGAGCGCATCGCCGGGCTAAGACCTCGGCGGAGCTGGGAGTAGTTTGAAAGATCGTGCGCGAACGTGCTGACCTCCCGGCCCCTGTAAACTGCTGCGCTTTGAGCTCGAGGGATATTATTCTTCTTTGCCACCGCGTATCGCCTCCTTAAACGTCGGAGCCGTGATATACTCAATAAGCTCCTGACTGAGTGAGTGCCTGCCGAAGAGACCGGACGGACGAGCCTCATCGAGCTGCTTGTATGCGTCTGCGACGATCTGGTGCATCCGATCGCAGTATTTATCACCCCGGTATTTATTATTCCAGTCGATCTCAAAAATTTGCCCCGCAGCCTGTGCGATCCGTTCAAACAGCTCCGCTTTTGTTTTTCCGTTTGTCAGCAACAAGCCGCTGTATAACTCTGTACAACGCCACTCTTTTGCAAGATGAGAGTATGCCAGCATCAGTTTCATACTTTTATCCTCACTGAATAAGACCATCGGCATACCTGTCTCAATATGTACCTCAGGCTTGTTGTCTGTTCCTCTTCTTGTTATGAAAAATTCGATTTTGTTCATTATTCTTCCTCCTTAAAATAATAATCGTCACTGAATCGCCAGTCTTCGCAGCTGTCCTCAGGCAATGGCGGAGGGTTACGCGATGCCCCTATATCGTGAAAGGTTCTATCATATATAATCACGTCACACCATTCCATTTCTTTATACCGTAATATAAAATCTGTGAAATACCGCTTTGCCATTTCATTCATTGTTTTCCTATCTACCGGGCCATTATACTCAAGCCCACATTCAAAATGTATTGATAATTCCATTTTTTCTCCTCCTATTAAACTAATACGCGGGACAGCAACGCTCTGTTGAGCGGCATATTCCTTCCGGAACGCTCGTCCCAGTTATCGACCTTTGAGATCTGGAAGCCGGTCTCTTCCAGAATAACGCCGCCGCGGACCCTGACCGGAAGAAGACGGCCCTGTAACGGCTTGCCGGTCTCCGAGTCGGTACAGCTGTGTATCTGATCGAGAGTTATCTTCATACCCGGCTTGAACTCGTCGATCTTCATCAAACTCTTGATATCGTCCGGAGCGCCGCACACGGTATAGTGCCGCTCGAGCTGCCCCTTCTTGTTCCGCTGCGTGTAACTGTACGTCTTCTGGCGGACAAAGCGGGCTGTCTCATAGATACCTTCAAAGCCCCAGGCGCCGAGCTCATATTCGTCAATATGAAATTCCGAAGAAGCCTGAAGAATCTTCGCACCCTCTTCGGTAACTTTTATCGAGTCAGTATCACAATAGACAAAATAGGGCCGGACGAGCTTGACAGCGCTCCAGAGCTGCCAGCGTGCTGTCGCGCAGATAAATATCGCGCTCGGAAGATAGTACTCTATATCTACCAGCTCGACGTCGTCCGTGCAGTCCAGAAGATCCCGATCCTCGTCGTAATACGTCTTTTTGACTATGCGCTCAAGCTTTGTGCCGTCCTTGCCGTAGCTGGCGTTCATCATGACTTTTGCTAAAGCCCTGCGAGTCTTAGCTGCTGACTTCTCCTGAGGCGTCGCATTGTCGTCATTAAGGACTTTGTCGGCCTCCTGCTTGATATTCATCCAGTAGTCAACAAAAGCGGCGTAATGGCCTTTTTTACTGCTCCAGAAGTACACGCACGTGATCGTCATGCTGACGACGTCATACTCCGACAGCATCATCCGTATATCAAGACCGGTAAACGTAGCGCTCTCATCTTCGCACTTGATAACTTTTCCTTCCATCCTGACGGACGTGATCCTGTTCGTCGGGAACATGAGGACAGGAAAATGGTCCTCCGATTTGAGCCGAAGCGTCAGATGCTCAATATCCGCCATGACGCATGGATACGTCTGAATCATGCGCATTGCTTCCTCCTGCGTCGGATTCTGAATAATAAGCGGCTTTCCGACAGGAAGGCGAGCGTTCCGCATCTTGTCCGGATACATGCTGTGAACGTCATAACTCCAGATCCAGCGAAGATCCTGGCAGGCGTACCGCGGATTCAGGTAGCTGATCCCTCCGAAATAACCGAGCATCAGGTGCCGGTGCAGCTCAAAATCGAGCGGCCGGATCTCGTCCGGAAACGTTGCCAGGAACCTGTCATAATCCTTATCCTTAAGCGAGCGGGCGAGCGTCTTTCTGAACTTTGGATACGTGCGGCGGAGCCGGTCGTTATACGCAATTGACGCCTGCGTATTCTCGACGTAGCCCTGTGCACGGTAGTCGGCAAGGGCCCGGCTGATGATCATGACGTCATGATAGACATACTGCCATTCTTGATCGGATATCGGCGTCGTCCCTTCCTTATCGCGCCACTTCTCATAATCCCAGTCGCCTTTCAGCTTTTCGATGCCGTAGAGCTCACCGATCTCGGCAGCGCTCTGAGGGAAGATCTTCAAAGAATCCCGGAACGTGACCTCGATGCCGTCCCAGTTAGCTGTGAAACTGTAGAGGACGTTCTCGCGGACCTCGTTCGTGATATAGCCGATTCCGTCCTTAAGAAGCCAGTACATGACAAAATCGCCGTCAAATTTCAGATTGTGCGTGAAGACTGTCATCTTCGGCGGACGCCTGCGGCCCTTCGGCTCTCTTTTGCTCTGGCTTAACCTTAAATACTCCGCCCTGAGCGCGGTCATGAAATCATCAAGAGTGCGGCCCTTAATGATATGACTTTCATCCGGATCCAGCTCGACAGGCATATACGCCCACGCGCAGACCCATGTTTCCGAGAGGTCCTTCCGGAGCTTCCTCGTCTTAATATCGTATACGCGTTGGGCGGTCGTCTCAAAATCCGCTACAAATTCAATTGCCATAACTCTCTTCCAGTTAAAAAAGAGGCGGACTTTCGCCCGCCCCATCCGATCGAGCTAATACCTCAGCTCTGCCAGTGCGTCACCGATGACGTCAAAAATCTGCGTCGTCGAAAAAATCGTCCGCGTTGCTCACAGCCTTGCGAAGAGGCTCGATACGCTTCACGTCTTTGACCCAGACGGTGGGATATTCACCGCGAGTGTTCACATTGACGTCCTCAGCCTCGCAAATGATCCAGCAGGGCTCCGTCGGCACGTTATGCGCTGCGCTTTGGAACTTAAGATCAGTGCGGAGACCGTTCTTGTCGAGGCACTCGTAAGCTTTGAACTTTGCCCCGGTCTTCTTGCTCACTACGTCTTTGACTTTCGTCACTTTGATTTTTTTCTCTGCCATGTTCTTTTCCTCCTTCAATGGCTTTTCTTATCGTTTCCGCCTTGCATCCTCCCAGAACTTTTCCTCCAGGCGAAACCTGAGTCCCTCCACTTGCTTTACTTTAAGATCCGGACTTCCTGTCCCTTAGCGATATCCTGGCGAACACCGTCGATGTAGTCCTTTATCTTAACGTCGTTCCAGTTAAGGACTTCCCGGAATATCCTGTAGTCCGCCTGGAGCGCGTACATGATCCCTTCAGGCGGAGCCGCGAGCGGATCGTCACCGACGCTGCTAAGATATTCGCGCTGATGATCCGTAACGATCTTGCGCAGGCCGCTCATCTCGTGCTTGTTCATTATTTCTCGTTCCTCCTCTCCTTATCCTCGCTGGTTCCTTCATAGGCGAGAGTGATCAAAAAGCCTTTTGTGTACTTGCTGTGAGTCTGGATAATGGCCTCCCGCGCGTCCAGAGCTGCCACAGCAGCTAAACGCAAAAGCTTGAACTCATTGACGGTAAGCTGCTGATTATCCAAATAGACGTATAATTCGTCTATGATTTCATCGACCTGAGCAACAGCTGCGTCGATCTTCTTTGCCGTCTGTGCGTAAGCGGACGGTATTTCATATGGTGCCATGTGGTAAATTCTCTCCTCTCTTTATTGACGATGCAGGCCTGAGCCGGAGGACAGTCCTTCCGGTAAAGGTACCCGGTGCGCGACGCCCGGACCCGCCTGCGCCTTTTAAAATACCACTGAAGAAAAATCGTGTCAAGAGTTTTTTCAAAAAATTTTTAGATATTTTTCATTGAAATTTTAACGAGGAAAGCACAGGCGAGAAGGGCCGTAGAAGGGCCGTAGAGGCGGGGTCCGACGCGGTGGTGTCCTTAT
>Ga0256405_10008727_pt1 | contig 14313 bp, 13 predicted proteins | sample RumenRJG_02DNA_FD_189096 | JGI IMG/M metagenome (GOLD analysis project Ga0256405, IMG submission 189096) | Bovine rumen microbial communities from Lethbridge, Alberta, Canada - RJG_02 | ecosystem: Host-associated > Mammals > Digestive system > Stomach > Rumen | place: Canada: Alberta...
GGACTGGCCGCCGCGCTGGCTTTGAGCCGGCAGGGGATCCGTCCGCTGATCGTGGAACGGCTGGATCGTCCGGCGCTGAAACTGCTGGCCAGCGGCGGCGGGCGCTGCAATTTTTCCAATGCGCTGGACATGGAAGGGTTCATGCAAAAATTCGGGCGCAGCGGCGCGTTCATGCGCAATGCCCTCCGTTTTGCCCCGCGCGAACGTCTGCTGGATTTCCTGCATTCGGAACATGTGGAAGCGGTCCTGACGGATGGATTTTACTATTTCCCCGCTTCTGGCAAAGCCCGCGATATTGCGGATGCGTTCCTGCGCGCCTCGGGCGCGGAAGTCCGGACTGAGTCCGAGGCGGTTTCCATTGAGATCCACGGCGGACGTGTGACCGGAGTCATGCTGAAGGACGGGAATTTCCTGGCGGCGGAAGCCGTGATCCTGGCCGCCGGCGGCTGTGCGTGGTCCGGACTGGGGTCGTCCGCCGGATTGAATCTGGCCCGCGCGGCCGGACATACGGTCTGCAAACCTTTGCCCGCGGTCGCCCCGCTGCTGATCCGGGAAGGATGGGTCGGTTCCCTGGCCGGAGTCACGCTCCCGCAGGCGCGTCTTACCCTGAAATCCGGACGCGACACGCTGATCACCGAAGGAAGTCTGCTTTTCACGCATAACGGGCTTTCCGGTTTTCCTGCGCTTGATCTGGCGGGCGAGGTTTCCGTCCTTTGCGACCGGAACGGCACGGCGGAACTTGCCCTTTCCGTCCGTTCCGACCGGACTGAACGAGACTGGTCCGGATGGCTGGAACAGGTCCGGCAGGAGTCCGGAGCCGTATCCATCCGCAATCTGCTGAACCGGTGGATCCCGCGCTCGGTGGCCGAGATCCTGACGGAACAAAGCGGCTGTTCCGAAACAAAAGCCGCAAAACTGACCGCCGGATCGCAGAAGCAGCTGATCCAGAGATTGACCACATCGCGGCTGACTGCGGCCGGAGCCGGTCCCATGGAAAAAGCCATGGCGATGCGCGGGGGAGTTGCTTTGAAAGAGGTCGATCCCGCCACCATGGGCAGCCGGATCGTGAACGGGCTTTATTTCGCCGGAGAGATCCTTGACCTGACCGGACCCTGCGGCGGCTACAATATGCAATGGGCGTTTTCCAGCGGTTTTCTGGCGGGCAGTTCCGCCGCCGCGGCGCTCCGATCATGCAAAGGAAAGGAGCAATCAACTTATGACTGAACTGACCATCCGCACCTCCCGCCGTTGTGAGATCGTGGATATCACCGGCAAGGTGGAGGCCGCATTGCCGCCTTCGATCGCCGAAGGGGTCTGCTGCATTTTCTGTCCCCATACCACCGCCGCGATCACGGTCAATGAAAATTACGATCCGGATGTGAAGCACGATCTGCTGGCCAAACTGGAAAAACTGATCCCCAAAGAGGAGAGTTTTTATCAGCACAGCGAAGGGAATTCGGACGCCCATCTCAAGGCTTCGCTGTTCGGATTTTCCCAGAATGTGATATTCCGGAACGGCAAACTGGAACTCGGGACGTGGCAGGGGATCTATTTCTGCGAGTTCGACGGACCGAGGACCCGGACGGTCCGGCTCGTTTTCCTGCCTGCCGCCGGATAACCGGGGCCGGATCTTACGCCGGGGAAAGTATCTTATTTCAGGATCCCGACCGCGTTCAGCAGCACGACCAGCAGACACGGGATCACGATCACGCACATGCAGAGCTGGTAAAGATATTGGCGGTACCATTTTTTCCCGTTCTTGATCTCGCGGGTGAACCGTTCCAGACCGATCACCGCCACAATGAGGACCGTGGTGAAAATCGCCCCGATCGGCATCAGGACGCTGTTGCTGATGAAATCGAGGGAGTCAAGGATGTCGAAACTCTGATATTTTTCGATGAAACTCAGCGGGTGGACATGGGAAAGGACACTGTATCCCAGCACGGTGATGGTCCCGATGATCAGGATCTCCAGCAGACAGTAAGCCAGCGAGAGTTTGCGGGAAAGACCCAGTTCCTGACAGACCGTGTGGACGTTGGTTTCCAGCATGGAAACCGCGGAAGTGGCGGCGGCAAACAGGACGAGGATGAAGAACAGCGTGCCGAAAAAGCGTCCGGCGGGGAAACTGGCAAAAACCTGCGGCATGGTGACGAAGATCAATCCCGGCCCGGCATTTTCAGCGGCTTTTTCCCCGCCGAAAACCACGACGGCGGGAATGATCATCATGCCGGCGAGGAACGAAATGCCCGTATCGAATACCTCCACCTGATTCACGTTGGAGATCAGGTCGTCTTCGCGGCGCATGTAAACGCCGTATGTGACCATGATGCCCATGGCGAGGGAGAGGGAAAAGAAAAGCTGCCCCATGGCGGCCACCACCGTCATATAGCTGAATTTGGAAATATCGGGCATCAGATAGTATTTGAACCCTGCACCAGCATTGGGAAGGAACATGCAATAGATACAGATCCCGAGGATGAGGATGACGAGCATGGGCATCAGGACCTTGTTGAACTGCTCGATCCCTTTTTTCACCCCGCATGCGACAACGATCGCGGTAATGATCAGGAAGATCAGAAAATAGATCAAGGATTCCTGCCAGGAAGTAATGAAGTTCTGGAAGTATGCAGCCGAGGCCGGCATGGATTTCCCTTCGACCGTGGCGAGGACATCCTTGTGAAAACCGGAAACCGGATTGCAGGCGAGCGCGACCACATAGCGGGTGACCCAGCCGCCGATGACGACATAATACGGGATGATGATCATCGGGACGAGCGCATTGATCCAGCCTCCGATCCGGACCGAGCCAAGGAAGGATTTATGATGGGCGCAGAGTTTGCGGAAGGCGCCGATCGGACCGCGGCGGGTCATCCGTCCGATCCCGATCTCCGAGATCAGCAGCGCATAGCCGAACGACAAAACCAGAATGAGGTAAGTCAGCAGGAAGATCCCGCCGCCGTATTTGGCCGACAGATAAGGGAAACGCCAGATATTGCCCAGCCCGACCGCCGATCCCGCGGCGGCCAGCACAAATCCCAGTTTATTGGAAAAACCCTCTCGTCTTGATCCTAATTTCATTTTGCACCATCAATCCTATTTTTTAATTTTTCATTTTGCCAGAAGATACCGGGTGAATTGTTCGAATGAATCGACTTTGATTTTATAAACCGTATCGGCCGGGAATCCGTAACCCCAGGTCGCATAAGCGCCGTTCATGCCTGCGCCGGAGGCGGCCGCCATGTCGGTGTGGTTGTCGCCCAGTACCCAGGAATCCGCGGGTTCGGCGTCATATTTCTTCATCAGGTGGAACATCACTTCCGGATCGGGCTTGAGCGGAAAGCCGTCGCTGCCGCCGATGATGTCGTCCAAATATCCGGAAATGCCGAGCACATTCAAAATTTCCCGCGCCACGATGCCGGGTTTGTTGGTGACGACTGCCAGTTTCCAGCCGGCCTGCTTCAAGGCGGCCAGCCCTTCGGACACGCCAGGATAGAGCGAGGTGTTTTCCGCAGGGTGAGCGTAATAGTGCCGGATCATTTTCTCCAGACCTTCATCCCAATCGATCGGATGGCCGGCAAAGGAACGTTCCAGCAGTTTCCGGGCGCCGTCTCCGGTATAGGAAACGATCTGATCGATCGGCAGTTCCGGCAGTCCGTAATCGAGCCGGGTGCGGTTGACGCTGGCGGCGATGTCCCTGATGGTGGCGGCCAGCGTGCCGTCCAGATCGAAGACTGCGCAATGGTTCCTGCTCATCCGTTCAGTTCCTCCCGTGGAAAGGAACCTCGGTCACCTGGGGAAGCCGTGCGAAGGTGTCCAGTGAAAAATCGCTGAAACGGCCGGCGGTGAAATAATGGTAGGCAAGCCCGCCGACCATGGCTGCGTTGTCGGTGCAGTATTTCTTGGGAGCCAGAATGGGGCGGCATCCTTTGGGCGCGGAGGAAACAAAGCGTTCGCGCAGGGCGGAATTGCAGGCTACGCCTCCGGCCAGCAGCACGGTTTTGGCTCCGAAATATTTTGCCGCGTCGAATGCCTTGGTGCAGAGGACATCCACCACCGCTTCCTGATAGGATGCGAGCGTATCCGTGAGCAGCTGACCTTCCAGATGGGCCGGATCGCCGTCCGGAGAGATCCGGCCGGCATGATAGAGCAGGGCGGTCTTGAGTCCGCTGAAACTGAAATTGAACCGGTGTTCGGGCGGCGTGGCCTTGCCGGCGGTCCCGGTGAGGGATCGCGGGAAATGGTATTTCTGGGGATCGCCGCCCCTGGCCAGCCGTTCGATGACCGGACCGCCTGGGTAGCCGAGGTTCAGGAGCTTGGCACCTTTGTCCAGTGCTTCTCCGGCGGCATCGTCGATGGTGGCTCCGGCCACGCGTGCCTTGCCGTCGGAATCGATGATGACGATGGAGGTATGGCCGCCGGAAACCACCAGTGCGGTCATCGGATACAGGGCGGGATTTTCAAAAATCTCTTCTTCCGAATCGACAAAAGCACCGTAGATGTGTGCGAGGAAATGGTTGATCCCGATCAGCGGCTTGCCGTTTGCCATTGCGAGACCTTTGGCGAAATTGAGTCCGACCAGAAGCGCAGGAACGAGTCCGGGCGCGTGAGTGACCGCCACCGCATCCATGTCCTGCATGGTGACTCCGGCCGAGTCCAATGCTTCGGAGCAGACTTTTTCGATCGCGGTAAGATGTTCGCGGGCGGCGAGTTCGGGGACCACCCCGCCGTAAACTGCGTGTTTCGCCATTTGAGAGGAGACCGCATTGGACCGGACGATGCGGCCGTTTTCAACCACAGCGGCGGCAGTTTCGTCGCAGCTGCTTTCGATGCCTAATATAAGAGCCATAAAAAACATCCTGATTGGTTCTGAACAGAATTCATCTTTTAAATTTGCCTTTAATTGCAAAAAAATCAAGTGGATTCCTTGAAAAATACCGGTTTTTTGTGTATATTATTATTTTAAGGCATGATTTCGTGGTTTCATGTTCGATTTTACCGGGAAATTATGGTCGGGAACCGGGGGTTCCCTTTGGAATGCCGGCAATTTCAATCAGGAAGGATGGCAAAAAATGTTGAAACTGAAAAATGTGATGGAACCAAATCTGTTCCGGGATACGTTTTCGTATGACCGGATCCCGGCTGCCCAATTTCTGCCGGAGGCCGTTCCGATGCGCCGTCCGGAAAAAATCTGGATCACCGACACCACTTTCCGCGATGGACAGCAGGCGCGTCCGCCCTATACGGTCGAGGAGATCGTGGAGCTTTTTCAATATATGCACCGGATCGGCGGTCCGGGCGGACTGATCCGGCAAAGCGAATTTTTCCTTTATGGACCCAAGGACCGGGAAGCAGTCGAGGCGTGTCTGGCGCTGGGATATGAATTTCCGCAGATCACCGCCTGGATCCGGGCCAACAAGAAAGATTTTGAACTGGTCAGATCGTTCGGGTTGAAGGAAACCGGGATCCTGACTTCCTGTTCCGATTACCATATCTTCCTGAAACTGAAAAAGAACCGCCGGCAGACCTTGGATGGATACAAGGAGATCGTCGGGGCCGCATTGGAGAACGGGATCGTTCCGCGCTGCCATCTGGAAGACCTGACCCGGGCGGATCTTTTCGGATTTGTGATCCCGATGATCAACGAACTGAATGAAATGTGCCGGGGAACGGAGCTGCGGATCAAGTTCCGGCTTTGCGATACGATGGGATACGGTCAGCCGTATGCGAACGCGGCGCTGCCGCGGGGAGTTCCGGCGATCATTCAAGCCGTCCTGGACAACACCGGCCTTACTTCCGATCTGCTGGAATGGCACGGGCACAATGATTTCCACAAAGTGCTGGCAAATGGAGTCGCCGCATGGCTGTATGGCTGTTCGGCGGTGAATGGAACGTTCCTTGGTTTCGGGGAACGGACCGGCAATCCGCCGCTGGAAGGGCTGGTTTTTGAATGGATGTCCATCACGGGCATCCAGGAGGGGATCGACACCACCGCGATCACTGACATGGCGCAGTTCTACCGGGAAAAGATCAAATACAACATTCCGGCGAACTATCCGTTCGTGGGGGCCGATTTCAATACGACCCGGGCGGGAGTTCATGCCGACGGTCTGACCAAGAATGAAGAAATCTACAATATATTCGACACGGAAAAATTTCTGAACCGTCCCTGCAAGGTGGCGATCTCCAATACGTCCGGTCTGGCCGGCATCGCCTACTGGATCCAGTCCAACCTGCCGAAAGGGAAAGATATCCATAAGGACAACCCGGGAATAGTCACGATCAAGAACTGGATCGACGAACAATACAGCAGCGGAAGGACCACGACGATCAGCGATGTGGAACTGCTGGAGCTGGTCCGCCGGAATATGCCGGAACTGCTGTAAACGAAATGTCAGCCGGAATGAGCAGACGGAGGATCTTATGATTCGGGAACTGGAAGATCAGTATCGGCTGGAAAGTTCCGATCTGATGCCCTATGCGGTCCACAACCGCGATTCGCGCGGACGCCGGATCCCGGAGCCGGACCATCCGTTCCGAACCGGATTCCAGCGGGACCGCGACCGGATCCTGCACAGCCGTGCATTCCGTCGGCTGGAATACAAGACGCAAGTGTTCCTCAACAATGCGGGGGACCATTACCGCACGCGGCTGACCCATACGATCGAAGTGGCGGCGGTTGCCCGTACCATGGCCCGTTCGCTCCGGCTGAATGAGGATCTTACCGAAGCCATTTCCCTGGCGCACGATCTGGGGCATACTCCATTCGGTCATGCCGGGGAACGAGCGCTGGACAAAATCATGGCTCCCTACGGGGGATTCGACCATAACATGCAGGCGCTGAAGGTGGTGGATGAACTGGAGATCAAATATTCGGATTATGATGGGCTGAACCTGACCTGGGAAGTCCGCACCGGATTGGTCAAGCACCGTTTTCATGAGGATGGTTCGCCGGTCATGCTGGACGGAGAAGTCCTGCCCCCGAATCCATGGCTGGAGGCCCAGATCGCTGATGTGGCGGACGATTTGACCTACTACGGGCATGATGTGGATGACGGGATCGAATCCGGACTGCTTTCCCTGGATATGCTTTCTTCGGTGAAACTGTGGCGACTGGCGTCGGATGAGGCTTTGAAAAAGGGGCTGCCTCCGGCGGGGGAACGATTCGCCGCTTTTACCGTGCGGTGCCTGATCGACCTGATGGTCCGGGATGTCATCCGGACTTCCTCCGGTGCGATCGAACGGGCGAAGCTCACCCGGCCGGAGGATGTGTTCACCCTGCCGGGAAAATTGATCGTCTTCAGTCCGGAATATCAGCGGATGACGGACGAACTGCGGGATTTCCTGTATCATAACCTCTACTTCAACCCGGGTCTGGGCAAACTGAATGAAATGTCCTATAAGAATATGCGGCGTCTTTTCCGCTTTTATGTGGAAAATCCGTTGGAAATGGGGGACACCGCGCGCCGCCGGATCGCTTCGGTCGGTCTGGAACGTTCCGCTGCGGATTATATTGCCGGCATGACCGATCGTTTTGCCTCCCGGGAGTATCAGCGGATCGCCCGGCTCGCCAGGGAGGTATGAAATGTCCATCCATGAGGAAAAAAGCCTTCCGGCCTGGAATGCCGTTTTTATTCTGACGGTAACGTTCCTGCTGGTTTATCCGCTATGGAAACTCGGTTTGCGGGACCTGTTCTGGGATGAAGGCGAATATGCCGCCATCATTTCGGAGTTGAACAGTTTTCCTCCGGATGGCCGAGCACACGGGGAACTGATCTGCGGATATTATCCGCTGTTCCCGCTGCTGGCCAAAGGGTTGACGCTGCTGGGCTTTAGTGTGGAATTTTCACTGCGCTTTCTTTCGGTCGCCTCGCTGGCCGGTCTGACTGTCATGGTCGGGATCATCGGCTGCCGGATGGCTGGACGTCAGGCCGGTGCCGCAGCGGCTTCCATCATGTTCACTACGCTGATCACGGCTGAAAAGGCGGTGGAGGGTTATCCGGATATGCTGCTGGTCCTGCTGATTTTTTCCGGCTGGCTGATCTGGTTTTATCTGGGGCAGTTCGGCGGTTCCTGGTCCGCCGGCTGGCTGTCGACCGGGTTGTTTGCCGGGCTGACTTTCTATTGCGGCGGCTGGAAGGCTCTGATCTATTTCCTGGTGCCGATGATTTTCCTGAAACGGCCCTTCACTCCGTGGCGGAGATGCAATAACGCCGGATTTCCCGCGGGGATCCTGATCCTGCTGGGGTTCCTGCTGATCTGGCTGATCCCCCGCTGGACTCCGAATGCCCCGTATCCGTCCTATCCGGATTATACATTCTGGGAATATCTCGGCCATGTCTTCCGGATGGCAGTGGATATCCCTTTCCGTTTCCTTCCGTGGACTTTTTTTCTGTATGCCCCGTTCTGTGCCGCACTGGTGGTGCTGGACAGGAATCCGCTGTTTTCCAAATATCTGCGTACGCTGTTTGTGGTGTCGGCCGTCCTGATCGTGCTGAATCCGTTCAGCCGGGCACGGGATATCCTGTATCTGGTGCCGACTTTTTCCCTGCTGGCCGGACTTAATTACGAGATCGTGGTCCGTCGGCACGGACAGTTTTTGTGCAGGATCTTCCGGTTTTGCGCTTTCATCATGTTTGCAGCCTGCAGTGCCGTGCTGCTGTATGAATTGCTGCCGTCTGCCACACTGCAGCGGATCGCCGTCCTTTTCCATACCGATTTTCCCCCTGAATTTCCGGTGGTGTCCAGCCTGATGGAGGCCGCCGCCGGGATCCTGGCCGCGGTCCTTGCCGGGATGCTGGCATACCGGAACCGGAATGTCTGGCTGATCACCGTGCTGATTTTCGCTTCGGGCATGCTGTGTTTCTATGCTTTGACCACGCCCCGGCGGGCGGTCCAGCGGACCAAGAGTGAAATGGGCATGGCGTTCCGGCGTTCCCTGGGAAAAGCCTACAGCCGTGAGATGACGGTTTACAAGGACAATGAGATCGATGGACTGTATCCGGAATGTTATTATCTGGGGACGCAGATCCGGACGATCCCGTTTTCCGGGACGGGTGATCTGAAAGAAAAGGAACTGTATCTGCTTTCGTCCAGCAGTATCCAGCCTCCCGATACGACCCGGACCTGGATAAGGGTGATGGATGTGATATACAAAGACAAGAACTTATATATGTGGAAAGGAATTCTCAATGACCGACAAGACGGACCCGAAAATGACATCCGGAACATGCGCTTCTGATCCGGAACTGCCTTTCCTGGCGGTAACGCCGCCGGACCGGTTGAGCGAGTTCATCCGGGAGGCCGGAGAAAACGCCTACCGGGCCGGCCAGATCTACAGCTGGGTGACCCGCAAATATGTTACCGATCCGGATGCTATGACCAATCTTTCCGCCGGAGTCAAGGCGAAACTCAAACAGCATTTCAGCTGCGGTGCGCTCCGGATAATAAAAACCGAGGAAGCCGCCGACGGTTCGCGGAAACTGCTGATCGGACTGCCGGACGGCGAGACGATCGAATGCGCCATCTTGGGAGCACTGGACGGGCGGACCACATTCTGCCTCAGCACACAGGTCGGCTGCCCGGTGCGCTGCGCCTTTTGCGCCAGCGGTGCGGACGGACTGATCCGTAATCTTCAGGCCGGCGAGATCGTGGAGCAGTATCTGCTTTGCTGCCGGCTGATCGGAAAAGCGCCGGACAATGTGGTGATCATGGGGATCGGCGAACCGATGCTGAACCTGACCAACCTGATCGCTGCGCTGGAAGTGATCTGCAATCCGGACGGAATGGCGCTGGCCGCGCGGCGGGTGACGATCTCCACCAGCGGCTGGACGCCCGGGATCAAAGAACTGGCGCGGCATGGGCGGCAATGGAATCTGGCGGTGTCATTGCACGGCGGGGATGACAAAACCCGCGCTTTGCTGATCCCCGGCAAGTTCCGGCGGGACATCCGGGAGATCGTGGAGGCCTGCAAACTGCACAAGGCCGCGACCGGACGGCTGCTGACCTTTGAATATGTGCTGCTGGCCGGAGTCAATGATTCGGTCGAGCAGGCTCGGAAACTGGCTGCCGTGGCCCGCGACGCCAATGCCAAGGTCAATCTGATCCCTTACAATAAGGCCGGCGGCGCGTTTGAACGTCCGGGCAAAGAGGTGATAAAAAAGTTTGAGAACACCTTGAAAACACTCCAGGTCCCGGTGACCGTAAGGGTGGAAAAAGGTTTTGAATCCAGCGCGGCATGCGGTCAGCTCCGTTCGTCCGCCGGAAACAGGAGGAAAAAATGATGAAACATCGCTGGTCCCGTGTCTTGGTTCTCTTTTCCCTTGGCTGCGTTTTGTCCGGATGTGCATGGTTCGGAGCATCGCCGCATCCGTTCAAAGACCGGCAGCTGGAGAATTCTTTCCGGCTGGACCGGAAAAAACAGATGGACGGCAAAGCATTTGAAGAAGCGCTGAAAGGCGGAGCCAACCCGAATCTGGAACTGAAAAACGGAGCTACTCCGCTGATTATGGCGGTTCTGCGCAACCGGCCTGACCTGGTTTCTGTCCTGTTGAAAGCCGGGGCACAGGTCGACCGTCCGGGGAAACGGGGCAGCACGCCGCTGCATGTGGCGGCCGGGCTTGGCCGCAAAGAATGTCTGGGGCTGCTGCTGAAAGCCGGTGCATCGGTGAATGCGCATGGCGCGTTCGGCCGGACCCCACTGATGGATGCCGCACGGATGGGCCAGCTGGCGATGATGACGGAACTGATCGATGCCGGAGCGGAGATCAATGCCCGGGATTCCATGCGCCGGACCGCTTTGATGCATGCGGCGGAAGCCCAGAAAAAAACGCTGGAATCGGTCCGGCTGCTGGTCTCCTCCGGAGCGGATCCGCTGCTGTATGACAGTGACCTGAAAACCGCAGCCATGCATGCTGCCGAACTGAAACATACGGAGGCCGCGCTTTATCTGATCGATCTGATCCCCGAACTGCCCAAGCATCCTGAACAGGGACTGATGATCATGTTTTATGCCATCAAAGGCAATGACCTGAAGGTGATGGAGAAGCTGATCGACCTGCGTCTTCCGCTGAACCGGAGTTTATCGATCGTGCTGAAGTCTACAAAGGTCATGCAGGTCCATGGCTTTTACCGGATCCTGATCCGGAACGGGCTGCTGGGGCCGGGCCGGGTCCCGCTCCACTGGGCCGCGATCGAAAACAATCTCAGCGCGGTGAAACTGCTGATCGCCCGCGGCGCGGATCCGGATCAGCCTGATGAACTCGGCCATGCGGCGGATGACCTTGCCACTTCCCGCGAAGTGATCCAATATCTCCGTAAACTGCGGAAGACCGGGGACGATATATAACCCGAAAGGATAAAAAAATCATGAAGGAACATTCGGTAATTATTGTGCTGGCCGACGGATTTGAGGAAACGGAAGCCGTCGGGACCGCGGACGTTTTGAAAAGGGTCGGTTTTCCCGTCCTGCTTGCGGGCCTGAATTCCCTGACGGTGAAAAGTTCTGCGGGGACCCGCATCCTTGCAGATCTGCTTTTTCAGGATGTTGACTGGGCGTCTGCCGATGCGCTGGTACTGCCGGGCGGTCTGCCTGGCGCGACCAATCTGCGGGACAGTCAGGCCGTGACCGAAGCGCTGAACCGGATGCACCGGGCAGGGAAAGTAGTCGCGGCGATCTGCGCGGCACCCATTGTGTTGGAACGGGCCGGACTGTCCGAAGGGAAACGCATGACAGGTTATCCCGGAACCAATCAGGCCCTGCCGAAACTGGCCTACACCGGCAGCCGGACCGAATGCGACGGAAAAATCGTAACCGGAAAAGGCCCCGGCGTTTCGTTTGAATTCGGCGCCCGGATCGCCGCCGCACTCGGTGCGGATCCCGCCAAAATCAATGCGGTCCTGGACGGGATGTTTGTTTTGCGATGAGAGACGGCATTTCCCATTTTACGCTGAAGCAGAAGTCTTCGGAATGCGCGGCCCGTCTGGGCGTCCTGGAAACAGCGCATGGGCCGATCCGGACTCCGGTGTTCATGCCGGTCGGCACCCGGGGAACGGTGAAAGCCATGTCGCCGCGGGAACTGGAGGAATTGGACTGTGAGATCATTCTGGGCAATACCTATCATCTGCTGCTGCGTCCCGGTCCGGAACTGATCGAACGTGCCGGCGGGCTGCATACCTTTGCCGGCTGGAAACATCCCATCCTGACCGACAGCGGCGGTTTTCAGGTGTTCAGCCTGGCCGGACTGCGCAAGATGAAACCCGACGGGGTCGAATTTTCCTCGCATATCGACGGCAGCCGTTTTTTCCTGGGCCCGAAGGAATCCGCCGCCGTGCAGCGTGCGCTCGGGTCCGATATCGTGATGGCCTTCGATGAATGCACCCCGTATCCATGCACGTATCAGGAAGCGGAGAAATCCCTTCAGCTGACGCACCGCTGGGAAAGCGTATCCCGTGAACAGCCGCTGCTGGACGGCCAGCAGATGTTCGGCATCGTGCAGGGGTCGGTTTACCGGGAACTGCGGGAACGGTCGGTCGAATACATCACCTCGCTGGATTTCAACGGCTATGCCATCGGCGGGGTCAGTGTGGGAGAAAGCGAACGGGAAATGCTGGAGGTGATGGACTGGACCGTGCATCTGCTGCCGGAGAACAAACCGCGTTACCTGATGGGCGTCGGGACTCCGCGGCAGATCTACGAAGGGATCAAACGCGGGATCGACATGTTTGATTGTGTCATGCCGACCCGGCTGGCACGTCACGGGACTGCATTTGTTACCGGGGGTGGTACACTGGCGGTCAAAGGCGCCCGGTGCCGCGAGGATTTCGGGCCGGTCGATGAAAACTGCGACTGTTATGCCTGCCGGAATTTCTCCCGTGCCTACATCCGCCATCTGCTGAATGTCAATGAAATTCTCGGCGTCCGCCTGCTTTCCATCCATAATATCGCCTATTTCATGAGGCTGATGAAGGAGATCCGTCAGGCGATCGCGGACGGAACTTTTCTGCAGTATGGGGAAACTCTGGTCTGAGGCGCTCCGTCATGCCGGGTGAAGATTGGAATGGATGTGTCTATGCCGGAGGCCGGAGCTGGGATTACCGGATCCGGTATTCCAGCCGGGCACGCAGAATGCGGCTCACGCTTTCTCCCGATGGGGAGCTGTGCGTAACGCTTCCGGATGGTGTGTCCCATACGGATGCGGCGGATTTCGTCCGGGCGAACCTGGCCTGGATCGAACGGACCCGGTTCAAGTTGTCGCTCCGGCAGCGGCGGAAGAAAATCAGCCCTCCTGTTTTTCCGCAGGAATTCAGTTTTCCCGTGTCCGGTGAACATTTCCTGCTGCATTATGAATGGAGCGATACCTGCTGGATCGGAGTCCGGGAGGATGGTCCGGTCCTGCTGGTGGCCGGACGGGTCCTGGATCCGGACCGGGTGCATGAAGCGCTCCGGCTGTATCTGATCCGGAAAGCGGAACGCGTGCTGGTCCCGCAGCTCCGGGCGCTGGCTTCGGAGAATGGTTTCCGGACGGGAAAGATAACGGTCCGTTACCAGCGCGGCCGCTGGGGCAGCTGTTCCCGGGCGAAGGATATATCCCTGAATGCGCAAATGCTCTTTTTAGCTCCGGAAGCGGTTCGGTATGTTCTGATCCATGAATTATGCCATACCCGCGAAATGAACCATTCCGCGCGTTTCTGGCGCGAAGTGGAGCGGTATTGCCCGGACTACAGACAGATCCGGGCCGGACTGAAGCAGTCTCAGCCGGGACCCTGGCAATGAATTTATCTGGGCGGCAGGGAAATATCTTCCCCGTGAGCCCCGTAAAAGTTCCGGGGAATTTTCCCGCTGGCCTGATCGGAAATGATCCTGACGATCCAGTCGGCCCGTTCGGAGGAGAGCAGATTGCCCGACCGCTGGAGCAGCAGCAGACGGTAGTTCGGCAGTTTCCAGCGGATGGAAAGCTGGCCGGTTTTATGTCCCGTATAGCGGATATGCAGGACCGGATCTTCGGTTTGGACCCGCTGGCGTTCCGCCTCGGACAGTTTGATTTTTGGGGAATGGAGGACGAATCGCCTGACGTGTGAGATCACGATCCCTTTTTCCAGTTCGGAAAGCCGGTCTTTTTCGGTAATTTCATATTCGTCCGAAACGCAGCCGCAGAACATTCCGGTCATGAGCAGGAATAAAACCGGCAGTTTGACAAAATTCATTTTCCATTTCCTTCTTTTGGTCGAACCGGATAATTCCCGCGCAGATGATCCGCAGTCATTTTGCGGACAGAGACGGGGAAAAATACCGCTTGCTTGTTTTTTACGATGGAA
>Ga0256405_10008728_pt1 | contig 14312 bp, 16 predicted proteins | sample RumenRJG_02DNA_FD_189096 | JGI IMG/M metagenome (GOLD analysis project Ga0256405, IMG submission 189096) | Bovine rumen microbial communities from Lethbridge, Alberta, Canada - RJG_02 | ecosystem: Host-associated > Mammals > Digestive system > Stomach > Rumen | place: Canada: Alberta...
AACATTTTTCGGCTACAAAGGTACAAATATTATGTCTGAAAAACAAGAGGGAAATAGAAATATTTTATTACTCAAATGCGTAATACATGGGCTATTATTAAGCAATATGTTTTTTTGAACACTTTCGGTGCAATACTGCGGGAAGGAATTTCTTCCCGCAGTATCAGCCATAATACACATTTGTGTAATAACGTCTTGAAGTTTGTTTGATGGGTCTTAAATAAAGAGATAATAATTTTGTATCTTTGCATCATCAAAACAAATAACTATGGCCAACAACTCAACTTTAGGGAATGCGAAAGTTGCCAAGAAGGACGAGTTCTATACTCGGCTTGCTGACATCAACATCGAGATACAGGCATATCTGGATTATGACCCGGATGTATTTCGGGGAAAGACTTTGCTTCTTCCATGCGATGATCCGGAGTGGAGCAACTTCACTCGGTTCTTCGCTCTGAACTTCCAGAAGTTCGGATTGAAGAAGCTCATATCGACAAGCTATGCCCCGGATTCGAAGGCAGCGAAGTACGGGCTGCAACCATCTCTTTTTCCGGACGAGGAAAATGACCCTAAGTTTGACAAGGATAAGTGGCAGACACATGGAAAGATTTTCGTCCTCGACAAGGATGTCAACGGCGACAACCGTATCAATATTGACGATTTGCAATGGGATTACTTAGATGGTGATGGTGACTTTCGTTCAAGGGAAGTTACACAATTGCGTAATGAATCGGATTTCATAATAACAAATCCGCCGTTTTCTTTGTTTCGGGACTTCATTTCTTGGATTGTTGAAGGTGGCAAGAAATTCTCCTTGATAGGCAATTTGAATGCAATTACCTACAAAGAAGTGTTTCCTCTAATAAAAGAAAATAAGTGTTGGATTGGCGCAACCAACTTCAACGAGGGGATGTATTTCAGAGTCCCTGACGATTTCAAATACGCATCTACGTATAAGTTCCTCCGCGAGATTAACGGCGAGAAGGTCAACCGTGTGCCTGGTGTGTGTTGGTTTACCAACATAGAGCATGGACGCAGACATGAGCCATTGAGTCTTATGACTATGGCCGAGAATTTGAAATTCAGCAAGCACAAGGAGATTTGCGGTCGCGAGGATTATATTCACTATGACAACTTCGATGCTATCGAGGTGCCTTTTTCGGATGCCATTCCATCCGATTATGGCGGTATTATGGGGGTTCCAAAACATTCATGGGAAAGTATTGCCCGGAACAATTTAAAATAATAGGATGTGCAGAAGGAGACTCAGGAAGGGCTCTTGGGCTAAAACCCTTTGACAAGAAACTGAAGAAACTCAACCCAAGCTTGCGCGAAGGGCAATTGTTTTACATGGAAGACGGGAAGCCTGTAAAGCCTTACGCACGCATCCTTATACAAAAAATATAATTATGGAGACGAAATTACGTACCGACATTACCATTGGCCAAGTCTGCGAAGGATTCTATTACAATGACTTTGAGGGAAAGGGTCTTTATGGTCTCAACGGCAAGTTGACCATCCAACCGGAATACCAACGCAACTATATATATAAGGATAACGGCAAGGACGTTGCCGTTATAGATTCCGTTATGAAGGGCTATCCTCTGGGGCTGATATACTTCAACAGGACGAAGGATGGGCAATTGGAGGTTCTTGACGGTCAGCAAAGAATAACTTCTTTGGGGAGGTTCCGGACGGGGAAACTCCAGATTGTTGATTCGGAAGGCTATCCATGGGATTACGGTTCTCTGACGGACGAGGAAAAGGAGCGGTTTGACAATACTCCTCTCACCATTTACATCTGTGAGGGCGAGGAAAAGGAAATCAAGAAGTGGTTCAAGATTATCAACATACAAGGAGTTCCATTGAATGAGCAAGAGCTGCTCAATGCGCTCTACTCCGGCGACTTTGTTACTGCCTTGAAAAAGGAGTATTCCAACTCCCAAAACTCACATCTGCAGATATGGTCTCATTACATCCGTGGCGATGTAAAGAGACAGGACATTCTTGCCACAGCCTTGAAATGGGTCAGCAAGGACCATGTCGAGGACTATATGAGCAAGCATCGTAAAGACAAGGATATTTCGGAAACAAAGGCCTATTTTGAAACCGTCATTGGATGGGCGAGTAGCATCTTTATCACGCTTTATCCGCAACAGTGCGGGCTTGAATGGGGAGAGTTGTATGAGAAATACCATGAGCAAGCATTTGACCCAAAGAAGGTGGATGAAGAGGTCGAAAGGCTCATGGGCGACTTCTTTGTCAAGGACAAAAAAGGCATATTTGAATACGTCCTCGGCGGATGCCAGGACAACAGCCTTTTGAACATACGCTGCTTTGACGAGCCTGTTAAGCGTGCCGTGTATAAACGGCAGACTGACGATGCCAAGGCAAACGGCATTTCCAACTGTCCGTATTGCGCACAGTTGGAGGGTGCTGCTCATACAAAGATATGGAAGTTTAATGAAATGGATGCCGACCACGTTACGGCATGGAGCAAAGGAGGTGCGACTGACGCTGCCAACTGTCAGATGCTCTGCAAGACACACAACAGGTCAAAAGGCAACCGATAGAAATCATATTAATATAGATACTATGGAATTTGGAAACATAGCTGACAACTTCGTAGGCCTGTGCTTTGTCAAAATCAAATCGATGAAAATAACCAAAGATGGCTTTGACATAGAATACACTGGATTTGCCTACAACTCCCTAATTATGGACTTTGTAAAGAGAATAAACGAAGAGAAACTTGTAGACAAGGAAATCATTGACTATGGCATAAGTTGGAACGATGAAAGCCTGACGGCACATTTTTACGACAAGGATTATTACAATCCCCACGAGGACAAAACGGATGGCGAACTTCCGCCTTTCTAATCCAAATAAAGCATCATAAAGAAGTTGTCCTTACTTCTTCTCAAGCGTTGTCTCCATGGAGAACTTCACAAAACCAAGGTTAAGTCCAAAGGTAAACTTCTGCACCTTAATAGGGAGAGGGTCTTGAAATATCGTATTCATAAGCCCTTTCACTGTGCCTTGTTCTTTTTCTGTAGGTACACCGCCATTGGCTATTGTGTCGTTTATATGCTGTAATCCTCTGGCAAGCACTCTTAATTTAGTGAAGGTGTTTATGATTGCAAATGTCACGTCCTTGGCCATTGGAGATTTGAGGATAGTTGCAAGCATATATAGTCCTTGTTCTGTAAAAGCATAAGGTAACGTTCTGGAAAAGCGCAAGTTACCGAGGTGGTCACAATTTGTTACCACCTCTTGCTTTTCGTCTTCTCCAAGTTGGAACATATAGTCTGGAGGGAACTTGTCTGCATTCCTTTTCACTGCCTGATTGACCGCCTTAGTCTCGACTCCATAGAGTTCCGCTACATCACGGTCTATGATAACCTGTCTATTACGAAGCGTAATAATACGGCTCTCAACATTTGCTATCTGCTTGTCATCTTCCATGCTTGCAAAGGTACATATTTTTTAGTTAACGACAACCCTGTCGCGCCCAAATTGCGACTATATCGTGTGTACGTCCTCCAATAGCTTCGTGCTTTATGATTTGACATTCCTATGTATGTCTCTGTTTCATGGTTTGAGTTTTGGTAGTCTATCAGCCAATTGTCATATTCGGCGATGATGTTGTGAAGTGCCGACAGGCACTCGTACAAAGGAATGTCTGAAAACATCAATTCTCCATCCACTTTGAAGCACTCTCCAAACAGTCCACTGCACGGATCTCGGTAGATGTCGTGTGGTGGAGCCGGTTTATTCCATATGTGTTCAACGAACTTAATATCCATGATTGAAAATCAATTAATCAATTCATTCAATCAATTAATTGATTTTATTAAAGTTTGGAAAGCTGCTCGTCAATCTTGTCCGCATTGGCTTCAAGGAATACCCTTACAGCCGCATTCAACAAGTATCTTACAGGGTATTTCATACCCGAAAGTTTCAGCTTCTCCAAGGTTTTCTTCACGTTAGTGTCAAGGTAGATTTGCTCACCTTTGTCACCGTTCCTCGTTGCTTTCTGTTCCTCTGCTATCTCCAGAAATCTTTTCCACTCGTTAATCTTCTTGGAATTCACCCCGGCCAGTGTCTCGGCCATTGTGTCCTTGGTGGACGCATTGTTATATCCTCTTGACATATCAGTTACACATTTGAGTAATTACTTAAGTCTGTTTAATTTATTCGTGATGGTAGTCCATGGTGCTTGCGTTGCAAGCATCTGGTATTTGGTGGTAGATAAGGTGTTGTAACGCTGCACTGCCACACCTTTCTTTACACGGTATGTCACCCGTCCGAGTTTGCTTAGCTGCTTGTTAGCTTCTTCTGCCTGTTCCTTTTCCTCCTTCGTACCGATATGTTCCTCGACACGGTTGGGAATGAAGAAAAGTCTTTCTTTCTCTTGTCCTATCTCCTCTGACATGAGAATTTGTATGAACTTCAATGTTGACTTGAAAACATTGTAGTCATAACCAAATGGAATGGCGACCGCATCTGCTGTCTGGAGAATTGGAGCCAGCCCGGGGAAAGCCATTGCGCCCGGAGCGTCAATGAGGACATATCCATCATATTGAGCTGCTTCATCAAGAGCCTTGGTTGTCTGCTCAAAGCTCATTGCATTTATTCGCTTTACTTCCCATGATGGCTTTGCGGTAGGATTGGCTTTAAGATCATCCTGTCTCCTGTCATAAAGTGTCTGTTGTATGTCAGCATCGTACACTATGACTTTCTTGCCTTGCTCGGCCAGCCAATGAGCCATCATGACACAAAGGGTCGACTTTCCCGTACCTCCTTTTTGGTTGGCGAAAACAATAATTCTGTTCTTGGCCATATTCAATTGATTAATTGATTGAATGAATTGATTAATTGATTTTATATCGGATGCAAATATACGAATAAAATCCTTGTATAAATCAGCTTTAGTAGACTTTAACTAAATAATCAATTAATTGATTGGCTTAATCAATTAATTGATTATTCGATTAGTTGTTATTTTCATCGTAATTAATGGATTCCTTGTAGAGCCTTTTGCCGTACTGGGCATCCATCTCCTTTTGGAAGGCAGCTGCTGTCTTTGGGTTTCTTGCTTTATAGATTATCCAATAGCGGTAGTCCGGCATTCGCTCTATAACATCATTGGCATTCTTCAGAGCCTGTTCCGCAGCTGTTTGTCTGGCATGAGCATTGTGCATCATGACCAGCCCACCAACGACACAACAAATACTGATGCAAACGGCAAAGGTTATCCAGACCCATCTTCTCTTGAAGAAGTCTTCCACCCACTTTGCTGCAGTCCGGACTCTTTCACGTCCTTCATAGCTTGCATTATTGATATTTTTGATGCTTTGCCGTGCGGTCGAGTCCATTTCCTCTTTGGCTTTCTTGACCACTTCCTCGGTTCCGCTACCCTCTCGGCGAATGCTTGCCTTTTCCGCTTCCGCAGTTCTGTGAAGTTCGTCCTTTAGTTCTGCAAGTAGACCGTTCGTGTTTGATGTCGTGAGAATACGGTTCGTCTGGCGCAACAGTTCCGCATCCTCTCTTGGAAGGGATGCAGAAAAGTGGAGCCCTTCAAGTCTCTCGCCAAGTCCGTTGTTGAACGTATTGATGGATTCAGAAACATTACTCAAATGCGTATTGACTCCATCGGTAATATCCTTTACCATGTCCTTTTGTTTCTGTTCCCGGACTTCCTTTGTTTCCGTCCTCATGGCATCCGCCATCACCTTCATTGATTTGGAGATTGACGACATATCAGACTTGATGGACTTGATTTCTGTATCAAGCTCACTGCTGTTGTTCCCTTTCGCCGAAAGTCCATCCACCTTCTTTTCAATATCATCGAGTTTGTCTTTGATGGGCTTTAATGGGTCTTGCATTGTTCCTGGCATTGCCATAATCATTGATTGTTTAGATGTTCGACTTCTTTTTCTACTAACATATCGAGCTGCTTTATTATGCTCATGAGCTGCTGGAGATCCTCAGGCGGAAGTGCGCCTGTTAGATTGAACCTGTAAGCCAATTGATTGAGATTGTCAGATTCGTTGGCTATTTTTCGCAGTGCATCTGTAAACTCTATATTCTGCACATGGAGGGTCTTGTTCATCAAGACCCAATACATGTATTCAGCCAATGGCAGTTCCACTTCATCGGCCTTTGCCTTTAGCTTTTGCTTGTCGTTTAAGGACATACTTACTTGGATTCGCTTATTCCGTTTGTTATTCGGGTCGCGTTTCTTTGCTTGCATGAACCATCTTTTCTTCTCTATTAATTTACTGTCTGACATACAATTACATTAATAATTGATTAATCGAGTAATTGATTTATATAATCAATTAATTGATTATCTTCTTGGATGCCACTTAGGTTTGTTCTCACGCTGCACCGTCTGGACTCTCTGCTGCTGTTCTTTCTTCGTTTCCTCGGCCTTCCGGGCTTTCTCCTGTTCCTCTTTGGCTTCTTTCTCCTTGCGTTGCTGCTCCGCTATACGCTGCCTTTCGTCCTCTTCCTCCTGTCTCTTAATAGTGTCAAACAATCTCAAATCCACGCCGAGACTGGCCACTCTGTGAGTGACATCCTTTTTGCCGTTGTTGGCAGTAACTGTGTAGTTGTCATTATCGTCCTTGCCGAAATGAATGTCACTGTCTTCAAGAAGAAGGATGAAGTCTTTCATAGAAAGATGCTCTTTGATACAACGGCCTGCTGTATCCTCAATGATGCCTTTAAGCTTAGCTTTCCTTTCATTGGCTTCAGCCCTTGACTTGGCTCTCTTAGCTCTGGTGGCGGTGGCCGTATTCTGCGATGTTACATTCTTTATTTCAGCGAGTTCTTCTTCAGTAAGTCCAATTATGGTCTTGACATCCATAGGCATATCTTCTCCGGACGGATTATCCTTTACCGTCTGTTGGTCTTTTGGTTGTACCTCGACCGTTTCATCGATTTTGTTCTTGTCCGCCTTTGCTTCCTCTTCCTTGCGTAATTTATCAACCTTGCGCAAGTATTCCTCCATCTCCTTGTGTCCTTTGATGGTCTCAAAGAGAGACGTGTCGATGCCGAGACGTGTAGCCTTATATGTCAGGTTCCTCCCGTGATGCCCGGCAGTGATGTTGTATCGTCCCTTTCCATCCTTCCCAATGAAAATTCCGTTCTCCTTCAGAAGGGAAACAAAGTCTTTCATCAGAAGGTCTTTCTTGATGAAGTAGTTTGCCACACCTTCAACGACTTCCTTTAGCTTCTTCTTCCATTCGTCAAGTTGAGCCTTGGACCTCTCCCTTCTATCCTTCTTAGCTTTTGCAGTTTCTGCCCTGTGTTTGGAGGAAGCTTCCTTCAACTTCTCGATGTCTTCATCGGACAGTTCCTCGCCAGATCTGACCGCCATAGCCTTTTCTTCTCCAAGCTGGTCTTGGACGAACTTAAGCCATTCTTCGTTACGCCTGTCAAGGCCGGGAGCGAAGTGAAGACCGTTCTTCTTGCTTGCAGCCCATGCAGACTGGGACATCTTTGCTCCGATAAAGCCAGTGTCAAGTCTGGTACCGTCAAACTTCGTTGTGAGTAATATCATATGATAGTGGTCACAGTCGGTGTTGATATGCTCCGTGATTATCCACGGAGTGTTTTCAAGGTCGATTCCTCGGGCTTGACATTCTTGAAGAAAATCCGTTACATATTTGTCTTTTTTGTCCGGATTGTCTTCAAGAAGTTTTTTGTCCTTGGAGCTGTGCGACAGGACAATATTAATGGCTTTCACCTCATACTTGTCAGAACAGTATGCCTTCATATAGGCAAGCTGCGTCTTGGCTGACGAGTATTGGGGAATGCCATTCGAAGCTATAACTTGACCGCCTTTCTCACGTTGGTTAAGGGCACGGTCATAGATATAGCTTCCAACGAGCGAACGTGTCTGTGATACGGTAGCGAGCATAGGCGAATTCTTTAACTTGTTAATGAATGAGCCGTCGGCAGCTTGTCTGCCGAAGCGGGTGGGGAGCGATAGCGGGGAGGGTTGCAAACCCTACCCATGGGGGTGTCGGGGGCCTCCCCTGACCAAGATGCTCGTTGGCGGTAGTTAATCCCCACTGGGGATTAACTGACGTCAAAAGAGACATCTTGCCTAATTTGCATATCTCCACACTTGCAAAGGTAGTGTATTGTAGCGAAACTACAAAATAAATCGAGAGATTTTTTTGGGAGTGAGCGAAAAGGAACGGACTTTGTGAGTGGGGAGGTAGGCAAATTACCATGCCACGGAAGGAGGGCGGACTGACATCACGCTCATAGCCGGACGAGTCTCTTGTGCTGCATCCTCTGGTGGCAGCACATGTGACGAAGGACGGATATTTTGCGTGAGGACTGTCCGGACGGAAGGAGTGGTATGTTCATGAGCAATCGTCACAATTCCGGGTTCCTGGTCTGTTTTCGTTTCTTGTGTTTGTCTTGAAAAGCAAACATAAGGGAAAAACAGATTAGGCGGAATTTGAGGATGCTCATTAAGATAATATCACTACATATTTTCTTAAAATTACTCTTGTAATTTTATTGACAATTATTTATCGAATAATTCTTTTTGTTGACCCGTTGACATGGCGATTTCATACAGGACATGGTATGCGGTATTCGGGAAACGACTGCACCAACTATTAATATATGTGGCAAGGCTCTCGGCCTTCCCTTGCATGGGCTTCGCTTCGAGGTTCTTAATTACCTCCGAGCGAAGGCCGGATGCCTTGGCGGTCGCATAATAGGTTTCCTTCCTCCGTTCCCGAAGGTCTCTTCTTATATAGTCCACCAACTTGTCAACGACTTTTTTCCGCATACCATTACGCATTTGAGTAATTAAAACTTCGGGTATTTCTCACCCATGATTTCCTTTATCCTCTTGTCAAGGTCAAACTTCGGGTCATGCTGCTTGATGAACATGAGGTACTTGACAAGGACGGCGGTTGTTCCTCCGCCATGCTCAACCCTGTACACACCTTCATACCTCTCGCCGATAGCCTTTCCGACTGCGCCAATGGTAAGCTGCTTTGTACCATCCTCAAACTCGCCATATTGATTGGCACCATAACTCTCCCTCCATGAGGACAGGGCGACACCCACCGCCGACATAAGGGTCATGTTCTTATAGTCGGATGTCATGTTCTTGTAAACTGCCTTTGCCATAATAGTAACCTTTTATATATATTGCAAAGATACAAAGAAAAATCCAATTATTACGCAAATGCGTAATAAAGAAAGTTAATACACAAACGTGTAATAGTTAAAGTTTATATTACTCAAATGCGTAATAACAAAAAGCACCCGCAAGCAAAGCTTCGAGTGCCCGTCAACGGCGAAGGACTCTCGCCGAGGTGACATTAAGGGGAAGGTATCTCAACACCGTGAGAATGTGCCAACAGCGAAGGACTCTCGCTGACGTGGCACCAGCCACACAACATCCGGAGTGAGTGGAGCATTCCTTCCCGCAGTACATGCCATCCGGAGTTACCAATGCCCGATTTCTCGTCCCTGATACACACGTCCTGAACGTTATCCCCGGTACACATGGATGGTGAACTCAACTGCAGTCCAATTCCGCAGACGTGGAACACCGCTGCAAAGATACGGAAAAATATTCAATACACGAATGAGCATTATGAAAAATCAATTCCTATTTCTTCCCTCTGGTTATCCGTCAGAGGGATCATCCGACAAGAATTCCTTGAATATATTGGCCACTGCCTTTTCTGTGATGCCAAACGGGAAATGGAAGTGTGCACCTCCCGATTTTTCAAAAGCAAGGTCAACACCATCCCACCACTTTGTAACAGTCGTCCGGGACATTGACAGTTCTTTGGCACAAGCTGATTTGTTTGTGCTTGTCGGATTTTTATATCTCCAGACTGCTATTTTCCATGCGTTCTTACTATTGGTATACGTCTCTTTCTTTCTTCCGTCCCTATTAATCCATTCGTCATTTGGATAATCCATTTCACAAAGTAATCTTGCTCTCCTTAAATGTTCCTTTTGTTTTCGTCCGTTTCTTCTTGTAATAAGTTTCGGATTTTGCACTTTCAATTCAGCTATATATGAGGACAGGCCGCTTTTCGCCATAATATACTTCCATGAAGTTTTCATCGAGCCTTCATCATCATAAGCGTCAAGTGCTGCCTTGGCATCAGATTCCAAGAAATGGTTGCTTGTGTCGTTCTTGGGTGTCAGGTCGTCCATCCTCTTTATTTGCGACATGATGTTTCTCTCAACATCTTCTCTTGGGATGCCACACTTCTTCCCGAGAACGGCAATAAACCGAAGGCAATAGTATCTGTGACCGACAGAAATGGGCGTATTCTCTGACAAAATCAGTTTAACCCAATAGTCATACAAAGACCTCTTTGAGTGCCATGTCTTTGGCGGTTTGCCCTCGACAATTCTTTCTTGATACCATTCCGGCCAGCGTTTTTTTGCTTCGGCGAGTGTCACCCTGTCCGGATCATACGGTGTTCCGCTTTCAAGTGCTTCGATTTCCTTGTCAGTCAGTCTGTATATGCTTTCCTTATTGACGAATTTGTTAAGTTCCCGGACGGTAAAGTATTTACTGTCCTCATTATAAAAAGAACGGACTTCTTTCTTGAATTTCGTCAACGAGCCAGGCACTCGGTAGCCTTGGATGATTCCTTGATACTGAATATCGCCACGCTTTTCGGCTCTGGTTGTATAGGTGAGTTTCCAACAAGTCTCGATAAGGCCGTATTTCAGTTTTTCAACAAGGTTGCGCTGCGATTCAAGATGGATGTCGATAGGAGTCTCAAACAAGAAATAAAGATGAAGCCCGTGACCGCTGTTCGTTACCATGTTGGCCACGGGCAACAGCTGCTCAACTTTCGGGTTGTCCTTATCTCCTGTCTTTATCTTTGTCATCCAATAAATGGTTGTTTCCATCTCCTTATCGCCCACATAGTCAAGGTCAACCGCTATGCCATAACACCACCTTGCATTCTGCAAGGTGCGATGATACCCTATGAAGGTAACAGGAGAGATGATTGCAAAGTAAGAACCTCTGACAGGGTCAAGGAAATCATATGAGAGAGTGTCGGCGGATTCCGTGTCTTTCAGCACAAGAACCCGTTTCGGCTCACAGACAATGCCGTGTTCCTTCCATATCTCCTTGTCGGTACCCTTCTCTAATTTTGGCGCAAAATAGAAGATGATGGGATTGCTCCGAAACTCCGGCATGTTTTTATAGTCTATGTTGGGAACATAATCAGACACATCGCCCCCGGCTTCCTCCCATCGACGCAGTCCCTCGTCATATTCCTTGCGCCACTTCTTATAGGCTTCGCATTGTTCGGCTTCGAACGGCCATCTGCCGTTGTCTTTCGGGCGCACAAAAATCTTGTCGAGGAAGTCCTCTATTCCGATTTCCTTAAAGTCAAAGTAGGGGTTGTTCAAGAGGAAATTGCTCTTGAACTCGAATGCATCAAGCACATCTTTTGTCGGTTCTGTCACCTGCAGCACAGGTGCGCCTTTTTTCTTTTTTGCAGCCATATTTTGTTTATACAAAAATTAACAAAATCACAAAAATCATTAACATTTCGCCTCGCCATATCCCTTTAACATTTGTAAGGTTACTTAACTACTTTCTTGTCTCACAGAACCATCCTCATGGTAATATTGAAGGCTGAAGAGTAGAGCAAACGTACAAGAAAGAAAGATTTCGTTGAGTGGAGGGGGCTACCGCCCCCCAAACCCCCGCTGCCCCCCATCAAACCCATTTCTCAATGTTCCGGCCTAACGGCCGGTCTCAAGGGGGGCTATTATTAAGCAATACTGTTTATTGAACATTTTTCGGCTACAAAGGTACAAATATTATGTCTGAAAAACAAGAGGGAAATAGAAATATTTTATTACTCAAATGCGTAATACATGGGCTATTATTAAGCAATATGTTTTTTTGAACACTTTCGATGCAATACTGCGGGAAGGAATTTCTTCCCGCAGTATCAGCCATAATACACATTTGTGTAATAACGTCTTGAAGTTTGTTTGATGGGTCTTAAATAAAGAGATAATAATTTTGTATCTTTGCTGATTGAAGTTACGAAAAGAGTGTAATTTATTGGAAATGAGCGTAGGTTAATTGCTCTTGATAGTAATAGGTTACGATTTAGTTAGTTATCTACTGCATTATCCTTCTGCGCGTTGCGTAACCTTCAAAGAACTCTTCGTATGCAAAAGTAGCTATTTAATTCGAGATTTTGATATAAACTCCCGTTTTTTATCCCCTCATTCATAAGAATTTTCCGTAAAAGCGGTATTGTCCGTCGGCACACCATTGCCCAAAACGAGTTTGGAACAAACGTGTGCCGACTACCGCATAGCTGGAGAAAAGGGCATTGCCTCACGCCTAAACGATGTTTAGACAGATGAAGCAATGCCCCTTTCTTTTGCGCCTATGCCAAGAGGTGCTTTTACGGGTTTTCAAATGATTTTTCTTTTTTCGCTGTCTCTTTTGCCGGAAGCGGAAAGTGAATGCAGAGTGTGTCAGCCTGCCCCATGAATGAAACAGGCGCCCACACACAGCCGGACAAACCGGGAAGAATGATTGTTGCCACCCGGCTGAACAAGTTCCGTCGGATCGGAAACAATCATACTTCCTTTGTTGTGGTTTGCCCTTTTCACGCTTCCGGTGATGTCTTTTTCCTTTTGGTGATTCTTTTTTTTACGGATTTTCCCCTGAAGTTTTTTTCTACACAATCTGCCTCTGTTTTCGTTTACCTCCATTTTGCGCCTTTCAGTAAGCCGCATCAGTCAGTCATTTTCGTTCTGGGCGCAAAGGTAATTCCGGGATTGGACGGGAAAGCAAGGTCAAGCCTCCTGTTTTCGGTAAAAATCTCCAGCCCTGCGGGTAGTATTTTGACCGAAAAACCTTGCATTCCCTAATCCCTACCTTTTCAAGCACCCGAAACGAAAACGACCGATGCGACAGAAAGACGCATAAAAAAAATGTCGGATAAACGAGAGGCAGATAAGATAGTTTGAAACTCAACTCCCTCAGCTCTTGAATCCGCATTAAAAACAAAAAAATCAAAAACAGCGAAGATATGACGGCAACGGCAAATTTCAGACAAATGGCGCAACACATCGGGTTGGCGATATGCGGCTTGATGATGCGCACCGCCTTCGGGGTGTTCGGCATCCTTTGGGGCATCATCAGAGAGATTGTAAACGGAGTGTTCCGAGTGGCGATAGGTGTAATCGTGGCTATCCTTTCCACCATTGCCTTCTTTGGCTTCATCCTTTGGTTATTCACCCTTTAACCCTTACCGACATGGCAAAAAGAAACAGCAAGACGGCAGCGCAGCAGTGCAGATATTACGAGGTGGACAACATCTTCGTGTATATGGTGGAAACGTACATCAACGGCAATTTTGAAACTTTCCGAAGATTGTACCACGAACTGAACAAGGACGCACGGAGGGATTTCATGGACTTCCTTCTCAGCGAGGTAGAGCCGACCTATTGGAGAGAGATACTGAAACAGATAATCTAAAAATGACAGCGATATGAAAGGAACAGACCATTTCAAGAGAACGATATATATGTACTTGGAACAGCGTGCGGAGGAAGATGCGCTATTTGCAAAGAAGTACCGCAACCCTGCCAAGAACATGGACGAGTGCGTGACCCACATTCTGAACTATGTGCAGAAAAGCGGTTGCAACGGTTTCACGGACGGAGAGATATTCGGGCAAGCCATCCACTACTATGAGGAAAACGAGATAGAGGTGGGCAAACCGATGGACTGCCAAGTGGTTGTGAACCACGTTGTGAAACTCACGGCAGAGGAAAAGGCGGAGGCACGTCAGAACGCTGTCCGCAAATACCAAGAGGAGGAACTCCGCAAGTTGCAGAACCGCCACAGACCGTCAGCGAGAAAAGAAAACCAACCCCAACCCTCATTATTTGATTTAGGCTTATGAAACCGAAGACCAAGATACAGAAAGAGGTGGCAAGACTTTCCGCCAACCTTCGCCCCATATCAGCGACACAAATAGATTGGGCATACCGCCACTGCGTTGAGCATATCGGCTACCGCACCAAGAAAGGGAACATCACCTGTTCCGACTGCGGTCACGAGTGGCACAGCGACAGCGGACTATGCGACACCCTTGAAGGCTGCACCTGCCCCAAATGCCATGCCGAACTCAAAGTGCAGGACACACGCAGACGCATCTACAAGGAAACGCAGAATTTCAGCGTGATAACCACCTGCAAAGGGTATCAGGTAATCCGCGTGGCGCAGGTCAGATGCGAGAGCAGGAAAG
>Ga0256405_10008731_pt1 | contig 14310 bp, 12 predicted proteins | sample RumenRJG_02DNA_FD_189096 | JGI IMG/M metagenome (GOLD analysis project Ga0256405, IMG submission 189096) | Bovine rumen microbial communities from Lethbridge, Alberta, Canada - RJG_02 | ecosystem: Host-associated > Mammals > Digestive system > Stomach > Rumen | place: Canada: Alberta...
GTGACCAGATGGTGGCGAATCCCAAGGCGTTTCGCAAGGTCGTCTCGAAAGCCGTTGCCATCGCCCGCCGCAAGCAGGTCATCGTCACTCTCGGCATCAAGCCGACCTACCCCGCGACGTGCTTCGGCTACATTTCGCCAAAGACGCGCACCTTTGTCGAGAAGCCCGATGCGAAGACTGCGAAGAAGTATGTCAAGGCCGGCTATCTCTGGAATGCTGGAATGTTCATTGCCCGCGCCTCGACCTTCCGCGGCGCTTTTGCCGCGCACGCGCCTGAACTTGAGCGTCTGACCCGACTTGGGACGGGTGGGACGGACAGGACGGATGGGACTCGCTCGCGCTCTGTGGTGATTACAAGCGGTAGCCTGGCCAAGCTTTATTCCGCTCTTCCAAAGATCAGCTTCGACTACGCCGTGATGGAGAAGGCGAAGAACGTCGAGGTCGTTCCCGGCGACTTCGGCTGGGACGACGTCGGCAGTTTCGCCGCATTCGACAAGTACTTCCCGCACGACGTGCGCGGAAACGTCCGCGAAGGGCCGTGCACGGTCGTTGAGGCGGACGGCAACATCTGCGTCGCCCGCTCTGCGCGCATCTCGCTTCTCGGCGTCAAGAATCTCGTCGTCGTGACGACGCCCGATTCCGTCCTCGTCGCCGACAAGTCTCGCCTCACCGACATGAAGAAGCTGTTCAAGAGGTAGTTGGTGGGTGGAGGAATTGGTGAGTTGAGGAAGTACAAGGTAGTCATCGCCTACGACGGCACGGCGTATTCCGGCTGGCAGTATCAGGAGAACGCCGTCGGCATCCAGCAGGTCGTCGAGGAGGCGCTTGCGTATCTCGACGGTGCGCCTGTTCGCGTCTACGGCTCGTCGCGAACGGACGCCGGCGTCCACGCGAAGGGTTTTGTCGCCCACTTCCACCTGACGAAGCCGATTCCAGCGAAGAACCTCGTGCGGGCGATGAACGCGCGTCTTCCCGACGCAATCCGCGTCCTCAAGGCATCGTATGCGAAGGAGGACTTCGACGCACGGCTCTCCGCGAAGGGGAAGGAGTACCGCTACCAGCTCTACCAGGCGGACATCCTTCCGCCGCACCTCGCGCCTTACTGGACTTTCTGCCACCGTCCGCTTGACCTCGCCGCGATGAAGAAGGCTGCATCCTACTTCGTCGGGAAGCACGATTTCGTCTCCTTTGCCGCGAACCCCGACCGCGTCCTCGAGACGACGGTTCGCAGCGTCTTTTCCTTCGAGGTGAAGAAGGCGGGGCCTCGCTACACCTTCATCGTGCGCGGCGACGGCTTTCTCTACAAGCAGGTCCGCTCCATGGTGGGCTTTCTCCTCTCGGTCGGCAAGGGAAACGAGCGCCCCGAGGCGGTAAAAGAGCTCCTCGAGGCCGCTTCCCCGCGTACCGCGCGCGTCGAGACGGCCCCCGCCCGCGGCCTCTTCCTTTGGAAGGTGTTTTACTAAAGCGCCCGACCCCCTTGCATTCCGACGGGGGAAATGGTATACTACCCCTCGTTTTCCGATTTGGGGCTGTAGCTCAACTGGATAGAGCATCAGACTACGAATCTGAGGGTTGTGGGTTCAACTCCCGCCAGCCCCGCCAGTCGGAGAAGCCAGATTGCGGGGTGGAGCAGCCTGGTAGCTCGTCAGGCTCATAACCTGAAGGTCGTTGGTTCAAATCCAGCCCCCGCTACCAAGAAATCTGGCATGTCGTCGGACCGTAGCGCAGCCTGGTAGCGCGTTTGCTTGGGGTGCAAAAGGTCACGAGTTCAAATCTCGTCGGTCCGACCATCTTCCCGTTTCCCGATTCCCGCCTGTTTTGGTATAATATCGGAGATGGCAGAACAACAGCACATACCCCTGCCGCTCAAGTACCGCCCGATGACGTTCGACGATGTCGTCGGCCAGGAGCATGTGGTCAGGACCCTTCGTCACGCGATCGAGGCGAACCGCATCGCGAACGCATACCTTTTCATCGGCCCCCGCGGCATTGGCAAGACGACGACGAGCCGCATCTTCGCGAAGGCGCTCAACTGTACTTCCCCGAATGGTGTCGAGCCTTGCGGGAAGTGCGTCAACTGCGAGGAGATCGCTGCAGGCCGCTCGCTGGACGTCGTGGAGCTTGACGCCGCGTCGCACAACAAGGTCGAGGACGTGAGGCCGATAATCGAGTCGGTCCAGTTCAAGCCGGTCTCGTCCAAGTTCAAGATTTTCATCATCGACGAATGCCACATGCTTTCGACAGCGGCGTGGAACGCGCTTTTGAAGACGCTCGAGGAGCCGCCGCCGCATGTCCGCTTCATCTTCGCGACGACCGAGGGCGACAAGGTTCTCGCGACGATCGTCTCGCGCTGCCAGCGCTTCGACTTGCGGCGCATCCAGACGAACGACATCGTCTCGCGTCTCCGCCATGTCTGCGAACTCGAGAAGATCGACGCCGAAGACGACGCTCTTCTCGCAATCGCGCGCGGTGCCGAGGGCGGTATGCGCGACGCGCTCTCGTCGCTCGACCAGCTCGTCTCGTTCAAGGGCGAGAAGGTGACGGAAGAAGACGCGCTCGGCGTTTTCGGGCTCGTCAGCCGCTCGGCTCTCGAAGGGCTCGCGGGCGCGATATTGAAGGGTGATGTCGGCGCGATACTATCTTCAATCGAGGCGTTCGACTCGGCTGGCAAGAACATGCGCCGTCTCACGGGCGAGCTTCTGCGTCATTTCAGGAATCTCGTCGTAGTTCAGGCGCTTGGGCCGAACGCGAAGTCACTTGAGGCGACGCCCGACCAGATCAAGGTTCTTGCAGCTCAGGCGCAGGCCGTCGACCCAGGGCGTCTTTTCCGCATTTGCGACCAGCTCGCAGACGCAGAGGACAAGCTGCGCTATGTGCTTAGCGTGAGGACTCTTATCGAGATGACGCTTATCCGTGCGTCGCGCATCGCGACGACCGCGACTGTCGAGGAACTGATGAAGGCAGTGCGCGAGCTAAAGGCCACGGGCAAGCTCTCCGCCGAGGTCGCAGTTGCACCAGCCGCACCTGCTGCTGTTGCGCCAGTCGCGTCCGCGCCAGTTGCCGTGCCTGCAAAGCCGCCGCGCGAGGAACCCCCTGCGCCGCCAGTCGCCGCGCCTGCGGCTCCAGCTCCAGATGAGCCGCCGCCACCGCCGCCGCGTCCCGCGAAGCGTGTTTCTCGAAGCGACATTCTTAACGACAAGAAGCTGAACGATGTTCTTGCGTCTCTTCCGGGCGCAGTCGTCAGCGACATAAGGGAGGCAGTAAAATGACAAGTTGTGCATGGCTTTGGCTTTATGTCGGTGCGTTCCTGATGCTTGCGGAGCTTTTGCTCCCTGGGTTCGTCATCTTCTTCTTTGGGCTTTCCGCTGCGACGGTCGGGCTTATCAGGTTTGCGCTTGGCGACGCGTTTACGCTGACCTGGCAGCTCGCCGCGTTCTCGGCTTTCACGATCCTTTATCTCGCCGTCCTTCGCCGCGTCCTCACGAAGATATTTTCCGGCTCGGTCGAGCGTTCTTCCATTGACCTCGACAAGTCGGCAGTCGGGCGCACTGGCCAGGTGACTGCGGAAATCGCGCCGCCGAAGACCGGCCGCGTGATGATCGGCGATGCGGAGTGGACGGCAATTGCCTCCGCGCCAATCGCCGCAGGCGTCGATGTCAAGGTCGTCGGGCAGGACAACCTCACGATGACCGTGGAGCCGCTCTGACGAGCCGTATGCCCCTCGGCGTTTGCGAGCTTTGCCCGAGGCGGTGCGCCGTCGGACGGTTCTCGCCGGGCGGCGCTCGCGGCTGGTGCGGCGCGGCAGATGTGCCGCGCGTCTTTCGCTGGGGGCCACACTTCGGCGAGGAGCCGCCGCTTGTGGGGCGCGGTGGTTCCGGGTGCGTCTTTTTCTCGCGCTGCACGATGAAGTGCCTCTACTGCCAGAACTCTCCGTGGAGCTGGAAGGGCGGCGGAGAGGACAAGACCATCCCAGAGCTTGCCGCGATTTTCCGCGAGCTTGCGGTAAAGGACAAATGCGCCAACTGGAATCTCGTATCGCCAACACCTTATTTGCCTTTCATCCGCGAGGCCGTCGCGCCTCTCATTGCCGAGGGAATTCGGCTTCCGTTCGTCTGGAACTCGTCGGGCTACGAGCGCGTCGAGACGCTTGAGGAATACAGCGACCTCTGCGACTGGGCGCTTTTCGACCTTCGCTACTCGCGCAACGAGACGGCGATTGCGGCGAGTGCAGCGCCTAACTATGTCGAGGCATCGCGCGCTGCGGTCAAATGGGCGTGGAATAAGTGCAAAGTTGAAAGTGCAAAGTGCAAAGTGGGGGATGGTGGACTAATTGTCAGGGTTCTTGTCCTGCCGGGGCATGCTGACGAGGCGATTGAGAATCTCGCGTGGCTTGCGACCGAAGTCTCGAACGAAGTCGCCGTTTCCGTTATGGCGCAGTACACGCCTGCCTACAAGGGGCTTGAGACGCCGCCTTTCGACCGCCCTGTCACGAAGGATGAATACGAATCCGTCGTCGAGGCGGCTTCCGATTTCGGCTTCGAGAACGGCTGGATTCAGGGCTACGAGGCGAGCGATCCCAAGCTCGCGCTTCTCGGCGAGAACATGCCCCGCGGCCATGGTTCCGTTCAGTAGGGATTTGGTATAATCTTTGGAGAAAAGAGGAACACCTATCCAAAGGCGGGCATAGGAGCCGAAGGAATGGTATAATATGCCTGTGGATTTGGGAGGCGGGATAGTGGTGGAGGTAAAACATGGTTGATGTTAGCGAGATAGCGCGTTTTACGCCGGGCGAAAGTACGTTGCGGCTGGTGATGGACATCGCCGCTGCGCTTGAGCGCTATCGCATCGTCATGGAAGGGCCGTCGGGTGTGCGGCTCAGGAAGATCAACCATATCAGGACGATTCGCGGCACGACGGCAATTGAGGGCAATACGCTGACGGAAGATCAGGTGATGGACATCATCTCCGGCAAGAAGGACGTCGGCTCGAAGCGTGAAATAGACGAAGTGAAGGGCGCACACGCGGCCTATTCAAAGGTCGAGACGTTCGATCCGCTGTCGTCTCGGGCACTATTGCGGGCGCATGCGCTGATGACGAAGGGCTTGGTCGAAGGTCCTGGCAAGTGGCGCAAATGCAATGTCGGGGTCTTCAACGCCCGTGGCGTGGCGATGCTTCATGCGCCGCCGTGGGACCAGGTTCCGTTTTTGATGAAGGACCTCTTCGGCTGGCTGAAGCGTTCAAAGGACGCTCCGCTGGTGAAGAGCTGCATATTCCATTTTGTCTTCGAGACGATCCATCCATTTCCCGACGGCAACGGGAGGATGGGGCGACTTTGGCAGACTGTGATACTCGGCCGATGGAATCCGCTCTTCTATGCCTTGCCGATAGAGAACATGGTATTGTGCCACCAACGCCGATACTACAAGGCGCTTCATTCCTCTCAGGAGTCGGGCGATGCCCGCGCCTTTGTCGACTTCATGCTCGACATGATCCTTCGGACGCTGAAGGAATTTGTTTCCTGTAGCGCGATTCAGAAGCATATCGAACGGCTCAAGGACGCGCAGCGCCTTCGCCGCGTCGGTCCAGACAAAGGCGGGCATTGGGAGGTGATTGAAAAGGCGTGAGGGGGATTCCATGATCGCCGGGCAGTGTTGTATCATCCGTCAGCTGGGTCTGGGGCGGCATGGGGTCGGTATGACTGGCGGAAGACCGGCAGTTGGAAGGCAGATGAATGACATAAGAGGTGGTGATATGAGAGAAACGACGAGAGTTTTTCGGCTTGTCAAGCGAGAAATGGTATAATGTCTATGCACTACCAAGGAGGGCACAGTGAAAGAATCGCAAAACACCGAATTCAAGCAGTCGTGGCACGACGAGTACCTTAAATGGATTTGCGGTTTCGCGAACGCGAAGGGCGGGAAGCTGCTGATCGGCGTTGATGATGCGGGCAAGCCCGTCGGTGTGGCAAACGCAAAGAAACTGCTTGAAGACATCCCGAACAAGATACGCGATACAATGGGAATAGTCGCAGATGTCTCTCTGGTGAAGAGACAGAAGAAGGATGTCATTCAGATTGTCGTGCGCGAGAGCGATTTCCCTGTCGCCTATCGCGGCGAATATCACTACCGCACAGGATCCACAAAGCAACAGTTGACGGGCTTCGCGCTGACGCAATTCCTTTTCCACAAGATGCATCTTTCGTGGGACGGCGCGGAGACCGTCAATCGCCTGTCTTCGCGGAAGTTCACGTTTAAGAGGCTGAAGTACAGGTTTGAGCAACGAGTCCACAAGGAGGTCAAGAACGCGGATTTGGTGTCGTATGGTCTTATCACGAAGGGCGGCATACTCACAAACGCCGGGGCGTTGCTGGCTGATGATTGTCCTATTCCCCAGTCGCGCCTGTTCTGCACGCGTTGGTCGGGAAAAGACAAGGCGGCTGATTCGACGGCGAGCCGCAAGGAGCAAGGCAACATCCTTGAACTTCTTGACATGGCGGAGAACTTCATAAAAGTGCAGACGAACAAGGGCTGGGTGAAGCGTCCTACGGAGCGTGACAACTACCCGGACTATCCTGAACGTGCCGTTACGGAGTCGCTTGTGAACGCCTTCATCCACCGCGACTACACGATCTCTGGGAGCGAAGTCCATGTGGACATATTCGACGACAGAATGGAGATCATGTCGCCCGGCGGAATGCCTGACGGATCGCTCGTGCAGGACCTCGACGTGATGAACGTTCCTTCCGACAGGCGAAACGGCATTCTTGCCGACGTCTTCGACCGCCTCGACTACATGGAGCGCGAGGGGAGCGGGTTCAAGAAGATCGTCGGAGCATACGCGCCAGATGTCTCGTACAACCCTCTTGGTCTTGCACCGAAGTTCTATTCCGCTGTCGGCTGCTTTGTCGTGACGTTGCCGAATCTTAACTATGATGTGGCAAAGGGTGATACTCAAGGTGATACTCAAGGTGATACTCAAGGTGATGCCGGAGCGCAAAACCGCAATGTGGATTTGATGCTGGTTGAATGGGTAGCGGCGGACCCCAAGATTACTGTGAAGGTCTTGGCTGAACGATTGAAGTGCTCTGTGGTTACAGTCAAACGTCATATTGCAAAACTCCAGAATATCAGGTATGTAGGACATGGTTATAGTGGGCATTGGGAGGTCGTTTGATATAATCGTCACCATCACATCCTTCTCGTACAAGCGCGGGTTGCCGGAGGACAAAGCTGGCAACGGCGGGGGCTTCGTATTCGACTGTCGGGCGATGCCGAATCCGTACTGGGATGAATCACTGCGCGGGTACTCGGGTCGCGACAAGCCCGTCTGCGACTTCTTAGACCGCTACAAGGACGAGGTGGATCGCTTCCTCGGCGCGGCGGGAACGCTCGTCCGCCAGTCGATCGACGGATATCTCAAAGACGGCCGCGACCATCTCCAGGTCGCATTCGGCTGCACGGGTGGGCAGCACCGCTCAGTATACTTCGCCGAGCGCATGGCCGAGCGGCTGAAGGGGATTGAAGGGGTGGATATTGAGGTGGAGCACGCGGCGAAAGCGTTTTGGAAAGTAAAGGAGAGCATTTATGATTGATCATAATACCAATGACATGACGATTATTGTATGCGTTGATAAGTCTGACGAATGCTGTCGGTTTGTTTGCAATTTGATTGAAGGTCGTGCTTTTATTGGGGAGGTGTCAAGATGAGTAGTAATGAAGTATGTAGGATAATGATAAAGATTCTCGATAAGGTAACCGGATGGAAAGAGCTGAGCGCCAAAGACTGGGTGACATTGCTGAAGAGCGATAGCGTGTTTGAAGCGAAGTGTGATTTGACCAAAGCGTGGAAGTTGTTTTCGTCTTCTGATTGGGTTTGTCTGCTGAAAGATAAGCCTTCTTATGAAAATGCATGCAGTTACTGGCACGGCTGGCATGGGTTCAATACCTCTGAATGGGCCGATCTATTAAGAAGCCAGCCAAGGTTTTCAGATAGATACGAAAAGTCAAGACATTGGCATCGCAACAATCTTTCAGAAAAAATTAAACAATGGTTGTCTTTCCGTGACAAGATAAATGCGCTCCCTCTATCTGAGCGGAAAAAGCTGCCTGTCGAGAGCGTGCCCAATATTACACTTAAAGAGAGTGAGGATATCATTTTTCTCTTTAGTGTTAGAGCGAAAGGTGCTGATTGGGTGAACATATTGATTGCGCACCAGTGTATAATTCACTATTGTGATAAGTACGAAGGATGGAAGTTGTTAGAAGGAGCTGATTGGGCAACACTGCTGTCTAAGTGCCCAGACTTTATTGATCGTTGTGATAAGTACGAAGGGTGGGAAAAGATTGATGGGGTTGATTGGAGCGCACTCTTGTCGGTACAATCCGATATGGCTGACAGATGCGATAAATGCAATGGTTGGAAAAGATTCAGTGGGTGTGATTGGGGTAAATTGTTAATCGTCCAACCGTCATTTTGCGAGAGTTGTTATCGGAATAATGGGTGGAAGAACCTTTCTGGAGATGATTGGAATGAATTAATTATTGCACACCCTCAATTTGTGGATTTTTGTGATAAATGCGACGGATGGGGATCATTTGATGGGTATGACTGGAGCAGACTGCTTAGTATGAATCCCAAACTTGCAGATCGATGTGATTCTGTTGATGGATGGAAAGACTTTTGTGAGCATGTCAATCAATATGACGACGCAGAGTGTTTGTGGTGTGATATTCTCATAACCCATCCTGAATTTTCTGACAGATGTGACAGGCATAATGGATGGGGTAAGTTTACAAAATATGATTGGCGAATTCTCTTGGCCAAGCAACCATTTTTTTCTAAGAAATGCGATACAGTAAATGGATGGAATTTGCTGTCGAATCGCGATTGGATATTTGTCCTTAAAGATGCGCCGATTCTTGCGAGCAAGTGTGACGAATATAATATGTGGGAGTGTTTTGATGCGTTTGATTGGACTGAGTTGTTACGGATGCAACCGCAGTTTGCCGAAAGATGTGACGGCTTTAATGGTTGGAAGAAATTTTTGACAAGAGAAAATAGCACGAGCGAGGGGAAAGATTCTCCTTGCGTATGTTGGGCGGCGTTGCTTGAAAAACAACCCAAGTTTGCGGAGAAATGTGATGCGTTAGACGGATGGAGCACACTTGATGGATTCGACTGGTATCGTCTTTTGTCTGCCCAGCCAATGTTTGTGCGTAAATGTGATTCCTTGAATGGTTGGAAATTGATGTTTGATTTCTGCCCCAAAGAATATAAGTATAATGAGGAAGAATGGGATGAAGTAATAAATTATAGTGAGTATGAACATATGTCATATGGCGATGTACCGTATGATACATTTAATCGAGAAAAATACTGTTCTGCAGGAGAATGCTCTACAGGAATGGATTTGTTTTGCTGGGTGAAAAATAGCGGCGAGAATGAGGTAGCTCAAATACTTTGCGCGTTAGATAAGCACTTCTGGATATACGCATTCCGCCAACAATTCCGAAAAGGAGGAATAGATGCATTTCTTGAGGCATCGACTTACAATGTAGCTAATGTATGGAAGACTTTTACGGAAGATGACTGGAAAATTGCACTTGGGAAGGGGACGGACTTTGTCAATGAAGTTGCGGTGATTTTTGATAATGATGAAGATTGCCCTGAGGCTTGGCTTAATCCTTTCTGGGATGCTTTGGTGACTGCTTGGCCTAAATTCCTTGATAATTTGACGGGCTATTATGAATATTCAGGAGGTGATGAAATATATATAAGTGCCGCTTGGCCATATCTTATCAGACATCGACCAGAATGGGCGGACCATATGTCCGACAATGATTGGAAGCGGTTCAATGCCAAAGATTGGGAGCGGTTATTGCATCCTCAGTGGAAATTTCTTGAGAAAACTTCAATTCCCTTAGATTCAAATTTTTGGAAGAATTGCCTTCTGTGTGCGCCACAATTCGCCGATGCTTGTGAGCGGCATGGCGGATGGAATAAATTTTCGGATGATGAGCTGCGCCAGCTGGTGGAAAGGAATCCGAATCTGATGGAGCATTGTCATCGTTATATTAATTGGGATGATATTGATGCTAATTGTTGGATATCAATGTTTAGGACGCTGGCATTCAAGGGCGAACGTGGGAAAGGGCTTGAAAGCAAATTGATTGCGTTCTGTGACGAGCATAGTGGGTGGCGGTTATTTAGTGCGCGTGAACATGAAGGGGATTCTATAGGATGGGCAAAGCTGTTGGCAATCAGTCCGCAATTTGAAAAACAGTGTACTGCTTATAATGGTTGGTCAATATTTAATGGTCTGGATTGGCAAGTGCTATTGTCAAAGCAGCCTCAATTTGCGGCAAAATGTGACGCATGTAATGGCTGGGACGTAATGTCTGAAAAGAATTGGATGCTGTTGATAGGTAGACAGGAGCAATTTGCAGGAAAGTATAAGTCGCGTCCAGCGCACAAGTATTCAAAGTGGCCTGAATCAGCTATTGTTGATGTGGCTCGGCGATTTACCGAGAGAGAAAGTTGTCGGGACGTAAACTATGACGATTGGCCCAATGATTATGTGGATTGGCGAGAAGAATCGGGATGGAATGATATGTATGGTGGAGGTGTTGATCCTTCCGATATCATTGAGTTTCGAGATTAACTGTTATTGATTTAATGGCTGTGTGAATAACTCTCACTCTTTGAAATGGATACTGCCTATGTTACAGAATATCTGTGCAGAAATTGAGGCGAAGCGTAATGAACCGCAAGCCCTATGGACAAGGTTGCGCGATTTTGCGGTTGCTAATTGCGTGCGCTGCCAGACGGAAATGCTTCGGGATGTGGAGGATTTTTGTTTTGCTGTTTTTGATTGCCTTGAGCCGAATGTGTCGCAGGATGTGCGCGAACAGCGGATGATTCATGTTGGTGCGCTTGCCGTGTCGCTGAACTTGCGGATCGTTGATGCTGGTCGGCAGTTGACTGCGAGTGACAACGCTTTTCTCGTGAAATGGAACATTGTAGCGGGGACTAGCATGGTTGCCGTGCGTCAACCTAATCCAGATGTGGGATTGATTTTGGCCCCCTTTGCCTCTTATGATTCTGAATTGCGACAGGTGGATAATCCTGAATCTGTTCTTGCGATTTGGTTGTATGCGCTTTACTCTACAATCTACGCATCGGCCTTTGGTACAATCCCCGCTGGTGTTCTGGGCATTGCGTCGTTGGGCGTGGGCCTGGCGGTTCGGGAAGCGAAAGAAATGGTATAATATGACTGTGAACTTGAGCGCCAGAGAAATATCCATGTTCGGTAAAAAGATCACATCCAAGGATCAGTTGATAAAGGACCTGGCAGACGAATTTGATAGCTGCTTCGATCAGAGTTATCCCGTGGTTGACTTGACCGACCAGATAGTTGCCACCGTGATGGATTCAGCCTATAGTGACCCAGATGTAAACGACTGGCTGCATGGACACGAAGTGGTTTCCATTGAGCCGTTGCATTCGCACGAAAGCTATTCCATTATGGAGCGGTTCGCGTTGTCTCGTCCGGACGGGCAGTCGCAACGGCTCTGTGATGTGTTGTCGGAGAAGCATCCATTCAGGAGGTTTAAAGACGCGGTCAATAACCTTGGAATAGCCGAGGAGTGGTATGCATGGCGAGCTGACGCACTCTTTCGGTACGCCGAAGAATCGCTGGAATACTACGGTATTGATTTCGTGGACGGTAGGATCATCTGTACGAACAAGGAGAATGTTCACTCATACCTTCGCGAAGGGATGGAATGATGGCGGCAAACCTTACGGCGCGGGCGCGGGCTTTCTTTGAGCATCGGTCTGTCGATTCGGGAAGTGAAAGGAATGGTATAATATGTCTATGAACCTGGGAGAACAAACAGGACGGACGGGACAGCCGAGACGGACGGGACAAGTAGGACGGACGGGACCCGCCTGCGCTAAAGCTTCCGCCGCCGCACTGCGTGCTTTGGTGGACAAGTCGGCGCGGCAAGCGGGACGGTCGGGACGACCTGGGCTTGTTTGGCAAAGGGAACTGCTGCGAGGAGGGATGCGGAGCAATGGCTGATATTCCAAAGATTGTTTTGCCGCATGGCGGGTACAAGAAGCTCATTGTCTATCGCAAGAGCGAAGTGATTTACCAGGGCACTGTCGTGTTTTGCCGCCGTTTCCTTTCCGCGCACGGTGATCGCACCGTTGACCAGATGACGCAAGCCGCACGCAGTTGCAAGCAGAACATCGCCGAGGGCAGCGCGGCGAGCGGCACGAGCAAGGAAACGGAAATCAAGCTCACCAATGTCGCCCGCGCCACGCTTGACGAGCTAATCGAGGACTATCTCGACTGGCTCAAGTCGCATGGATCCGCGGAGTGGCCGTCCGACGACGAGCGGCGCATTGCCGCGCGCGACTATTCCAAGGCGCATTCTGACTGGCCTGATTGGCAGAAGTTCTTCGAGACGCGTCCGGCGGAAACGGTGGCGAATCTAATGCTCACTATCTGCCATCAGACGCGTTATATGCTCGACAAGATGATCGCCGCGCAGGAGGAAGACTTCAAGAGGCATGGCGGGGTTCGCGAGCGGATGCACGCCGCTCGCACCGCCGCTCGTGGCGAAGAATGGGACAAGGGCGTGTATTCTCGGCTCGACGCCGCCACAGATGTGATGGAGCTTGAGGCCAGAGCTGCCGAGATCAAGCGCAAGGTCGATCAGGCGGTCTGGAGCATCAAGAAACGGAAGGGCTGGAAATGACGGGACTGGCGGGACAGACGAGACAACCAGGACAGACGAGACAACCGAGACGACCGCGACAACCGAGACGGGCAAGTCTCGGAAGTCTCGTTTGCTGGCGGGCGCGCCAACCGCGACAGCCAAGTCCCGGAAGTCTCGTTAGCTGGTGGGCGTGACAGCCATGGCAGCCAAGTCCCGGAGGTCCCGGTTGTCCCGTCCGTCTCGTCTGTCCCGTTAGTGGTAAACAAAGGAGAAACAAATGACTACATTCAAGACTACTGGAACGTGTTCGAGGGCGATAAACTATGAGGTTGAGGATGGTGTTGTGACGAAGTGCGAGTTTGTGGGCGGGTGCCCTGGCAACACGCAGGGCGTCGCAAAGCTCGTCGTCGGCCGCAAGGTCGAGGAAGTGATCTCGCTCTTGAAGGGCATCCAGTGCCGCAATGGAACTTCCTGCCCCGACCAGCTGGCACAGGCGCTTGAGCAGTCGGGAAAGGTCGTCGTCTGATTGGCTGATTGATGTCCTTATGACGACTCAGGCGGGAAGGGAGGATGCATTTAGGCGGCTCGCAAAGTCGAAGTTCCGCTCGCGCTTTCATCTCTCTGCCGACGACCGGCAATACATCGCCGAGAAGGGCATGGAGACGATCCGCCGCCATTGCGAGGATTTCATCCGCACTCGTCTCGCGCTTGCGACACCGCCAAACGACGGCAGGCAGACGCCGATGCGAGGCCACCCCGTATTCCTCGCCCAACATGCCTGCGCTTGCTGTTGCCGCGGTTGCATGGAGAAGTGGTGGAAGGTCCCGAAGGGAACGCCCATCCCGCCCGCGCGACAAGCGCGAATCGTCGATTTCCTAATGGCTTGGATTGAGAAGGAGTTTATTAGGAGTCAGTAGTCAGGGGTCAGGGGTCAGTACGCAGTAGTTGGAGTTTAGAGTTGGAGTTGGAGAGTGGAGTCAGTAGTCAGGGGTCAGTACGCAGGAGTCAGTAGTTGGAGTTTAGAGTTGGAGTTGGAGAGTGGAGTCAGTAGTCAGGGGTCAGTACGCAGGAGTCAGTAGTTGGAGTTTAGAGTTGGAGAGTGGTGGAAAGATGTGGAAAAGTTCATGGTGGCGTCCCTTTAGGGGTTGGAGGTACCGATGAACGATAACACTTTGACGCCCGACCGCTACGCCGGAGACGAGGCGTGGCAGGACTGGTTCGACATCTGCTCGGTGGGCGGATGTCCCGCCGAGCATGCCGCCGCACTGCGCCGCCAGGTTGAGTCCGCTATGTATTCCACTCTCTTGAAGCGCGGCGTTTCGCGCGAAGAGGCGGGGGCAGACGACCCAGTCGCCGTTTTCGACGCCTACTTCAAGCTAAAGGGCTCGCGCGACAAAAAGAAGCCGCTCAAGTCATACTTCGCCTACCGCATCAAGGCCGAGGGGCTGAAACTCTCTAACTTCGTCTGCGGCACTCTCTTCGGCTCAGGCGCAGGACGCGTCCACGATATCGTCCTTGACTGGATTACCTCTATCAAGGGTTGGCGTCCGCGCAAGGTGAAGGGCTCCGACGGCTACCGCCACAT